>Ga0316217_10007340_pt1 | contig 10558 bp, 6 predicted proteins | sample 1anoAmetaG_FD_203633 | JGI IMG/M metagenome (GOLD analysis project Ga0316217, IMG submission 203633) | Freshwater microbial communities from Trout Bog Lake, Wisconsin, USA - 1anoA | ecosystem: Environmental > Aquatic > Freshwater > Lake > Hypolimnion/Profundal zone | place: USA: Wisconsin... | reverse complement strand
GCGCGCCCTTCGTGGAAATGCCGGAGGCCTTCAGAGTCTTGCAGGCCCATCTCCTCAAGCGCCCGGGCGGCGACAGGGAAATGGTGGAGATCCTGGCCCTCGTGATGCAGCACGACGAACAGGCGGTGCTGAGCGCTGTGGAGATGGCGCTGAAGACGGGCGTTCCCACTAAAACCCACGTCCTCAACCTTCTCCACCGGCTGGTCGACGAGAAGCCGACGACTACACCGCCGATCACCGCGCCCCAGGCCCTCACGCTAAGCCGTGAGCCTCTGGCCAATGTGGAGCGCTATGACGCCCTTCGTCAGGACAGGGAGGCGCGCCATGCGTCATGATCCCGCCGCCGGCGCTCTCGTGATCATGCTGCGCGCCCTGAAGATGTACGGCATGGCCCAGGCCGCCGCCGAACTGATGGAGCAGGGTTCTCCCGCCTTCGAGGCGGCCATGCCGATGATGCTCCAGCTTCTGAAAGCCGAGACGGCGGAACGCGAGGTCCGCTCGATCGCCTATCAGATCAAGTCAGCCCGCTTCCCGGTCTACAAGGACCTGACCGGGTTCGACTTCGCCTCGAGCGAAATCAACGAGGCCCTGGTTCACCAGCTTCACCGCTGCGAGTTCCTCGACGGGGCGCAGAACGTGGTTCTGATCGGCGGACCCGGCACGGGCAAGTCGCACATAGCCACGGCTCTGGGCATCCAGGCTGTCGAACATCACCGAAAGAAGGTGCGGTTCTACTCGACCGTGGAACTGGTCAACGCTCTTGAGCAGGAAAAGGCCCAAGGGAAATCCGGCCAGCTTGCTGAGCGGCTCGTTCGCCTAGATCTCGTGATCCTCGATGAGCTTGGCTATCTGCCGTTCAGCGCCTCAGGCGGCGCCTTGCTGTTCCACCTTCTCAGCCAGCTCTATGAGCGAACCAGCGTCGCCATCACCACCAATCTCAGCTTCTCCGAATGGGGCGAGGTGTTCGGCGACGCGAAAATGACCACGGCCTTGCTCGACCGGCTCACCCATCATTGCCACATCCTGGAAACCGGGAACGACAGCTTCCGGTTCAAAGCCAGCGCGGCGAAAGCCAAAATCACCAAAGGAGGCCCCCGTGACCCAGCCGTAAAATCGCGCTAACCCACCCTCAGGACGGGTCAAATCTCGGTGGAAATCCCGGGTCAGATCTCAGCGGAAATCAACATTCTCGACGTTCTGAGGCGTGGTGCCGATCCTCTGGGCCGTGCGGGTGAAGAGGCCGGCGCGGGTCGCGTCGTCTGTCCCCAGCACGGTATCGAAGCCGGGGTTCATCGACTGGCGGCCCTGGCGCCCTTATCCGGGGCGGTCCTTCCAGCCTGTCTCGCAAGGGCCGGCCCAGAATCGCCGGGAGCCTCCGCCAGGAGCGGCTTCAACAGGGTCTGCATCCAGGCGGGAAGGGTTGAGAGGCCATCGGCGAGATCCACCCGCAGCACCGCCCCGCTTTCAGGATGGGTCAGCAAGCGGCGCAGGCGGCCGAGCAGGGCTGCTTCGTCGTCGTCCCGCTCCAACATGTCCCGCAGCCAGTGCAAAGCCTGCACGAGGCGCATGGCGGGCCGTCCGGCCCAGTACAGCTTGCTCGCCGCCGTCGGCCGGAAGGTTATGACCAGATTGCCGAGGTGGATGGGCCGCAGCCGGGCGTCGGTGTGAACCACGATCCTGGCCGGCACGGCGTCGGTCAGGCCGAGGTCGTTCGCCGCCGTCATGCCATCCACGAGCACCCTCAGCTGGTCTCGCCTGGCGACGGCTTCGATGACGCCGCGAGGGTCGGGCGCCGTGAGCGCCTTGGTCAGGTCGTTGACGACGGGGCGATCGTAGAGGCCCCGATCGATGCGTCTCAGCTCCTGGTTCCTCACCATTCGCTGGAGGGCCTTGTCGACGGCGTCTCGGCCAGCGAGGTCGAGGAAGTCGGCCGGCGTCCATACCGCCGAAGGCCGAGCCTCGCGGATGCGGGTTTCGATGGCGGCCTTCAGGTCGGAACGGGTCTCGCTCATGTCCGAAATATGTATACTTATTTCGGACAGATTCCAAGTCCGGTTGTGTCCGAAATTTGTACACAAGCTTCGGACGCTCCCGCGAGAGCGCTTCTGCTCGCCAAAGATCCAGGCGCACCTCAATCGGGGGGGTGCCGTGAGGCCAGATCCAAAAAGAAAGCACACAAGCTTCGGACGCTCCCGCGAGAGCGCTTCTGCTCGCCAAAGATCCAGGCGCACCTCAATCGGGGGGGTGCCGTGAGGCCAGATCCAAAAAGAAAGCACACATTACGCACGATCTGCGATAGGGGTAGCGACAATGCCCCATGCAAAACAATCACTTACCTGCCATAGCACGTTCCGTACACGGCATTAATCCTCGACAATCCAAAGAACAAAAAGGCGCCGCGGCGCCAACAAATGACGATCCCGCAGCCTCTGTTCGCCTCAACGGAGATGTTGCCCGCCGTCGCGCGGGCCCGACCGAGACCATCCTCTGGGATAGCGAGCTTATCGGATTCGGTCTTCGCATCCTGCCGAGCGGACGCAAGACCTGGATTGTTCGGTACGTCGGGCGTGGTGTTCGCAAGAAGGTCACCCTCGGCGTTGTTGGTGATCTGAGCGCCGGAGCCGCGAGGGGGAAGGCGAGGGCGCTCCTGGCGGCGGTGGCCACCGATGGCCTGCCCAGACCGATCGTAAAAGGGGAGGCGCCGAGCTTCGCCGAGTATGCCGAGGCCTTCTGGGCCGACAATGCGCGGCATTGGAAACCGAGAACCCAGTCCACCAACAAGCGGCATATCGAGCGGGAGCTAAAGCCGGTGTTTGGCCACCTGGCCGTCGATCGGATTCGGCGTGCGGATGTGCTCCGCTGGCGCGACAGCCTCAGTGACCGGCAGGGCGTCTTCAACCGCGCGCTTCCGGTCCTGGCCACCATGCTGAAATACGCCGAGTTGCTGGGGCATCGGGTTCGAGGCTCCAACCCGTGCCGGCGAACGCCGCGGTACAAACGGGCGCTGAAGGAGCGATACCTTTCTGCGGCTGAGTACCGTCGCCTCGGTGGCGTCCTCGCCACGGTCGAGGCGGATCAGCCGGTGGCGGTCGCCGTGATCAGGCTTCTGCTGCTCACCGGCGCCCGGGTCTCCGAGATCCTGACTCTGCGCTGGGAGGCTATCCAGCCGCCGCGCCTGCAGCTGCCCGATAGCAAGACAGGGCCGAAGTTCATCTACCTGGGCGCCAACGCCACGGCGATCCTGGCGGGCATTGAGCGCCGCGAGCGGTGTCCCTGGGTTTTTCCGGCGGGAAGAGGGGAGGGACCGCTCTCTTCGGTCTATCCGCAGTGGGCTAAGATCCGCCGTGCCGCGGCGATCCCGGATGTCCGGATTCACGACCTTCGCCACAGCTATGCCTCGGTTGCGATCAACCGTGGCATGTCACTGCTACTGATCGGTCGGCTGCTCGACCACTCCCTGCCCGAGACGACCGCCCGATACGCCCACCTTGAGGACCGCTCGATTGCGGACGCCGCCATGCGGGTCAGCCAATCGCTGGGTCAGGCGCTGGGGGTGGCGATATGAGCCGTGTCCTCAAACTGGTCGCTGACAGTGGCTCAACCGCGCCGGCGCTCCACGCGCCGACGCCGGCTGGAATTGCTGCTGGCTGGCGCGAAGATGCCGTCTCGGCAGGGATCAGGTGGTTTGCCGATCTGCCTGGCTTTGGCCTTCGCCGCTATCTCAGCGGACGCCAGGCCTATGTGATCCAGACGCGCATGAGCGGTCGGCAACGGATGATCACGCTTGGCTCGACGGCGCTGCTGACCGAGCCTGAGGCGCGCAGGCTGGCCCGCCACGCGCTGTTGCGAGCCCAGACCGGCGAAAACCCGGCGGAAGATCGCCGGACGGCGCTGGCCTCGCCGGAGTTCGCGGTGTTCCTAGACGAATACTGGCGTCGCTCCGAACGTCGCTGGAAGCCCTCGACCCGGCGCACCCAGGGCGTCTATCGCCGCCGCTACCTGGATGGGGCGTTCGCGGGTCTGTACGTCGATCAGATCTCCCAGGCCGACGTTCTGAAGTGGTTCAATCGAACTTCCGAGACTGCCGGTCCCGGCGGCGCCAACCGGGTCTACGCCATCCTCAACGCCATGTTCGTTCGGGCAGAAGCCTGGGGCTACCGGCCGGAGGGCAGCAATCCCTGTCCAGGGATTCGCCTGAACCGCCGGCGGAAGATGGAGCGGTTCTTGAGCGTGCAGGAGCTTCGCCAGCTCGGTGAGGCGCTTGAGGCGGAGCGGACGACCTATCCGATCCACACGGCCGCGGTGATGCTGATCCTGTTCACCAGCTGCCGTTCTTCGGAGATTCTCGGCCTGAAATGGTCGGATATTCAGGGCAGGAAGCTTCACCTGCGCGACAGTAAGACCGGCCCGAGGACGGTCTGGCTCGGCCACGAGGGCCGCGCCGTGATTGATGGGATCGTGCGCCGCCGCAAGGTCGAGTGGGTTTTCTTCAACTGGGCTACCGGCCGGCCAATTGGAAGGCTGGACGCCTATTGGGCGCGGATTCGGGAGCGGACCGGCTTTTCGACGCTTAGGCTCCATTTCAGAAACCCTGCCTACGATCGGCAAGCTTCTGGGGCACCGGGAGGTTCGGTCGACTGCGATTTATACCCACCTTGACGACGGAGACGTGCTTCGCGCCGCAGTGGAGTTGGATCTCGCGATCAATGTTCTTTTCAGAGTTATCCCGGGAGCGAATTCATTGCGGCATCCCGCGATTTGTGCCGCTGCTTCCTCAAGGCTATGCAGTTGAAGATGGGTATTTGCGGGCGATCAGAATCTGTTCGTTCGCGACCTAATGTTGGGTGAGGTACCCTTCGGATTCTGGCTCCGCCATCACCGCAGGGGCAGTGTCGGCATGTTCGCCGTAACGCGCTCCTTGGCGAGGCTGTAGATTTGTACAAAGCGGCCTAAGGTCGAGGTCTACGCGTGAGGGGACTATGGTGTCTGGTGAAAGCCATTCGGCCTCACCGGCCGAGGGAGAATTTGTCAACGTCCGCGGGCGTCCGTGGCTGGTCGACGGGGTGAACGACGCCGATGAGGGGCTTCAGACCCTCTCGCTGTCATGCATCGCCGACGATGCCAATGGTGAGGTGCTCGAGGTGCTCTGGGACGCCGAAGTCGGGGCGTCCGTTATCGATGACACGGGCTGGCAATCGGTCGGCCTCGGCGGGCCGGACAGCCCCGAGGTGCTGGCGGCGCACGTCCGGGCCTTGCGGTGGAAGTCCGCCACGGCTGCGGATCGTGAATTGCTGCAGGCGCCGTTTCGAGCCGGTATCCGTCTGGACGCCTACCAGTTGCTGCCGCTTCGAAAGGCGCTCCGCCTTCCGCGTGTGAATCTTCTCATCGCCGACGACGTCGGCCTGGGTAAGACAATCGAGGCCGGACTCGTCACGCGGGAGCTACTGCTGCGCAAGCGGGTCGATTTCATCGTCATCGCGGCGCCACCTTCGATGACGATCCAATGGAAGGATGAACTCGAAGCCAAGTTCGGCCTGTCGTTCGACATCATTGACCGGGAGCGGGTCTCCGACCTCAGGCGCCAGCGCGGGTTCGCTGTAAACCCCTGGAACACCGGCTCGCGCTTCATCATCTCCCACCGGCTCCTGACAGACGAGACCTACGCCGGTGGGCTGCGGGACGTGCTCGGGGAGTTTCGCGCTCGCGCCTTATTCATCCTCGACGAGGCCCACCACGCCGCCCCGTCGGCGGGCGTCCGCTACGCGGTGTCCAGCCAACTCACCCGGGCCGTGCGCGAGCTCGCGGATCGTTTCGAGCACCGCCTGTTCCTTTCGGCCACCCCGCACAATGGACACTCGAACAGCTTCTCCGCACTGCTGGAAATGTTGGACCCGCAGCGGTTCACCCGCGGCGTCATCGTGCGGCCGAAGGACCTCGAGCCGGTCATGGTGCGGCGGCTGAAGTCCGACCTGCGGCGCCTTGGTGAGGATTTTCCCGAACGGATCATCGAGCCGATTGTCATCGACGGCCTTTCTGAAAACGCCCCGGAGCTGGATCTTGCCCGCCGGCTCGCGGCCTACGGCGATCTGCGCATGTTGCGGATCGCGACATTGCCGAACCAGAAGGCCGCCCTGGCCAAGCTGGCGTTCGTCGGCCTTCAGCAGCGACTGCTCTCCTCCATCGCCGCCTTCGCGCGGACCCTGAAGGTGCATCGCAAAGGGCTGCAACGGATCATCAACGGGGAGACCCCACTGCAATCGGCGGGCGCCGCGCAGGGGTTCGTCGCGGCGCGCGCGGGAGACGACATCGCCGAACTCGACCTGGAAGACGCCGAAGCCGAGGCCACGGCCGATGCCGAGGAAGACAGCCTTGCCGACGCGGCGACGGTTATCGGCGCGGTCGGCGCCGAAAAGGGCGATCTACTTGCCGAGCTCGCCGCAGTCGATGAGATGCTGGCGATCGCCGAGCATGCCGCCACCCGCCCCGACGCCCGCGTCCGCCACTTGGTCGATTGGATCAAGGCCAACCTGTTCACCGATGGCGTCTGGAACGAGCGGCGCCTGATCCTCTTCACGGAGTACGAGGACACGCGCCGCTGGCTGGAGCGCCGGTTGCGGGAGGCGTTTTCCGACACGGATCGCGAGGATGAGCGGCTCGGTGTCTTCTCCGGCGCGACCAATTCGGATCGCCGTGAAGCGGTAAAGCGCGCCTTCAACGCCGACCCCGCGGTGGAGCCCTTGCGGATCCTGATCTGCACCGACGCGGCGCGCGAAGGCATCAACCTGCAGACCCGCTGCGCCGACCTCATCCACTTCGACCTGCCCTGGAATCCGGCGCGGCTCGAACAGCGCAATGGCCGCATCGACCGCAAGCTGCAGCCGGCCAAGCGCATCCATTGCCGCTATTTCCGCTACGAGCAGCGGGAGGCGGACATCGTCCTCGAAGCCCTAGTTCGCAAGACCGAGACCATCCGCGAGGAGCTGGGCTCTGCCGGCCGGGTCATCGAGGATCGCGTCACCGCCAGACTAGCTGAGGCCGGGATCGGCAAGGGTCAGGCCTCCGCGATCGCCCGCCAGGTCGCCGAAGAGGACGACAAGGAAGCCCGCGCGCGCGCTCAGGCCGAGATGGACGGCGAGGAAGCCGCGCGGCACGAGCTTCTTCTCAAGGAGCAGGACGACCTTCGCCGGGCGCTCGAGCGCTCTCGCGAGCGGGTGGGCGTCGATGCCGACGACCTTCAGCGTGTTGCGGCGACGGCCATGGCCCGCGCCGGCGTGTCGCTGGATGACGCCGAAGCCGAGCGTGTCGGGAAGGTGGCGACGTTCCAGCTCGATCCGGCCAGCCCCGGGTTCGCGAAGGACGCGGGTTGGGACGACGCCTTCGACGACCTGCGCACCCGTCCGCGAAAGCGCGGCGAACGGATCGGGGACTGGCGGCGTGATGCGCCGGTCCGCAAGATCTCATTCGAGCCGCCCGTACTGGCGGATGGCCGCAATGCCGATGACGTCGTGCAGGTCCATCTGGAGCACCGGCTGGTCCGCCGCCTACTCTCGCGGTTCCTCAGCCAGGGGTTCCAGTCGCGCCTCTCGCGACTGTCCGTGATCCTGGGTCCGGGCGCGCAGCCGCGCATGGTCATGATGGGGCGCTTGGCCGTTTACGGACCGAACGCGGCCAGGCTGCATGAGGAGATCATCCCGATCACGGCGATCTGGACGGAATCGGAGCGGGCGGCAAAACGTCTCCGGCCGCTGGGCGAAATCGGCGAAGAGAAGACCTTGAACCAACTCGAGGAGGCCTTGCGCGACGGCCGCCAGGCGCCCGCGTCGGTCACCGCGCGCATCCAGCCTCTGCTGGCCAAGGACATCGCCGATCTGACGCCCAGTCTGGCGTCCCTCGCGGAAGAGCGGTTGGCGGCCGTCAAGATCCAGTTGGTGAAGCGCGGTGAGGAAGAGGCGCGGTCGCTGACGACCCTTCTGGAGCAACAGCGCAATCGTATCCTCGCCGCGTCCAAGGACTTCAACCCGAACCAGCTGACCCTCGATCTGGTGCCCGAGGAGCGCCGCGAGCGTGAGGCGGACAAGCGCCACTGGCAGACGCGGCTCGACCGTTTGGAGAGCGAGCTTCAATCCGAGCCGCAGCGGCTGAGGGATGCCTACGAGGTTCGCGCCCACCGCCTGGAGCCGGTCGGGATCGTCTATCTCTGGCCGACGTCGGGATAAGGTCATGAGCGAAGACATCAATCGCGATCCCGACATCGAATGGCTGGACCATGTTCGGCCGGTCGGCCTCGTCATCGCCGCCAGCCTGGTCAAGGAACTAGGCCTCGCGCCGACCCGCCAGACGGCGGTGGACACCGCTGAGGCCGCCGAACAGATCGACGACAAAGGCTCAGGCCCTGCGTTGCGCGATCCCTGGGCTTTCGCACAGGCGATCTTGGGTTGGGAGACGCGGCACGTCGCCGGAGCGCCAGGGGGCGACGAAGTTCCTGTCTCCCTGGTCGTGCCGCTACCCGAACATAACACGTCGCTGCAGCCGACCTGGGCGGTGCGAGAACTCGGCGAGGGCGCCTGCGAGTGGCAACTGCTCGTACGCGTCGAGGACGCCGGCGTCGATCCGGATCAGCGGGCGAGCCTGGACGGGTGGGAGGCGACGCCGCAGCAGCGGTTCGAGCGGCTCCTGCGCGAAACCGGCGTTTTTCTCGGCCTGATGATCACCGACAGTGTGCTGCGGCTGACCTACGCGCCGCGAGGTGAAACGTCCGGTCATCTGACTTTTCCGATCAGGCCGCTGGCGACGGTCGCCGGCCGTCCGATGCTGGGCGGGCTGAAACTGCTGTTGGGCGCCGTCCGCCTCTTCATCGAGGGTGACGACCGCCGGTTGCCGGCCCTACTTTCCAAGAGCCGCGACGCCCAGGCCGCGGTCTCCACGGCGCTGGCCGGGCAGGTCCTCGGCGCCCTGCACGAGCTCCTGCGCGGCTTCGACGCCGCCGAGCCCGACCTCGTCCGCCACCTCGCCACCGCTCAACCCGGCCATCTCTACGAGGGGTTGCTCACCGTGCTGATGCGGTTGGTCTTCATCCTTTACGCCGAGGACCGGGATCTTCTGCCGTCTCGATCCGACGCCGACGCAAAGCGCGTCTATGAGACCAGCTACGCCGTGCGCGGCCTCTTTGCGCGCCTGAGCGAAGACGCCGCCCTTCATCCGGACACCATGGACGAACGTCAGGGCGGATGGGGCCAACTCCTGGCGCTGTTCCGGCTGATCTTCGCTGGGCATCGCACCCATTTCGTCCAGGCTCGTGGCGGAAAGCTGTTCGATCCGAACTCCTTCCCCTTTCTGGAGGGGAGGACCCTTGCGGCGGATGCGCCGCACGTACCCGGCGTCCCGGACGGTTGCCTGCTTCGCATCCTTGAAGGCCTGATGACACTGAAGCTCCGGGGCGGAACGCGGGAGCGGTTGTCCTATCGCGCACTGGACGTCGAGCAAATTGGCTCAGTGTACGAGACAGTGATGGGTTTTGAGGCCGGCCTAACGTCCGGTCGCTCGCTGGCGATCAAGGCGGGCAAGAACAACAAGACTCCGGTATTCGTGGACCTTGATGCTTTGGCAGCGCTCAAGGGCAAGGAGCGGATCAAATCGCTGAAGGAAGATGCCGGGCGAGCGCTGACGGCCGCGCAAGCCAAGCCCATTGAGGAGGCCAAGAGCCTTGAGGACCTCGTCGCCGCGCTGGACGGCATGGTCGATGAGCGGGGCTCGCCCAGGAGAAACCTTGTCGCGCCCGGCACGCCGATCCTGCAGCCGACTGATGAACGTCGCAGAACCGGTAGCCACTACACTCCCCGGTCGCTAACTGCGCCGATCGTAAAATACGCGCTGGAGTCGGCCTTTGACCGTCTAGGGCCAGACGCCACGGCGGACCAGGTGCTGGACTTGAAGGTCTGCGACCCGGCCATGGGTTCCGGCGCCTTCTTGGTCGAGGCCTGCCGAGCGCTCGGCGAACGCCTGATCCAGGCCTGGGCGCGTTGGCCGGAGTCTCGGCCAACGATTCCGGCTGACGAGGACGAGGAGCTGCATGCCCGCCGACTGGTCGCCCAACGTTGCCTCTATGGCGTCGATAAGAATCCGCGGGCGGTTGATCTCGCGCGACTGTCCCTTTGGCTCGCGACACTCGCGAGGGACCACGAGTTCACCTTCCTCGACCACGCCCTCAAATGCGGCGACAGCCTTGTCGGCCTGACGATGTCGCAGATTGCAGCGGTGAATTGGGATGAGACGAAGGCAGGCCTCCCCCTATTCCGCCAACTTGTGCGGGATAGCGTCGAAAAAGCGATGGAAGGACGATGGGAAATCCAGAATGCGCCAGACGACACAATGCGAGCCGTTCAGGAGTCCAGACATCAAGAATTAGAGTCCGAAGTCGCGCCTGTTCGGACCATGGCTGATGCGGTGCTCTCGGCGTTTTTCGGTGCCGCCAAGCCAAAGCCGCGGGAGAAGGCTCGCGCTGATGTTGAAAGCCACATTTCGGCGCACCCGCCACGGGCGGACCTACTCGACGCCGCGT
>Ga0316217_10007339_pt1 | contig 10561 bp, 5 predicted proteins | sample 1anoAmetaG_FD_203633 | JGI IMG/M metagenome (GOLD analysis project Ga0316217, IMG submission 203633) | Freshwater microbial communities from Trout Bog Lake, Wisconsin, USA - 1anoA | ecosystem: Environmental > Aquatic > Freshwater > Lake > Hypolimnion/Profundal zone | place: USA: Wisconsin... | reverse complement strand
GACCCCTGACCCCTGATCCCTGATCCCTGACCCCTTACCCCTGATCCCTGACCCCTGACCCCTGATCCCTGATCCCTGATCCCTGACCCCTTACTTATACCGCCGGGTAGCCTTGAAGACCACCGAGATGACGCCGGATTCGTCGCGGGCCGCGACCAGGGAGACGTGGTGGTTGATGGCGATTTCGGCTTGGATCAACTGCTGGGCGGTGGTGTTCACATTGGTGGCGTAGGTGAGGGTGACGTTGGAGCCCAACTGCTCCTCGACGATGATGCGGGAAGTAGAGTTGCCCAGCGCGCCCAGGTAATTGGGGTCCACCTTGACCGAGCCCGCCCCGAAGAGCTTTTGCACGCGGCTGCTGACCGTGGCGTTGAGGGCGCCGCCCAGCAGGGCGTCGGTGGTGGGATTGGCCAGGGCCTGCTCCTGCTGCTGGGTGTAGATGCGCTGCTGGTTCTGGGTGCGTCCCAGGGCCAGCAGGGCCACCACGTCGGCCTCCGGCAGCGGGGGATCGCTGCGGTAGGTGATCGTCGGCTTTTCCAGTGTCCCGTGCAGGCCAAGGGCGATGTCGTAATCCTCGACGCGGGCGGTAGCGTTCAGATCGATGGTGGGTTGAATGCGCACCGGGTTCGTGAAGGAGATGTCTCCGCGCTGGAGTTCGTAGCGGGTTCCGGCGATCAGGGCGCTGCCCTCGGTGATGGAGACGCGGCCCAGCAGGGAGGGTGAGGCCAGGGTGCCGCGCAGGTGCAGGTCCACGTCGCCGGCCAGCTTGGCGTAGGCGTTCTGGAAGTTGAGCTGCGGCGAGGAGACGACATGTACATCGAGGCGGATGTGGTTCGAGGGAGCGTCGAGCGGGGCGATGGTCTGTACCCCACCGGCCTGCGTGGCCAGCGCGGCGATGTCCAGATCGGGGCTCATGGCGAAGCGGGTGATGAGCACGTTGCCGCCCAGCAGCAGGTTGTTCTGCGTGCCTTGCAGATGCAGCGTGGCGTCGGCCAGGGAGCTGACTCCCTGGGGATAGCGGATGCGAATCCCATTGCCGGTGGCGGTCACGTCGGCATAGAGGCCGTGCTGGTAGGCCAGGTACCCGCCCAGGCTCAACTGCCCGCCGCCGGTCATGGCGGTGAGCGACTTCACTTCCAGCCGGTCCTGGTTGAACTCCAGCGTGCCGTGCAACTGGCTCAGGCCGTTGGGCAGGTCTTCCAGGGCCAGCGAACCGTTCTGGAAGTCGATGCGGCCGCGCAGGCCGGGGTTGTCGAGCGGGCCGTGCGCTTCCACTTCGAAGGTGGTGTTGCCGCTGGCGGTCAGGTCCGGGTCCAGGGTTTCCGCCACCTTCAGATTGATGACGCCGCTGGCGGCCAGGTCCAACTGCTGCTTGCCTTTGAGCGACAGGCTGCCCTGGGCGCGGAGGTCGGTCTCCTCGCCGGCCACGTGCAAGGGGTCCAGGCGGATAAGACCATCGGCCAGGGTGGCGTGGACGCCGCCTTCGCTGTGCAGGTGCACTCCGGCGACGGTGACCGCCAGTTCCTTGAGCCGTGCTTCGCCGCGCATCTCCACGGGCCGCGCTAAGGGGCCTTCGACAGTGACGGTTCCAGCCAACGCCGACTCGCCGTTGAGTGCTTGGATATGGGCCATCTTGAGCAGGGCCCCGATGTTGAACCGGGAAAACTCGAGCTTGGCCTGGGTGGCGTTGTCCCCGCTGAGCGCGGTCTGGCCATGGAGGGTCAGTTCGGCGGCCTCCAGGCGCGTGCTCATGTCGTAGGTGGCCATGCGGCTGGCGGTGTGCGCGGTGAACTCCAGACTGCCCAGCGGCTCTCCGCTCAAAGCCAGGCCCGCCAAGGTGGCGTGCGCTTCCAGCCGCGGATCGTCGAAGGTGCCGAAGCCGGCAACCGAGAAACCCAGCTTGCCGGTAACCGCGAGTCCGCTTTTGTGCAGGAATTCGAGGCGAGCGACATCGATGCCGCCGGCCCTGGCGTCGAGCAGAAAGCGGTGGGACTTCAGCTCGTAGCTGCCCGTAGCCGAAATCTTTCCCGCCTCTTCGTTGGCGGTGATCGAGGTTAGCTTGATGGTCTGGTTGGCCACCAGTCCTTGCGCCCGGATGCGCGCCACCGGCTCTCCGAAGACGCTGCCGCCGTCCAACTCCACCCAGCCCGTGCCGCTGAGCGCATGGACGGGACCGTCGGCCTGGATCTGCGCATTGAGCAAGCCGGTCACGGGCAGGTTCTGGCCGGTAATGGGCACCAGGTCGTCCATCGAGACCTTGCTGGCGCGCACGCGTAGACGAACCACGGAGTTGGCGTCGTAGTTGGGTGTGGGCACGCCGTCGGCGTCAACGGCTACCGAGGTGGGAACAAAAACGCCGTCGGCCGCGATGGCCGCCTGGCCGTGGCGAAACTGGCTGCGATCGATGGAGATGCGCGCCGCCGAATACATGCCGGTGGCTTCGGCCGTGTCCCAACGCACAAATTGCGGTTTGGCGGCTTTGTCGTTGGGGTTGGGCGTCATCTCGATGGCCAGTTGGGTGGCTTTGAGGGTGCCAGTCAGGTGGGGATCGACCATCGAGCCGGTCCAGGTTCCAAGAAAGTCCGCTTGCCCGCCCACGGTCGCCGGCAGCGCCGCGGTTCCGGTCTTTCCATTGCGGACCAGCCCCAGGTCGCGCAGAACGGCATCGAATTCGAGCAGGTTCTGCGTATGCAGTTCGACCGCCAGCGCCGAGGGGGTATTGAGAGGGTAAGCGCCCAGGTGGCCATGCGCTTCAATCTGGCTTGCGGGCAGGCGCAGATCCAGCTTGCGCAAATCCACCGCGCCGTCGCGCTGCGTATAGGTCGCGTCGATCAGCCCGCTGCCCGGAGCATCCCCGGCAACCGGATGGCTGGAAGGGCTCAAGCTCAGCAGGGCGGTGACGGAGACCGTACGGTTGTCGCCGTCGATCCAGGTGGCCACGGCCGGGCCATTGACTCGGGCATCGACGCCCAGGCGCAGAAAGGGCGCCGACCCCACCATGTCGAGAATGGTATCGACCGAAACGTCTCTGAAAGTCGCCGTGACCTTGCCGTTGACGGGTAGATCGATGGGCGTGGGGGGAGGCGGAAGATGGAACGCCTTGGACTTGGCGCGCGTCCCCGCCGGACCGGCTTGCTGCAGGGTCGCCGCGCCGGGAACGGGGGGCAGCCAGTGATCCAGCGCGACATCGCCTTCCAACTGCCCGCCCGGACGAAGCCGGGCGACGATGGACGTGATGAGCAACTGCTCCGGGTCGGCGTGCACATGGGCATCCAGCACCACGCCCTTGGCGATGACGCCGGTCCCAATGTAGTCGCCGTTATCGACGTGAATTCCGCCATCGGCGCGAAACAAACCGGCCTGTCCGGCGGCGGAAAGATCCAACCGGGCCAGGCCTTGCGGCGCAAAAGGATAGCCGAAGACCGGGTCCAGCAGCCCCATGTCCAACTCGCCCGACACCTTGGCTTGCCAGCGGGGACGGGCAAAGTCTTGCAACGCGCCGGTGACTTCCAGCGCATGGTCGTTGGCCGAGAGGCGCAGGGAACGCAGATAGGCCGCGCCCCGTGTCAGGTCCAGAGTGGCCTCGACGCGCCCGCGCGCCGCCTGCGCGGCAAAGTGGGCGTCGCCCCGGAACAGGTTCAGATGAGACGCTCCGGTCTCGACGTGGTAGCTTTCCGGATTGGCCCCGCTGGCGGGGATATAGGCCAGGCGCAGGGAAGCGTCGGCGGCGTCCACATCCAGTAGCTTGAAGCGGTCTTGGAAGTCGAAGGAAGCGGCGCGATTCTCGTAGTCGATCTCGCCTTGCGCAATGCCGACGTGGCCGGCCTTGAGGTCGAAGAGCGTCTCCAGCGCGGGCTTGCCGGGCTTTCTCGGCTTGCGCGGGTGCGGCTGATTGGTCGTGCCGTCGCGATAGACGATGAGATGGAACGAGGGGCGGAAGACCTCCAGGTCGTGCAGCAGAATCCGTGGGCTGAAGAACCCCAGAACGCTGAGCTGCACCCGCAGATGTTCGACTTTGGCATAGGGCTGCTCGCCGGGAGCTTCAAGCCCGTGGATAACCACGCCCCCGGCATCGGCCTGGAGATCGAAAAGTTGCCAATGAAAGGAGGCGATTTCGACGCGGCCGCCGGTGACCGCCTCCAGCCGGGCAACAATCTCCTTGCGGAGCGTCTCCGCGAAGGCTGCCGAACTGGCCCAGTAGCAGAGGGCGGCGCTCGCCGCGGCCAACAGAACCGTCAGGCCGGCGCCAATCCAAAGCAAGCGGCGCAGGCGGCGCGGCCGGGGTGGCGCTGGCGGCTCGGCGGGAGAAGTCGGGACCGGAGGAGTAGGCTCGTTCTCGCTCATTGGCTTGCTGCTCCTCGCTGGCCGGGAGTTTCCACGGTCTCCAGTGCCGGGTCCAGCACCTCGACCTCGCCCTGTTTGCGCAGGTTCTTGAGCCAGCCGTCGAACAGGACGTTCACCTGGCGCTGGAGCAGAATCTCCTCGATGCGCGGCGCTACCTTGTCCAACAAAGGAATCGCCTCGCCGGGCGCGTACTGCGGCAGCAGGGTGTCATGGTAATAGGCCTCGATCTCCGGCTGGGAGATGCGGATGCCCTGGCGGAAACGCTGTTCGATGAAGCGCAGGATTTGCAGCCGGTAGCGCAGATAGGTTTCCACCCGGCCCGGAGTCAGGCCGTGCGCGGCCAGGAAGGCCTTCCATCCGGCCTCCGAAGCGCAGTTCTCGCGCACACAGGCCGGCACCTCGCGGCGTATCTCCGCTAGCCGGGCGTCGATCTCCTCCTTGGAGGGTTCGGCGGCTTGTGCGTCCTCCTCGCGGATTTGCTGTTGGATCAGGGTGCGGCCGATCAGTTGGTTCAGCGCCTGCTTGGCGGTGAGAACTCCCAAACCGGCCCGGCCGGGGTCGAGAACCGCCAGATGCATCTCTTCGTCCAGATCGCTGGCCAGGATGGCATGGTTATTCACCACCGCCACAACCCGGTCGAGAACGACGGGGGATGGGTCCGGGGGCGCCTGGGCCAGGGCTGCCGCCGCCATGCAGAGCGCCAGGCTCACCAGGCAGGCGGGTGCGGCGGCGGAGTGGCGGCGGATTGGGGACCGGTTGCGCATCAGAAGGTCTGCCCCAGGCTGAAGAAGAAGTTGAAGTGGTCGGCCTGCCCCACATGGGGCGTAGTCGTCGAGGTCACGGGATAGATGGGCGGATTCAGGTTGTAGCTGAAATCCAGCCGGATGGGCCCGACCGGCGTATGGTAGCGCAGACCCAGGCCGGGTGCATGGGCGAAGTAATTGAAGCTGCACTGGCCTTGCGGACCGGTCGAGTTCCCTGGGCTGGAGAGGGGAGCGTTCAGGTTCTTGCAGGTGTCCCGCTCCGGCTGGCGGACGCGAAGGGCGCTGATCCAGGCATCGCCGGCGTTGGTGAAAACGTTCCCCATGTCATGGAAGAGCACAAAGCTCACCGTGTTGCCCACCCAGGGAAGCATCGGCGGAGGCAGGCGCAGCTCGGTGCTGTTGACCAGCGCGCCCGCGCCGCCGATGGGAAAGCCGGTTTGCGGATCGCGCGGCCCGGCGGCATTGATGGGGAAGCCGCGCAGCGAGGTGGCGCCTCCCGCATAGAGCCTCTCCGGCAGCGGGAGCAGTTCTTCCGCCGGAGTGCCGAAGGCGCGCTCCTGGCCGTAGCGGGTGTTGCGCGCCAGCACCATCCGCCCCTTGTCGAAGCTGTAGAAGCTGGAATTGGACACATCCAGGCGATTGAACTCGGCCTGCGCGCCCAGCCCTTTGCCGGAGAGAAACTCCTGGAAGCTGGTGTAGGTGCCGCGATGGGCATCCAGGGGCGAATCGCGGGTGTCGCGAATCCAGGTGATTCCCGGACCGGCCACGCGCACGGCCGTCGACAGCGGAATCAGCTCGCACTGGCAGACCTGGAGGCTGTCCTGAGCCACCTTGACGCGGCGAAAGTCGAATTCGTAGATAAAGGTGTTGGCCTTGGAGAAGCCGAAGCCGTGCGGACTGAAGTGCTCGGTCCAGCGCACCCCGGCTTCCAGCTTGGAGGCCACGTACGTCGTCACGTCCCGGCTGTTGGCGTAGCCGCCGGAGAGAGTCAGGCCGAAGTTGCGGTTGCCGTAGAAATGCGGGTTCTGAAAGAGCAGGCTGACCTTCTGTTCGAGTAGGCCATAAGTCCCCTGCACGGAGGCCGATTGCTCCCGGCCGAAGAGATTGTTGCGGGTGATATCCAGCAGTATGCGCGGACTGATGCTGGTCTTGCCATTGGGCGTGCAGGAATTTGCCGCGGTGCAGGAGTTCTGCGGCGTTCCGGTCTGGGCCTCGAAGCCGAAGCCGTAGGTGAGAGCCCAGCGGCGCGCCTCCACCGCTTGCAGCAGCACGGTCTTGTACGTCTCCCCGCCGGTAGGATTCTCGATCGCCGTGTCGATCTCGTTGAAAAGGGCATACTCGTAAAGATTGCGCTGCGTCTCCAGCAGAGCGGTTTCGTTGAGCGGGTCGCCGGGATGCAGGGCGATGGCCCTGGCGACCGTGTCGGGCCGGGTGAAATGCAGGCCCGTCAGCAGCACTTTGCGCACAAAGACCTGTTGTCCCTCGGTGATATGAAAGACCACGTCCACCTTGCTGGCGTCCGCGGGATCGAACTTCTGCGCCACATCCACATGCACTTGTTCGAAACCGCGGCTCATATAGTCGGTCAACAAGGTGTCGCGGTCCCCGGCCAGGTTTTGCGGCGAGAGCAACTGCCCGGCGCTGGTGTTCAGCAGCGGCATCAGGCGAGCGGCATCCGTGTGGTTGTTTCCTTCCAGGGCGATCGAGCCGACGCGCTGCTGCTGGCCCTCTTCGATGCGATAGACAACCTGCAGCGGGGCTATCTTGCCAGGACTGCCGGGTTTGGCCTGCACCGCGGTCTGCGGGGCGTCTTCGCTACTGGTCGAGGGGGCGATCTTCACATTGGGGAAACCGTTGTTGTGGTAAACGGCTTGCAGAGCGCTCACATCGGCCGCCACCAGGGCCTGGCTGTAGGCCCCATGGCGGTCCAGAGTGTCGGCTGCGCGCACGCTCAACAACTCCTTCAAGGTTGCGGCGTCGAAGTAGTGGTTGCCCTCCACCGAGACTCGTTCGACCCGCCGCCGCGGGCCCAGTTTCACGGTGTACAGAATCACCACTTGTTCGGCGGTCGCGGATTGCCGTTCGTGCTCCACCTTCACGTCGAAGTAGCCCTGGCGCTGGTAGTAATCGCGCAGCCGCCGGTTGCCCTCGTTGAGCAGGTCGTCGTCGACCGTGCCTTCCTCGAAGATGGGAATCACATGCTTCACCCGCTCGGGGCCCATGCTGGCGCCTTCGACCATCACCCGAACCTGCGGTCCGCGATTGGCGGAAAAGTGGAAACTGGACTTCCTCGTGTCTTCGGCATACTGCTGGGACTCGAGCTTGATCTCGGCCTCGAACCGCTGCTGTCCCTGATACGACTTGAGCACCCCGGCCAAGGCACGGTTGGCGGTGTCGTTCACCACCGGCGAGCCGGTTCGCAGATGCGCGTGCCGCCGGAACTCCTCCACGCTCATTCCCGAATCGCCCGCGACCTCCACGGCGCCCACCCGCGCTTGCGGGCCGGAGACCACGTGGAAGGCGATGTCCTCCAGTTGCTCCTCGGGCTGGGGCGTCAAGGCAAAGGTAATGACCGGGTCGTGAAAGCCGTTCTCGGCCAGCGTCTGGCGCATCTGCTCGAGAGCCTGGGTCAGCTTGGCCGGCGTAAAACGTGCGCCGGGAGCCAACTGGCTGGCGCGCTCGAGCTGCGTATTGATCGTGGCGCCCTTGGCTCCCTCCACGGTCACCGTCCCAATAAAAGTGCGCGGAGTGCCGCGGAAGAGCAGGGCCACGCCGTCCCCTTCGCCAGCCGCTTCCACCTGAATCGTCTCGAAGAGTCCGGTTGCGTAGAGCTGGCGCAGGCTTCTGCTCAGGAACTCGCGGCGAAGGGGCGTTCCCTTTGCCTGGGCAAGCTGATCGGGCAGCGGACGCAGCCGGTCCAGGGCCACTCCCTGGATCGAGACGCGGCGCACCGGCAGCCCAATCCAGGGGCCAAGCGAATCGGCATCGGCTGGGGAGTGGGTAGGTTGGGCGTGGGGAGAGGGCGGAGCAGAGCCGCCATCCGGCGGCGTCTGGCTGAACGCGCCGGCCCCCAAGGCAAAAACGCTTGCCAGCAGGGTGACGCGCCCGCACCAATTGCCGCACCGCTCCGCTGACTTTACCCTCAAGACCTTATCTCCCAAAAGCGCGGGGAAAAACGCCCCGTAGCATAGTAAAACAGCGCCATTCAAAGAACCAGCAAGGCCCCGGCCCGCAGGGCATTCGCATCCGCCCGGTGGGGCGATCTTGCCCCTCCCGTCATCGACCTCGACCGCCGCGATCGCAGCTTTCGTCCCGCAGGGACGGCCTGAGCAGAACCCAGAACAAGCGAAGCGCATTCCTGGCAGAACGGCCCATTTAGAGTCCTCCGCCCCGCAGGAACAGAGTGAATTCTATTTCGGTTCCATCCGCCCTTCACGCAATCGCCCTGCCCCGGCCCGGTCTGTTGCCCTCGGACTTCGCCTGCTGGACTGCTGCCCTTATACTAACGAGGAAAGAAGCTTGGCGCAGCCTGACCCGGCTGATCGAGCGATTTCCGAGCAGGCGCATGCCCGACCCCAGGACTCCAACCCCATCGCCGGATGCCAGTTCCGCCGCAGCTTCCGGGGAGGCTTGCGCCGCGGCGTCCGCCCCTTCTGCCGACTCCATTCCGAAAACGCCCTCGGAAAACACGGCGGCGGAGGCCGAAATCCTCTGCCGTGCGCAGGCCGGCGACCATCAGGCCTTCGCCGACCTCTACTCGCTGCACAAAAAGCGCATCTATTCTCTATGTCTGCGCATGGTGGGCAATGCTGCCGAGGCCGAGGACCTCACCCAGGAAGCCTTTCTCCTCTTGCATCGCAAGATTGCCACTTTCCGCGGCGACTCGGCCTTTTCCACCTGGCTGCACCGGCTGGCCATCAATGTGGTGCTCATGCGGCTGCGCAAAAAAGGCCTATCTCTCATTTCATTGGACGAAGCCATGGACCCGGTCCAAGAAGAACGCCCCGGAAGAAGTTTCGGCAGTCCCGATCCCAAGCTGACCGGGTCGATCGACCGGCTGGCCCTGGGGCGCGCGATCGCCAACCTGCCGGCCGGGTACCGCCTCATCTTTGTCCTTCACGACATCGAAGGTTACGAACACAACGAGATCGCCACCATGCTCGACTGCTCGATCGGTAACAGCAAGTCCCAGTTGCACAAAGCGCGGCTCAAACTGCGCGATGCTCTTCGCACCTCTACCCGGCAGGAGGCCTGGCGATGACCGAAGCCCTCAAGACCATGAGCTGCCAGGAGTTCCAGGATCAGTTGCCGGAACTGATCGGCTCCGGACAGAATCTCGCCGAACACCCCCATCATCAGAGCTGCGAGCTTTGCCGCGCCCTGCTGGCCGATCTTGAGACCATTGCCCAGGCCGCCCGCCAGTTGTTTCCCGTCGAGGAACCGCCGGACGGATTGTGGACGCAGATCGAATCGGCCATCGAGGACGAAAACAAAACCTCGAATTCCTGCTGAATTCGCCTGCCCTCAACGGATCGCCGCGTTCTTCCCGCCATCCAGAAGCGGGACTTCCCCCTGGGAAGATCCCTCCGCCAGGCCCTGCTGCGCGCTCACCTTCAAGACAATTTGGCCGATACATGCTGGTGAACCACCGGGCTCCGATGCCGGAACGGAGACCGGGCCCCGGCCAACCGCCTCCACGTTGCGGCTCGCAGTTGGGACAAAGCCGGATTTGAGCATATCGTGGTTGCAGACAGATCCTGCGCTCCCAAGGAACCCGCTGCGGCGCTTCACCGTACAAATGGGGACCCGCGAGAGCAGGGAATCGAAGGGGAAATCGCCACCAGGGGCATTTCCCTGAAACTTTTGGAAGTCTGCGCTGTCTAATTAAGAAAAGTTGATACGAGGACACTCAATGCCGAACCAGCCATCCAGCCCCTCTCCTTTCAAGAACCTCTCGGGTAGCGAAAAATCGGGCGTACGCCGGATTCCGGTGCTGCCGGTGCGCGACACCGTGCTGTTTCCCCATGCCGTGCTGCCCCTGACCGTGGGCCGCGAAAGCTCGATCCAACTGATCGAGTCGCTGGGCGAGGAACGCACGATTGTGGTGACCGCGCAGATGGACCCTCGTCTGGACGCCCCCAAGCCGGGCGATTTGCACGCGGTGGGCACCCTGGCTACGGTGCATAAAGTCGTCCGTATGCCCAACCAGAGCCGCTTCGTCTTCACCGAGGGCGTGGAGCGGGTGCGGCTGCTGCGCTATCTCCAGACCGAGCCGTTCATGATTGCCGAAGTCGAGACGCTTCAGGACACCGAGCCGGAGACCAGTTCGAACGTGGAAGCGCTGGTGCGCAACGTGATCGGCCAGTTCCAGCAGATTGTCTCGGAATCGCCTACGCTCTCGGACGAGCTGCGCACCATTGCCGCCAATATCGAGGAGCCCAGCCGCCTGGTCG
>Ga0316217_10007338_pt1 | contig 10561 bp, 12 predicted proteins | sample 1anoAmetaG_FD_203633 | JGI IMG/M metagenome (GOLD analysis project Ga0316217, IMG submission 203633) | Freshwater microbial communities from Trout Bog Lake, Wisconsin, USA - 1anoA | ecosystem: Environmental > Aquatic > Freshwater > Lake > Hypolimnion/Profundal zone | place: USA: Wisconsin... | reverse complement strand
GGCGGTGGATCGGATCAGTTTTGCCGATGCGTTGTATTGGGTGCGGCACGGCGATTTGAGCCAGCCGCTGCCGAAGTTTTTGGTGGTGGCGGCGCGTCCCGAGCGGATCGAGCCGCGTGCCGTGAAGCGGCGGCCCAAGCCCTACGCGCGGCTGAATCAGCCGCGTATGGCGATGCGTCAACGCCTGCGCCGCCGGAAGAGGAGGTTATTTTAGTGCCATTAGGGACGTAGCTCTTTTATGTCATCTTCGCTGCTTGGGCTGGCCTACGTCCAGGGAGACAGGTTTTCACCCCTTCTCATCCTGGTTGCGATACTTTTCGCCATCATCTTCGTCTTGGTCATGCTTCTTCCGGGCGGGCACATTACGTGGGCCGGAGAGCAGCTTGGTCAACTCGGCCGTTTGCCGCTGCTCATAAAATTCGGCTTCTTTCTTAACGCGGCGGAGGCCTTCCTTGCGCTGGAGTTCTTCCACATTAGCTGAGCCGGGCTTGGCGGGCCGGGCAATGTCCATGCGCTCCAGCAGCCGCAGCGCCAGTTTGTGGTCACCGCCATGGACGGCATTGGCGACGGCGGTGACCGCCGCGTCGGCCAAACCCAGCAGCCGGCCGCGCGCCGTCACCAGCGTATCCTGTTGCCAGGCGTTATACGTTGCGCGAAAGCACACGTCATCTTTAAGCCAGCGGTAGAGGGTCATGCGGCTGACGCCGGCGGCGCGTGCCGCGGCCACCAGCGAATTGCCCACGGTGAGCATGGCAATGGCGGTGCGTTGCTCGGCGGTGATGGGCATTTCCTGGGCTTCGCTGACGGTGATGGCGGTGGCGGCCGATGCCGTCGCCGCCACCGTTGGGGTGGTGCCAGCGGGAGTCACCGCGTTGGGCGGTGGCGCCGCCGGCGGCGTATCCGGCGTGTTGCCAGCGGTGGGGGTAAGAACGGTCGAATCATTAGACGGTAGTAAGTTTGGAGTATTCATATCCAAGCAAACTAACAACTACCGTACAGGCGCGTCAAGAGAAAAAATGGGAATTTTTGTATATTGGCAATAATATGACAAATGTTACGTTGGCCCTCATCCTTCTAAAACGTAACAAAACGTAACATCAAATCGACGAAAAACCCACCGGACAGGCCTGAAAATGCGGTTTTTGGGCCGTTGGCATGTTACGTCGCTAACGCACGAACGTAACGTACACGTAACACGCGGCCGCAGGTGGCCCAGAGCAGAAAAACCGTGGCAAGGGGCGTACATGATTATCGGCATGGGCAGAAGTTCTTAAAACGTGCCGGTGCGTTATCGTATTGGACTGATGGCCGATTCGAGCAGTTCATCCTGCCCTTGGTTACCGCCCAAACACTTTTACCCAAATCGGCGGCACAAACAGCAGACAGCCGATCACCAGTGACGCCAGCGACGCCAGCAGCACCATGGCGGCGGCGACGTCCTTGGCGGTTTTGGCCAGGGGATGGCGTTCGATGCAGGCTAGATCGTCTGCCGGAAATGGCTCATAGGACATGCCCAAAGTAAAGCGACAAGGCGTCACGATTGATCCCGTCGCTTCCGCGCCACCAACAGGCTGGATAATGCATGTCCACGAAGCGGCGAGGAGGAAGTTCTCGCTCAGAGCAAGGTACGAATCGTCGGAAGTAGCCCGGATGCGCGGTCGTTCCCAACATGCCGCATAGGCCGAGAATTCCAACAATCACGTCGCGTTCTGCTTTATTGGATTTTATGCCAATAGTGGATAGATACTTTGACAGATGCGCTGCGGAAGTATCCTGCGGCACGTCGCAAATGACCCGGATGAGTTCAAGAAATATTCGAACATCCGTCGCAGAAGGATTCGGTCGATCTGCCTTGAGGAATTGCTCAAGGTCAAAGGAAGCGTAAAGCGGCCGATCATGGCGGACGCCACCCCATTTCAGCCGCTCAAAGTTCAGCACATTGAGGTCATCTGGCTCTTCGCCGTCTCCGTACGAACCGCAGATCGCGCACTGCCCATTTTCGGGGGTATACGCGTGTTGGGGTAAGAAACGGAGAACGGCAAAACTGCCAAGCGCCGACCGAAGATCAAGTCGCCGCGTGGACAAGCTGGCGAGAAAGCCATCTGCCACATCCTTGGGCGTCAAGGCGTTTACCGCGGCGACGGCATTCTTAAGAATCTGTGTGTGCGACAGCTTGATTGGATCGAACATCACCCCAGCTAACTTCGCATAGCCAAAGTCTTCGGGAGCAATGATGCGATCTGTCCCCGTTCTCCAACCCACCGGCGACCAGTAAGTGTCAAAAAGGATTTCAATCGCTCGATTAGGCATCGACGGGTTCCTATGCTCTCACATGCGATGGGGCGAAAACGCCATTAGCCAACCAATGCTTCGAACAACGCGTTTCTCCGCTGATTTTAGCGCAAACGGCCAATACGATTACCACCTTACCGCCCAAACACCTTGGCCCAAATCGGCGGGACAAACAGCAAACACCCGATCACCAGCGATGCAATCGACGCCAGCAGCACCATGGCGGCGGCGACGTCTTTGGCGGTTTTGGCCAGCGGATGACGCTCAGTGCAGGCCAGATCGACCGTGGCTTCGATGGCGGTGTTCAGACCTTCCAGAATCAAGACCGAGGCGATGCAGAGGGTGAGCACGGCCCATTCCATGCGATTGATGTGCAGCCAGATGCCGAAGCCGCAGGCGAGGATGCCCATGACGGCTTCCACGCGGGCGTTGCGCTGGGTGCGGAACAGGTACGCGGTGCCGGCAATCGCGTAACCAAAGGTGCGCGTCAGCTTGCGGATCGCGCCGCGGCGCGGGAGCGGCTTGATAAACGCTGCCGGCTTGGCCGGGGATGGGGCCGTTTCAGTTTCCATATCGCCAACTTTCTCCTACGCGGCGAATCACAATGCGGTTCGCCTCGCCGCCCGCCGCCGCCAGCAAACGCCGCAACGGCTCATCCATCGCTTCATGGCTCAGGCGAAACGTGCTGTGATGGATCGGCATCACATGTTTCGCGCCAAGCTGATTGGCCATGTCCCAGACCTGTTCGGGGCTGGCATGAGCCTGAATATACGGATCGTACGCGCCGATGCCCAGCACGGCCAGATCAACCGGGCCGGCATCGCGGAAGCCTTCATGGTACGCGGTGTCGCCGGCAAAAAGAACGCGCAATCCGCCGCTGTCCATCAAGTACGCATTATAGCCGCGATGGCTGTCCACAAAGGTGCGTGCGCCCCAGTGCGCCACCGGCCGGGCGGTGAATCTTACACCGCGATAATCGAGTGATTGGTTCCACTCCAGTTCGGCAATCCGGCGATAGCCTAAATCGTGGATCAGATCGCGTGTATGATGGGCGGTAATCACCAGCGGCGATTTGGGCAACGCCGCCAGCGTACGGCGGTCCAGATGATCGAAATGGGCGTGCGAAATAAGAATCACATCGATGGGTGGAAGATCTTTGATGCGCAGCGCCGGGGCGATTTGCCGCCGCGGACCAAGCGTAATCAGCAGCAACCCCAGGCCGATCGTGGGCGTGAACACCGGATCGGTGAGAATGGTTAAGCCGCCGATACGCAGCAATACCGTGGCGTGGCCGATCCACACGGCTGACAATTGCCGGGTTGGCCAATCGTCCAGATTCGGCTTGACCGGTGCCGGCAGCGCGGCGGTTTGCCAATCATCCAGCACGCGCATGGTTCCTCGCCCCCTCCCCAACTGCTGGCCGATACGCAGCGCCCAATCGCTGCGTTTGATGCGATCGGTCCAGGTTCGCCAGGGGTGTTGCTTCATGGCAGTGCAATTTCCACGCCGATGGGGAAATGATCGCTGGCATATTTGGCCAGGCGATCCTGCTCGATCCAGGCATCGGTGATTTGGGGCCGCGTGATGCCGAAGGCAAAAACGTAATCCACGCGCTGCCCCGGCTGCTGGGTGGTAAAGCTGCCGATCTCGCCGGCCTTTTCGCCATGCACCGCTTGCAGCGTATCGACATAACCCGCATCCAATAGCGCCTGCACCGCCCGCCGCGGAATCGATCCGCCATTGGCTTGCCAATCCTCTTGCGTGCGCTGCTTGCACTGACGCGGATCGATTTTCTGCACCGGCGCATTGGCATTAAAATCCCCCACCAGCAGATGCGGCCGATGGTTTTGCCGATGCCCGGCAAAAATCTCCAGTATCGCGGCGACTTCCTTCATCCGCACATCTTCGTCGGCCTCGGTAGCCCGGCCTTTCAGATGCGCCGCCGCCACGGTAATGCTGCCGCCAGCAATGGCGACCTGGGCTTCCAGCAGACAGTCATGCAATTCCGGCCGCAGGATGGAATGATTGATCGTGTGCTGCATTTCCCACCGGCTAAGAATCGCCGCGCCATGTTTTTTCCCCTCGGCATGGATGAAATCAAACCCCAGCCGATGGGCGATGCGCTGCACCACGGCCAGATCATCGGCTTCGACCAGCGCCACCACATCCGGCCGTTGCGCCAGAATGGTTTCCGCCAACGGATCCGCCCGTCCTATGCCGCCATCGAGAATGTTGTAACTGACTAAACGCATGTAAATTCGGCGGGTTCATTGTTCGTACCGCCGGAAAGTGAATCGTAACGTGGCGAGAAGGGGCTGTCATTAGCAAACGGGTGTTGCGCCTCGTCGTCAAGCAAAAGCGATGCGTCGTTTTACCGCCCTGCCGATCCTCGCGATGGCACCGGCAACCCCGAGCGTGGCTTTGGCAAGGCGTTGGTAATCGAGCGTGTCAGGCGTATCGCGTGGCCCATGGTAATGCGGATTTCTGAGGAAACTGGTGTCGGTAATCATGATGGCTGGATAACCCTGATCCCAAAATGAACTGTTGTCCGACAGCCTGATCTCGTTGATGCGCTCCGGCAGCGCGACCGAATAAAGCGGAAGCGTGCTGGCCCGCTTGAAGCCACGCCGGAATTGCCAAACAAGCTTTATGGAGCGGAGATTGCCCACTGCGGCCAGAAAATCACCGCGCTGGGGGAATGCCCAGCGCAATAGACGCGGGATGGCCGGGGGAATTTTTTGGCTGCCCGGCGCGGTGGAGTAATAGCCCACCATTTCCAGGCAGACCATGCCAACGATGTGTTCCTTGCGGACGCGACAAGCGCGGGCGTATTGTTCGCTGCCCATCGTGTCCGTAAAGAAATGCGGCGGTTCTTCACAGGGGAAACTGACAAAGCGAAGAGTACGTCGCGTTGGATTGGGCAAGAGCAGCCGCGCGACTTCGATGAGCATGGCAACTGCGGAAGCATTGTCGTCGGCACCCGGCGTGGTGGGAACCGTGTCGTAATGCGCACCCACCACGACGATCTGCTCGGGACAAGATGATCCGCGGCGCTCAACGACGATGTTGGCAGCCTCGGCATCCGCAACGCGGTAAGTCTGGCGCGTGACCGTGTTCCCGATTGCGGTGAACTGCCGCTGGATATGCGCCGCCGCGGCCTGCATCGTCGTAGGCTTTTGCAAATGGCGCGGCCCGATCAGCCCCGCCAAAATGTTGACGTGCGAGCGGAGACGCTCTGCCAAGCGTTGTTCTATATCAGGAATATCGTGACCGACTAAGCCCATGAGAATTCGGCGGGTTCATTGTTGGTACCGCCGGAAAGTGAATCGTAACGTGGCGTCATGGGGCTGTCATCAACACGGCCCGCAGGCGAGCCGGGATCAACCGGCCTTCCCTACCCCGATAGCGAAGAGGAAGGCAAAACGCCGACGCGGAAGACAAAACGGCGGCGTCGTTGGCGAAATGGCGGGGCTGCTATGCTATTGCATATCCGGCAAGGGCGGCTGAATTTCGTCTACCGGTGGAACCCATTTCTTACCGACATGTTCGTAAGCATCTTTGGTGGCTTTTCGCCCCTGCCGGGTCCGCAGCACGAAGCCGATTTGCAGCAGGTAGGGCTCGACCACGTCCACCAGCGTGTCCATTTCTTCGCCGAGACTGGCGGCGATGGCTTCCACACCGGCGGGGCCGCCGTTGTAGAAATCGATCAGCGTTTTGAGAAAACCGCGATCTTGATCGTCCAGGCCGCGCTTGTCGATCCCTTCCAAATCAAGGCCGGCTTGGGTTACCTCCAGGGTGAGTTTGCCGTCGGCTTGGACGGCGGCGAAATCGCGCACGCGGCGCAGCAGGCGGTTGGCGATGCGCGGGGTGCCGCGGCTGCGGTGGGATAGTTCGTGCAGGGCATTATCGTCGGCTTCAACCTTCAATTGGCGGGCGTTGGCATAGAGAATTTTGTAAAGTTCGTCGGCGGAATAGAACTGCAAATTCAGCGGGATGCCAAAGCGCCCGCGCATGGGGCCGGTCAGCAAGCCGATGCGCGTGGTGGCGCCGACCAGCGTGAACGGCGGCAGGGGCATGGTGACGGTGCGGGCGTGCATGCCGGCGTCCAGCGTGATGTCCACCTTGAAATCTTCCATGGCGGGGTAGAGGTATTCTTCGACGATGGCGGGCAGGCGGTGAATTTCATCCACGAATAGCACATCGCCTTCGGATAGTTTGGTGAGAATGCCGACCAGGTCTGCGCCTTTGGTTAAGGCTGGGCCGTTGGTGACGTGAACCCTAGCGCCCATTTCGTTGGCGATGACGTGGGCGAGGGTGGTTTTGCCCAGGCCGGGCGGGCCGTGCAGCAGGACGTGTTCAACCGGCTCCTTGCGGCCCTTGGCGGCTTGCACGGCGATCTTCAGACGCTGGATGATGTTTTCCTGGCCAACGTAATCGGCAAAGCTGGTGGGGCGCAGGGCGAAGTTGAAGCGGTTCTCCTCTTCGCTGACAGCTTCACCGGTAACGATGCGTTCTCTGGCCATGGGGAAATCTTACCACTTTTGCACGCTTCACACCTTCACACTTTCGCACGCTTCATACCCCACCGTGTTCAGCCGCTGGATGATCTGTTCGATCATCGCGGCGTTGGCGGGGGGGAAGTTATAGTTGCCCAGTTCGGCCGACGATGCCCATGCCAACTTCTGGCATTCGAGCAGTTGCGGCTTGCCGGAAACCAGCCGGCACAGGAACGGATGCAGCGATAGATGCACGTGGGGATACTTGTGCTGCACAACCGGTAAGGCTGCGGTCGGTTCCACTTCGATGGCGAGTTCTTCGCGGAGTTCACGCCGCAGACATTGCTCGATGGATTCGTTCGGTTCACGTTTACCGCCGGGGAATTCCCAGTAGCCGCCGAAGGTGTCTTTGTCCTTGCGCTGGCAAACCAGAACGCGGTGATCGACAACCAGAACGGCGATGGCGACGTCAATATGCTTCATGCCGGCACGGCGGCAGTTTAGCCGACTGCTGCGAAAACCCAAAGTCCGGCATATGCGTCAAAAAGTCGCAGTTAAATTAGCGTGGTGTGGATTGACGTAAGTTATTGTGCAGTCAGTAGTTACGTCAATTGTTTATTTCGTGTTCAGACCGATCCTTTTCGTTGACACTGCCCGATGGCAAAGGTATAGTCACGTTTCCGTCCAATGGTTTTGGACGCCAAAATAGAACAAAGCGGCTTCAATGCCGTGGCGCACTTCCGGAGGTGGATAGGAGCCACCCCTCCGGAAGTTTTTTTTGGCCGACCAAACGTGTGAAGGGTATGAAGGGTGCGAAGAGTGTAAAGGGTGTGAAGGTTGGCAAGTCTTCAGGTAGATTGACATTCGCATGATCGCCAAACGCCAGCAAGTATTGTCGCGGGTTGTCGCCAATGTCCCGCTTTGCCGCGAGCACTACCGTCTGGTGCTGCAAGCGGATCGCTTTCCGCCAACCCAGCCCGGGCAGTTTGTGCAGGTGGCCTGTGCCACGCCGAATGGCTCCGTGGAAAATGTGGAGATCGATTGGGACGAAGCCGGCCCGCCGCCGCGGCTTGGTGGCGGGGAATTATGCCGGCCCACGGCTTTGCTGCGCCGGCCATTTTCCCTGGCGGATCGCATCGACGCCAATGGGCAGGTCCAACTGCATCTGGTGCATCGCGTGGTGGGCATCGGCACCAACTGGATGGCCCATCTCAAGCCGGGCGACAACGTGAGCATTATCGGCCCGCTGGGCAACACGTTTACCCCGCCTCCGCCCGGCGGCGTGGCCCTGCTGGTGGGCGGCGGGGTGGGCATCCCGCCGATGATGTATCTGGCCCGGCGTTTGGCCAGGACAAAGGCGGTGGCCTTTGCCGGTGCGCTCACGCGCGATTTGCTGCCCCTGACCAACACCGCCGACGCCCCGGCGCCCGCCGCTGACGATATCGCCCCGCTGTACAACATTGCCGAATTTTCCCAGCATGGCATCCCGGCGATCATCGCCACGGATGATGGTTCCTACGGCTATCGCGGCTTTGTCACCCAGGCATTGGAAGCTTATCTGCAAAAATGGTTTGGCCCCGGTTCGCCCGGCAGCCGCCGCCCCGATGCCACGCCCACCATTTATGTCTGCGGCCCGGAACCGATGATGAAGCGTGTCGCCGACATCGCCGCCAACTTTTCGCTGGCCTGCCAAATTGCCGTGGAACGGAAGATGGCCTGCGGCATGGGCACCTGCCAAAGTTGCGTGATCCGCGTCAAAGTCCCCGGTCAAAGCAACGGTGCCGCCTGGCAATATAAACTCGCCTGCACCGATGGCCCGGTGTTTTCGGCGGCCGATTTGTCGTGGTAGGGGACAGGCTGCCCGAGGCATCCAGCAAAAACTGCTGGCAGGAAGATTGACACGCCCAATCGTCCCGTTAAAATACCGCGCTCAATTGGCACGGGGGCGTAGCTCAATTGGTTAGAGTACCGGACTGTCGATCCGGTGGTTGCGGGTTCGAGCCCCGTCGCCCTCGCTGAAGTAAAGAGCCGCAAGTCAACGACTTGCGGCTCTTGTTTTTTCACCGGTGATGATGTTTACACCGCAGGTTCATCGTGGCGTTGCCTGGACCAAGGCCACCGACCGCGGGGGCAGCGATATCTGCCCGGTGGCTTCCACGGGCCAGGTCGCCAGGTTGTGTTCGGAACTAATCATCCGGCAATCGGTGTGCTGACTGGCCAGCGGCTGACCGGCAAGAATCACCTGCGGGGCGTGATAGCGGTCGCTGTGGTTGACCAGCAGCAGGGTGGTGCGTTGGCCATCGTCGCTGGTGCCACAGGCGGCGATTAGTCCCGGCAAACCGGCGGCGACCTGCACCGGCAGGCGGTGGGGCGTTTCCAGCAAGATCGATATCGCCAGCAGCGCGTAATAGGTTTTCAGCGGCCCGCCCACACTGTCGAAGATGCCGAAATAGGGGATCATGTCGCCTGAATAGAAATTGGCCATGTCGATGGGAGCATCCTGGAGCAGCAGTAGCGTGGCGGCGGCGAAAGCCGCGGCGCGGTCGCCGGTCATTTCGGCGCGCATTTGCTGTTTGCGGGCATAATGCACGCCGGTCATGATGGTGTTCCAATCCATGCCGGGCGGGAGGTAGTGCCACTCATCGAGAATGCTCTGGCAATCGGCAAAGCCGCTGTCGTCCAGGGTTTGGCGGAGTTTGCGTGCCTCGTCGGCAATCGCGTAGGGATCGTTGCCGTAGTGGTGCCAACTGCAAAAGTCGATCGGCAAGTGATGCCGGCGGCAATGCTCCAAGAGTTTTTCGATCATGCCCGTGCCGGTGTTGAGCGCTGCCGGGCCACCGACCAGCCAGTGCGGATTGTGCGTTTTGAGCAGTTGGCTGGTCAGGGCGTAAAGCTCGAGGTATTGCTCCCAGGTTCCCTGCCAGGTGGGTGATGGTTCGGCAGGGCTGACATGGGGGCCGGAACGAAGGTCCGGCTCATTGAGAATTTCCCAGCGTGCCACCATGTTCTGGTAGCCCTTCGCCCAGCCAGCGTTGTAATGCCTGGCGATGCCCAGGCAAACCCGCGCCCAGCGGGCCGGGTCGGCGGGCGGATAGACGTACTTTTTGAACGGATGATGATCGATCGCATAGCCCAGCCGATAGGTGATCGGACAGCCGACGGCGGCAATTGCCTGGAGATAGTGATCGGTGCGGGCAAAGTCATAGGCGGCCGGGTCGTCCGGATCGCGCGACATGTCAGGGAAGACCACATTGATATCGACCACGTCGCGTGCCGGATAATGCACATCATGCAGTCGCACGCTGGGGAACTTGGCGGCTTGGAATGGCACCGTCAGGTCCATGAGTCCGTCCCAGGAGTACGGCCCATTGTTGACGCCGTGCAGCGCCCGCAGCTTGCCCAGGCGTTGAACCGAATCGATGGTGATGGTGGATATAGCCATGGCTTTTCACACCACCAAAGTGTATCGCCAGCAGCGGGGAAAGTCAGTCATTGGGGACCACGAAGCCATCAACGGCCGTGAGGGGAGTCGGTTGATTCCACCGCCGCCTGTACCCAGGGGAGAAATGAGCGGATTAGGAATAGGATCAGGATCAGGCGGGGTGTACCCCGCAACCACCGCCACGTCCGCGGGTCATGCAACGTCATGCGATTCCGCTGAAAAACCCTCCCTTTTCGGTGGGACGCTATTGACTGTATATACGACTAATATATAATACGCCGGTCATAACCCGGAGTACCCATGAGCCTGCCCGAACTGTCGCCGCAAATGA
>Ga0316217_10007337_pt1 | contig 10566 bp, 5 predicted proteins | sample 1anoAmetaG_FD_203633 | JGI IMG/M metagenome (GOLD analysis project Ga0316217, IMG submission 203633) | Freshwater microbial communities from Trout Bog Lake, Wisconsin, USA - 1anoA | ecosystem: Environmental > Aquatic > Freshwater > Lake > Hypolimnion/Profundal zone | place: USA: Wisconsin... | reverse complement strand
GGCCACGACCCTGGCGGGCTTGCACTTCGTGGCCTTTGCTTGTCTGATGTTGAGGAACCTGTTCACCTTCACGTGACATAGTTCATAACAGCCTCTAGGACCGTCAGGAGGTTCTCGCGTTCGCGCCGGCGCAACTCGGATTCCGTCAGGAATTTCGGCTCGTGCTCGGCGGTGTGCCGCGCCTGGGGCCGCGTAGGGGGTGAGGCGTCAGGGATCGGCAGGTCGAATTCGAGTACGCCGCCGCGGGCCAGGATAACGGCGTGCTCGATCACGTTCTGGAGTTCGCGGACGTTGCCGGGCCAATCATAGCCCTGCAGTTGAACCATCGCGGCACGGATCAGCCGGGGTTGGGGGCAGCGCAAGTCCTTGACCGAGCGTTGCACAAAATGCTGGGCCAGCAGGGGGATGTCGTCGCGGCGCTGCCGCAAGGGAGCGATCTGGATGGGAAAGACGTTGAGGCGGTAGTAAAGATCCTCGCGAAAGCGCCCCGCCGCCACTTCTTTGATCAGGTGGCGGTTGGTGGCGGCGATGATGCGCACGTCGGCTCGCCGGGTGCGGTCTTCACCCACACGCTCGTAGCGCTTTTCCTGAAGCACGCGCAGCAGCTTGCTTTGGAGATCCAGAGGCACTTCCCCGATTTCGTCGAGAAACAACGTGCCGCCATCGGCCATTTCGAAGCGCCCCGCCCGATCCTTGATGGCTCCGGTAAAGGCGCCTTTGGCGTGCCCGAAGAACTCGCTTTCATAGAGGTCCTTGGGAACCGAGGCGCAGTTGACGCGGATCAACGGCTTGTCGCTCCTGTGGCTGCGGCGATGAATCTCGTGGGCGACCAGCTCTTTGCCGGTCCCGGTTTCTCCGAGAATCAAGACCGACGCGTCGGTAGGGGCGACCAGGTCGATCTGGCTGACGACCTGGCTGAGCGCGGCGCTTTGGCCTACCAGATCGCCGAAGGCCTTGGCTTCCACCACCTCTTCGCGGAGGTAGGCGTTCTGCAGTTCGAGCTGGGCTTTGAGTCGTCGGATTTCCTCGAAGGAACGCGCAATGACGGTGGCGGCGGTAACATGCTCCGCGACGATGCGCGCAAATTTGAGCCGTTCCTGCCCCGGGTTGGTGCGGTCAAAGGATCCCAAGACACCCAGCACATCGCCCTTGTAGACGAGGGGAACCGCCAGTAAACCGCGAATGCGTTCCGATTTAAGCCAATCGGCAGCGCCAGCCAGTTCTCCCGGCTTCCGGTCCAAATCGGAGAGCAGGCACGGCTCGCGCGTCGAAGCAATTCTCCCGATCGGCCCGCTGCCCAAGGGGATTCGTGCCAGATGATCCGGGAACCGCGAGGGCTGATTGGGTGCATCGGCGGAGGCGTTCGCGACACCTGCCACGGCATAGAGGAAACGCTGGCCGCCAGCCTCGGAACTTGACTCATTGCTCGGACGCTGTCCCGCCTCGTCCCCCTTTTCGATCAGCCAGATCACCACCGCCACGACGGAGTCCCCGGGCACCTCCGTGGCCGCGCCAAGGAGTTTCTGGACGAGCTGATCAAGCGATTGCCCCTGGGCCATCTCCAACAGGAAGTCCACCACAAACTTGTAGTTGATGGGAGGGAGTTCGGATTCCATGCTCCGATTATAGCAGGCGGGGACAATTTTTTAATCTGCCTCAAGGTCAATATCTTGTCCGGACAAAACTTCGTCCTTCATCCAAAACCGGCATGATTGCCGCAAGATGTTGTATTTGGTGGATTTATAGCTTTTCCTGTAACTGGCACAGCCCTTGTTCTTGAGGTGCTGTAGCACGGGGGCGTGCCGCGAGCATCACCGCGATGAATGGGTGACAGGCCGCAGGCGATCCCAAGAGGAGATGACATCATGCCATCGGTACGCGTAGATGCTGTGGTTCGTCTGAAAGAGGATGAGCCCACGCACTCTCTGAGGCGCGGTGCGAAAGGGTTGGTGGTCAGCGTTTGGCTGTCCTCCGGCGGTTTCCTGTGCGAAGTGGAATTCCGCAATTCAGCCCACCGCCCCAAGTCTCCCGCCGTGCGCGCACTACTCCGCGCCGAACAATTGGAGGTCGTCGAATGACATCCTCTTCCCCCGGCGAAGGAGCATATCCATGAACCGAAACAGCCGAATGGTCGCCTGCCTCTTGATGGGAACCGTAAGCTCTTTCAGTGGCTGCAAGGTCGGTCCGAACTATCGGGCCCCCACGACCACCATGCCGGGAGCCTATGCCGAACCGTCCGCCATGCAAGAAGCCGCAGCCGCCCGTTTCGCCGGTGATGCCGACCGCGAAGTGCGCTGGTGGCGCCGGCTCAAGGATGCCAAGCTCACGGATCTAGTAGAACGGGCCGTCAAAGCCAACTCTTCCATCACCGTGGCCGAGGCCCGGCTGAGCCAGGCGCGGGCGGCCCGGCAAGCGGCGCAGGCGCTGCTCTACCCTGAAATCCACGCCAATGCGTCGCTGTTCCGGTTCCGCGGCAGTTCGGGAGCGTTAGGTGTGCCTGAAGGCGTGCTTCCTATGGAAGGCAATCTGTACCAGTTTGGTTTCGACGCGATCTGGGTTGTGGACGTATTCGGCGGCACCAGCCGGCAGATTGAGTCGGCGCGGGCCGATGAGGACACCGTCCGAGCCGCCCGTCGGGGCGTGGTGCTGATGGTGGCGTCCGAGACCGCCCGCGCGTATGTCGAGTTGCGGGGGGTTCAACATGAGCTTGATGTCGCCAAAGCGACTCTCGACGAGCAGCGGCAGACGTTGGCTATTACGCAGGACAAGCAGCACAACGGGCTGGCCTCGGATCTTGAACTGCTGCGGGCGCGGACGGACGTGGGAGCCACGGAAGCCCAGCTCCCGCCGCTGCAACAGGCGATCCGACAGTACATCCATTTGCTTTCGACGCTGCTTGCGCTGGAGCCGACGGCCCTGAGCAAGGAACTCACGCCCGTGGCGCCGATTCCCGAGATTCCCGAGCGGATCTCGGTGGGGATTCCTTCGGACCTGTTGCGTCGGCGGCCCGATATTCAGGCGGCGGAGCGGCACCTGGCATCTACCACGGCCCAGGTGGGCGTGGCGGTATCAAAGCTCTTCCCGCAAGTAGCCATCGGCGGCGCAGCGGGGATTGCCGACAGGACCAGCAACAGCCTGGCGTTGAATTCCGCCGGCTATTATGCCACCGGCCCGTTCATTGACTGGACGGTCTTTGACGCCGGGCGGCGTGAGGCCAGAGTGAAGGCGTCGAAGGCCGAGGTCGACGCGGCGAAAGCCTCCTATGAGGACACGGTGCGTCGGGCCTTTGCCGAGGTCGAGAGCGCCTTGGTCGCGGTGGACCGTGCCCAGGCGCGGCATGACGCACTCAAACGCACTTCCGAGACGGCCCGCAAGGCCGTGAGCATCGCGCAGCAAGACTACGAGAAGGGCCTCCTGGACCAGTTGACGGTGCTCGATTCCCAGCGTCAAGCCGACCAGGCCGACACGCTCCTGGCCCAAAGCGAGGTGGCGCTGACGGTCAATGTGGTCACGCTTTATAAAGCCCTGGGCGGCGGCTGGGAGATCGCTGAACCCTCGCCCGCCCGCCAGCCGGCGCCTTCAAACAACGCCAACTCGGACAAGGAGAAGCACAAATGAGTACCAGGTCGCGCCGCTGCTTGACTCTTACCCGCCTGCAGACGCTAGCCATGGTGGCATGTCTGCTAGCGACCCTAGGGGGGTGCAAGAAGCAGACCGTAACGCCTGCGGTGGTGCCGGTGAAGGTCAAGGTTCTGGAGCCGGAGGCGATTATTGTATCGACCCGCTTCAGCGGGTCGGTCGAGCCGCTGCAGAGCACGTCGCTGGCGTTCAAGCTGGCGGGCACAGTAGAGAGGTTGTACCGGTCGCCGGGTTTGGACCGGGATGTGCAGGTCGGCGATGTGCTGGCCAAAGGGACGGTCATCGCCGAGCTCGATGAAGGCGACCTGCGTCGTGCCAAGGCCAGTGCTCAGGCCCGGGTCGCCCAGCTTGAGGCGCGGGTGACGACCGCCAAGGATAACCTGGTGATTGCCACACGCAACTTCGAGCGTTTTGCGAGTTCCGCCGGTTCGGTCTCCCAGGCGGCGCGGGACGACGCCGATGCCCGGCGTGTGGTTGCCGCCGGCGAGTTGGCCGCGGCCGAAAGCGCCCTGGCCGACGCGCGAGTGCAGCTCGATCAGGCCAGCGACAACTACGCCAACCGCCAGTTGGTCGTGCCATTCGACAGCGCGACCGTCGCCGAGAAGCGGACCGAGCCGGGTGAGCGGGTGCAGGGCGGAGCGCCGGTGTTTCGGCTCATCGACATTTCCACGGTGCATGTCCGGTTCGGCGTACCCGACACGATGATCGGCGATCCAGCCATTGGCCGATCGGCCGCGGATCGGATCTATCTGGGGCAGAAACTCCAACTCACCGCCGATGCTTTCGAGGGGCGTTCGCTGGAGGCGACCGTCACGAAGATTGCCCCTCAGGCCGACTCACAGACTCGCACCTTCCTGACCGAGTTGACTCTGCCAAATCCACAACATGCCGATGGCCAGCGCTTGCTGCGCCCCGGCATGATCGTGACGGTCCACGTGGGGACCCAACGTGACCGGCGCGTCCAGTTGCTGCCTATGGCGGCCATCCATCGCGGCCGGAGCGCCGATGACCTGGTGGTTTACGAGGCAGTCACCGACAACAGCCGGGAAGTGGTGCGGATGCGGAAGGTGTCCCTGGGTGACATCTACAACAACCAGGTCGAGATCCTCCCTCAAGGCAGTGAAGTCGGGGCGGGCGCCCACATCGTGGTGAGCACGGCGGAGCGGCTAAGTGATGGCGTGATGGTACGCAGCTTACAGGACAACCCGACAACGGCGACGCGCCCGGAGGCCCAATGAATATTTCTCAATTCTTTGTCGTCAAGCGGCCAATCGCCTGGACCGCGATGGTCGCCGTGCTGGTGTGGGGCATCTATGCCTACCTGAGGATGCCGCAGCGCCAGGATCCGATCATCCCGGTGAGCACCGGCGTGGTGGTGACCCCGTATCCGGGCGCAGAAGCGGAGAAGGTCGAGCAGGAAGTCACGCGCAAGATCGAGCGGAAGATCGCGGAGAACCCATCTGTCGAGCATGTCCGCTCGATCAGCCGTCCGGGGCTGTCGATCTGCTATGTGGACCTGTTCGAGTCGGTCAGGAACGCCGAACTCGTATGGCAGGACATCCGCGGCAAACTCAACGAGATCCCCGATCTGCCCCAGGCGGCGGGCCGGCCCACGATGCCAGTCCTGAACAAGGACTTTGGCGACACGGTGGCGGTCATGCTCACGATCAGTTCGCCGCCGGTGACTGATTTGGAAATCCAGCTCCGCGCCAAGAGCATTCGCGATGCGGTGCTGGCGCATCGACAGCAGGCGCCGGCCACGATGCCGGCCGAGCGCTGGACGGGCGTTCTGGTATACCCCGATACGGTGGCCCGCTCCTATGTCTTGCGGATCGGGCGCACGTTGGGCCAGCGTCTGACGCAGTCCGGCCTGGCCCGCGATGTGACCCTCATCGAAGCCCCCAGCGCCGGGATGCTCGATATCATGCTGAATCCGGACAAGGCGCAGGCTGACCTGCTGCGGGAGACGCAGCAGTGGGAGCGTGAGGCCGCTGGCGCGGGTGAATCGCACCCGGACATCTGGCCGGGCTTCTGGGTTCAGGATTTGAGCGACTTGGAGAAGCTGCTGCGCCAAAACGCGCGGGACAAATACACTTACCGCGAACTCCAGGATTTTGCCGATCGCATCCGCGACCGGCTCAAGCAGTCGCCCTACGTGGCCCAGATCGACGAGGTGGGCGTGCAGGATGAGCGAGTGTGGCTCTCGTATTCTGGACAACGATTGGCCCAGTTCGGCATCGCGCCCCAATCCATCGTGGGCCTGATCCAGCAGCGGAACATCAACATTCCCGGCGGGCGTTTTGAGCTGCCCCAGCAAAACGTGGTCGTCCGCCCGACCGGCGCGTATACGTCGGCCGACGAGATCGGTGAGACGGTGATGGCGGTTTCCGCCGACGGCTATCCGCTTTACCTCCGGGACCTGGTGGAGATTACCCGTGGCTACGAAGACCCGGCGAGCGTGATGAACTACCAAACGAGCAAGGTGGAACGGGGGCAGGCTTCCGAGCAGGCCGGAGCGAGCAACGCGCCGGCGGAGAAAGGCAAGGTACCCCAGGATTACGACCTGCAAACCGGGCGGGCGATCACGATCTCGGTGCGTCAGGTCAAGGGCACGAACATCGCTGATTTTGACCGGGACATGGTGGCGGCGATGACCGACTTGAAGCAGGCGCTGCCCGCGGACCTGCGGCTGGAGCGCACGAGCAACGAGCCGCAGGAGGTTCGCGAGAAGATCGTGAGCTTCGACCGCAACCTGATTGAGGCGGTCGTGATCGTCGTGCTCGTCTCGCTGGTCTTCATGGAGTGGCGCAGCGCGCTGCTGGTGGCCATCTCCATCCCGGTGACCGTGGCCATGACCCTGGGCCTGTCGCAGATGGTCGGCATCGATCTGCAGCAGGTCTCGATCGCGGCGTTGATCATTGCACTGGGATTGCTGGTGGATGCTCCCGTCGTCGCCGCCGACGCAATCAACCGCGAGTTGGCGCACGGTCAGCCGCGGCACATGGCGGCGTGGCTGGGGCCCAAACGGCTGTCCCGCGCGGTGTTCTATGCGACGCTGACCAATGTCGTAGCCTTTCTGCCGCTGCTGCTGGTCAAGGGCAAGACCGGCGATTTTATCTACGCGCTGCCGGTAGTGGTTTCATTCTCGCTCTTGGCCTCGATGATCGTGGCCTGGACCTTTGCGCCGCTGCTGGGCTTCTATATGCTCAAGGGACAGAAGGGCTTTGAGGCCACCGAGGGCAAGCCGATGCGCGGATTTCCACGGCTTTATAAGGCCTTTGTAGAAGGTTGCATCGCTCACCGCGTTCTGGCGACCAGTGTCGCACTGCTCATTCTCGCCGCCGGGATCTTCCTCGTGCGGACGATTGGCACGTCGTTTTTCCCGAAGGATCTCCACGACGTGTTCGTGGTCAACCTCGACCTGCCCGAGGGCTCGCCGATCCGTCAGACGCGCGACGTGGCCCTGGAAGCGGTCAAGAAGATCGACGCGCTGGAGGGAAAGCACATCCGTAGCTACTCCACGTTCGTCGGCGCCGGCGGTCCGCGTTTTTGGCTTTCCATTGAGCCCGAGCAGCGCGCCGACAACTACGCCCAGATCCTGGTCCACACCGCCTCGAAGGAGGAGACGGCCGCGATTGTCGGGCGGCTTAAAGAGGAACTTCCGCTCCAGATCGCCGACACGCGGGTCAGGATTCAGCAACTAGAGACCGGGCCGCCCATCGGCGTGCCGGTGCAACTACGACTTTACGGCCCCGACATCGATACCCTCCGCGAACTAGGCGCACAGGTCAAGCAACGCATGCGAACCATCCCCGGAACCATTGACATCCACGACGACTGGGGCGATCCCGTGTTCCAGATGGCGCTGAACATCGATTCCGATCGCGCCGCCCTGAGCGGACTGACCCATCAGGATATTGCGACCACCGTCGGCACGGGCCTCTCGGGCCTCTCGGTCAGCCAGCTTCGTGAACAGGACAAACTCATCGGCATCGCGCTGCGATTGCGCCCTTCGGAGCGCAGTCAGCTCGACGACCTGTACAGCCTCAACGTGGTCAACGCCACGACCAATGTTCGCGTCCCGCTGCGCCAGATTGCATCCTTTGAACGCCAGATCATCACGCCGAAAATCCGCCGGCGCGATCACGAGAGGTGCCTGACGGTGCGCTGCGACGTCGTGCCCGGCATGCTTCCCAGCGAAGTGGTCAGCCAACTTCAGCAGGTGCTGCCCGGCGCCACTGGGAAAAGCGTCGCGGATCAGCATCCGCTGACCTTTCCGCCGGGCTACCGCTGGGAGTTCGGCGGCGAGAAATACGAGCAGGAGAAAGGCTTCAGTTCCCTCGCCGTTGCCCTGACGGTCTCGTTTGTGGCCATCTACCTGGCGCTCGTGCTGCAGTTCAACTCGGCGACGCAGCCGCTGTTGGTCTATGCCGCCGTTCCCTTCGGCATCGTCGGCGGGCTGATGGGCCTGATCATCTTCGGCTCGTCGTTTGGCTTCATGGCGTTCCTTGGTGTCGCGTCCCTGGCCGGCCTGATCATCTCGCACGTGATTGTGCTTTTCGACTTCATCGACGAGATGCGCCACAAGGGCGAGCCGCTCCGCAAGGCCGTGGTCGATGCCGGCCTGGCGCGCTTGCGCCCGGTGCTCGTGACGGTGCTTGCCACGGTTGGCGGACTGATTCCGCTGGCCCTGGAGGGTGGCCCGTTGTGGGAACCCATGTGCTACGTCCAGATCGCCGGCATGCTGGTCGCCACCCTGGTCACACTCGTCGTGGTTCCGGTGCTGTACGTGGTCTTCGTTGAGGATCTGCATCTGGTGCGGTGGGAACAGGCGTCGTTACCGGGCGATCCGCACGCCCAAGCTCCATCGCCAGCCCCAACGGTCGCGCGTGAATAGGTGTTTCAGGGGACTCAACTGGCAGGCAGCCAGGCATCAGGTTGAGAGCCTCTTCTTAAAACCTCGCGGCTGGCGTCCGTGTGTTGTTCGGCGACATAGCGTAGGGAATTCTTTTGTGGTTGCACACCGCGGTCGGATGAGTGCCCGAGGCATACGTGGCGCCGCAGAAAGCGATCCGAATATGAGCCGCAACGTCGAAAAAAGCCTGTTGGAGATTGATTTCGCCTCCCTGACCCGCGGGCCGTTCACCCCGTCGCCGGTCGCCTGGGAGGACCAGGTGCTCTATTTTCTGATGCTGGACCGCTTCTCGGATGGCAACGAGAAAGGGGGTTACGCGGACGTTTCGGGCCGGCCCGTGCAGACCGGCGCCACGCCGCTTTACAGCGCCGACGATGCGGCAACGATTGATTACGACACCTGGTTGCGCGCCGGCGGCGGTTGGCAGGGCGGCACGATAAAGGGACTGATGGCGAAGCTCGGCTACCTCCGACGCCTGGGCGTCACCACCTTGTGGGTAAGCCCGCCCTTCCGCCAGGTCGCATTCGAGCCGAGTTATCACGGCTACGGCGTGCAGAACTTCCTTGATGTAGACCCGCACTTCGGCACGCGCGAAGAATTCCGCGACTTCGTGAAAACCGCCCACGAACAGGGAATCTATGTCATCCTCGACATCATTGCCCACCACACCGGCAATGTCTTCAGTTATGACGCCGACCGTTATCCGACGCACGACCCGGAGACCGGCAAGATCTTCAATGATCCACGCTGGGACGGCAGGCCCTACGCCGTCGCCGGGTTCCATGACCGGGAGGGCAGGCCCACGCTTCCCTTCGGCAATCCCGACCAGTTGTCTGCCGAGGATGCCGCTCGACTGGAGGCGTCGTGGCCCGACGGCGCTGTCTGGCCGCGCGAATTTCAGCGCGGCGACATATTCCTCCACAAGGGGCACATCACCAACTGGGGCTATCACCCCGAGTACACCGAGGGGGACATGGCCGGCGGCCTCAAGACGCTGGATGTCCGGATTCGCTGGGCGGGGCAATATCGGCGGCCGTCGCCGGCCATGGGGTGGCTGTGCCTCGCGTACTGCTTCTGGATCGCCTACGCCGACCTCGACGGCTTCCGCATCGACGCCGCCAAGCACATGGAACCCGATGCGCTTCGGTCGTTCTGCGACTGGATTCGCGAGTTCGCCCAGAGCATCGGTAAGGAGCGGTTCCTGCTGGTCGGCGAAGTGCCGGGCGGCCGCGCCCACGCCTGGGAGGTGGTGGAGAAGACCGGCATGGACGCAGCCCTGGGGATCGACGACATCCCGGGGAAGCTCGAGCGCATGGTGACCGGCGATGCGGACCCGCTCGAATACTTCTCCATCTTCCGCAACTGGCGACTCGACGAGCCGGAGGGCGGCAAGCACCGGTGGTACCGCGACCAGGTGGTGACCCTGGTGGACGACCACGACCAAGTCCGCAAATGGACGGCCAAGCGCCGGTTCTGCGGCGACAGCCGCCACCGCGATCTGGCCTTTAACGTGATGGCGGTGCAACTGACGACGGCCGGCATCCCCTGCATCTACTACGGGTCCGAACAAGGCTTCGACAGCGGCGGGCGTCTGAGCAACTCCGACGTGGTGTTGCGCGAGAACATGTTCGGGGGCGACTTCGGCGGCCTATGCACACGGGGCCGCCACTTCTTTAACGAACAGGGCCACCTGTACCGCGCCCTGGCGTCGCTCACCGCGCTGCGTAAGCAGTTGATCACCCTGCGGCGCGGCTCGCAGGTGCTGCACCGCGTCTCCGGGGACGGGGTGGCATTTGGCCATCCGCGCCGGCTTGGCGACGCGCGAATGCGGTCGCTCGTGTGCTGGTCGCGCGTTTTCCTGGACCAGGAGACTCTGGTGGTCTTCAACACCGACGAGTTGGAGGCGATCACGACCTGGTCTACCGTCACACCATTGTTGCGTGTGGACGGCGACGAATTCCACCTGATCTTCTGGCATGCGCCCAAGCCGGAGGCGGCGGCACCCGCCGCGA
>Ga0316217_10007336_pt1 | contig 10568 bp, 6 predicted proteins | sample 1anoAmetaG_FD_203633 | JGI IMG/M metagenome (GOLD analysis project Ga0316217, IMG submission 203633) | Freshwater microbial communities from Trout Bog Lake, Wisconsin, USA - 1anoA | ecosystem: Environmental > Aquatic > Freshwater > Lake > Hypolimnion/Profundal zone | place: USA: Wisconsin... | reverse complement strand
GTAGGTAGACATCATAGCCGAGAAAGGAGATGGCGTACTGGCTGGAAGCGGACAAGTTGAAGCTGCCTCCGAGAGGGACGAGCAGATTGTAGCTTGCACATTGCGAACTGTTCTGGATGCTGACTGCCTGGACGATGGTCGTTTGGATCCAGTTGTTGCTGTTGAGGTTGAGGTTTTGGATGGCGAAGACCATGTAGCGGTAGCCTAGGCTCACGATGTTGGAGGTGGAGTTGCTGTAGACATACAGACTGAAGGAGGTTTGGGTGAATGAGTTTACAATCCCGTAGAAGGAGTAGTTAACGTAGAGGTTGGGAGTGCTTAGGTTCATGTCGTTGATGGATAGGAAGACGCCTGAGACGGGGGTGCTGCCGAAGCTGAAGGGGTAGGTCACGTTGAGAGCATTGGGGTTCCAGGAGGAGGGACCAACCAGGTCGAGTTCGATGACACCATTGTTCATAAATTTGCGGTTGAGGGAGTTGCTCATGGGGCTGGTCAGTTGAGTGCTGAGCTGGGCCAGAAGGAGGAAAGCAAAGAGAGACAGAAGGTGAGGCATTGACTCAATGCGAGAATATATATAATTTGTTCGCCGGAAACTGATTGATCCTATGTATGAATAAATTTCATAGGTTGAGTTGGAGTAATTAGGCCTAGTTTGGTACCGAATATAGACGAGGTGCCGAATAGAACGTATAGATGATTGGATGCGCTTTAAGATGGTTGATGAGTTATAACGGTCGAACAAGAGAAGGATTGACGGCTAAGGTAGAATGTAGGCTAGAGTGGCGTCAAAATTTCATGTCTTGAGTGATTTGTTCAGGGGTTACGTCCAAAAGTTGAGGAGTTGAGTGATCTGTCCGAAAATTCAGGAGTTGAGTGATTTCTTCAAGGGTCAAAAGACCACGGGTTTTAATTTATGTGATGACTGAATAGAAATTTCATTGAGTAACAATCCAAATAAGTCGGTCGATCTCAACCAATATAAAACATACTGCCAACTCCTCAAGGAGAGAAGTGTGCCAATACATGCCATCTCTTTCTCCTACTTATACCTCTCCATATGACCACCTTATCCCTAATGGTTTTTCTTCGTGCCATTCAGGTCAACTTTATGCCTCTTTGCAAAAGTTTAGGGCTATAGCATAGGTTTTTGGTAAGGTCTATGGATATTCCTCGGACTGTTAGAAATTATATTGAGCGTGGATCTAATAAAATTATGAGACACAGTGCTTACTCCGCCCGGCCTGACAGATACAACCCGTAGTTTATTGGAATCGCCAATCAGTACGGCCAGCAAAAGCAGCGCAGAAAGGTCTCCCAAAGTGTGAGACTGTAGCTGTAGTCTGACTACATCTACAACCACAACGAAGACAAGCGACTCAATAAAACTATTGAGGCTAAGGCCCGAGAGCTGACTAAATTGAAATAGGCCAAGGAAAGGCATGAGGCCGCATTGAAATAGGTAAACAGTTTGTTAGTTAGAAGCAGGAGAGAAATGAGATGCAGGTTGCGCAACTTGAGACGCTGCGGAGTGAGACCTTGCAGCGTAGGGAGTAGGCTCGTCGGAAGAGGGAAGAGGCGAGGCAGCAGCTAAGATAGCGCAACAGATCATAGAAAAACAAACTGGAGGCGCAGATTAGTACCCTGACTCAATAATTCGAGTCACTGAACGAGAGCAGATTTTGCTCGAACAAGGTACACAATTGCTGAGTTAGGAAAAGTACCAAACTGCCAGGTAGGACAAATAATCCGCAAAGATGAAAATCGACGCCTTCCACCGCCACCGCAACCTGACAGCCCTCAACGACTACAAAAACCGCATCAGGGCTGAGATATCTCTGCAGAAGAAGCACGCAAAGGTGGCCAATAGGCACTCGGAGGGCATAAAGAAGTTGAGTGAGTCTGTAGCTTTGAAGCGGAATTTGCTGGAAAGTCTCTAGGAAGAGATAGACCGCTATCGCACTAATTATCGCTCTTGTATTCGGAGCTGCAATCGGTCGATTAATCGGGGGGACGATTTGGACGACTCTCGAATGTTCCTTTCCGAGGAGGAGCTCAAAATTTGATTATAGAGCTGTTTTAATACCACTGTATAAGCAAACAGTTGAATCGTGCGTCAACTCTCAGTTTTATTGATATTGGATAAATATCAGTCAAAAAATAAACATTTCTTCGCAATCTTAGAAACCTAGACTTTTCCGGAATAGTACCACAAAATTAGACGATTGCTGAGATTGAAGCGAACTCCCGTGGTTTTTTGAGGCGATCTCTCGTCCGCGGCATAAAAAATCGAAATAAAACCCTATTTTACAGAATCCGTGACGCGATTTAAATTCTAAGTGATTTATCATACTTGAATATTACTTTAATGAACAGTATTAGCAGAGAGATCGCTTCAGATTTCACCCTTTGCTCCACCAGCCCCCGAACCAATGCCAGGAATGCCTCAGAAATGAAACGAAAACCCACCCCCAGGGAACTGTCCCCCATGAAACTGTTCGATGTGCAGGTGACCCCCATCTTCGAAAAAAAGATAACTGTTTAGTCTCTGATTTCGTACGCCAGGCAGTTGGTCGCCCAGATTTATGAGAGCGACCCTTTGGGGATTGGACGGATGATGGACTCCTTCCTCGCCAAGGATCTGCAGCCACTGCGGTACCTCATACAGTAAAGACTTTTCCTGCTGCAATATTTGAACGAGTCCCTGAAATTCAAATCCTACGCTGAGATTTAATGCAGCGTTCTGAAATAATGGAGGAAAAATTTGGTCTTCTTCTCGGTGAATACCATATGGGCGGCCAAAATGTCCGCTCATGGTTTCAGAACAATGCAGGAGTTTACAGATGAGTACAAAAAACAAATTACCCTCATTGCCAATCTCACGCATTTCTATTTCAAAGACGCTTTGGTTCTGCTTGACGGGCAAAATGATGCAAGCTTCTCGAACATTCAGTAGGACACTTCCCACAAAATACTGAATGCTTTGCGAGATTGGGGCAAACTCTACAAAGGCGTCTTTCTGCCTCTGGTCAGGGCTAGGCATTCGCCCATGGATATGCAGTTCGACCCCAGGACACTCAGCATCAACCCTCAGTACCTTGATACATAGTCTGGCAAGGCACAGTTGGTGCGCACGATCGAAAAAATCAGAAGGCTGGCGGCTGAAACCACGATTCACTCAAAAATATAGCTGCTGAGATAAGTCAGATCGACGTTGATTCAATAGATCTAACAAAATAGAGACTAGATCGCTAAAAAAACCAACAGATTTCGATTTTCCGGGCTCTAGAAGGACGACATTATCGGATGTATGATCTACTGCATCATTTCCGGCCAAATCACTTAAATCGGAGACTCCATCCACGCCCTGACCGAGCTGCTGGGCCCTGACAACGATCTACTATCCCGGAGAGGGGTTGACAGCTACCGCGCTGATTTATAGAGCGCGGTTGAGTATCTCTGCCAGCAGATGGAGCCGAACTGCAAATCTTTGGAGGGGGAGGAGAGTAAGATCGACATTACGAAGGAAAGTACGCAGTTGTCTATGATGGATTAGAGGTGAATTTGGTCCACCTGGTTTCTGATATTTCTAGAGCTTATTTTCGGTTATTAGTTTCTTTATGGAGGGTATTTGAGTTTTTTGTTGGAAATGGGCCAATCCCACCTTCATACTCCTAAACGCAATAGTATTGACTTCCGTCCAAAGAAGGAAGGATGATTCATACATAGCTCAATAATTGGCCAACATATGCAGCATTTTACATAAATTTAATCCACATTCATTACCCAATCATTCCTCAATCAATCCAGAATGCGAAGGCGCCCTCTTGAGCCTCAGCTTCCCCATCGACTCCTTCATCTCCTTCATCTGCTTCATCTCCATTTAGCTGTTCGTCTAATCATAGTGCAGGTTAGGGTCGAGGTTCAGCTGTTTGGTTGTTGAGGCTGCTGATTAGATCTACATTTCGTTGTTGATGGCTGAGAAGGAGGGTTTGATCTCGTCGAAGATTGCAGTGGCCATGTCTTAGACGCTGAGTCGGTCCTTTATTTTTTTGGAGATGGAGATTGTGTTCTCGGCGAGGTTGCTTTGCAGCTTTTTGTAGCTGGAGGCCATTTATTGCTGCAGACCGCGTAATGACCCCGAGCTTTAGGAGCCGCTGTCCGGTTGGCCCATAATTTCGTTGATGTCTTTGTCTTTCTTCTATCGAAGGAAGTCGCGCAACCTTTTTTTGTATTGGATCTGATCAACAAAGATGTCCCTGCCCTTTCTCTCCAGTTGATGGTAAACGATACTCTTCATCAAATATCGCTTCCTTGTTATCTTCACCTGCTTTATGGTCGGCTTGGGTACCACCATCAGCATCTTTAGGTGGTGCTATTCCAGCAGAATGTTGGCGATTTATTCGAAATGGGTTAGTTTTTGGAGCAGTAAGTCGACGTTCAGCTGTTTCTGGCATTCAGTGCGGCATTCGTGGTATCGTTTCATCGTTTTCCAGTTTTTGAGTATCCCAAAGCGACTAAGAATCTGATAAATGACGTATCCCATAAAGACAATAAAATTGAAATGCTCGGAGCCAAAAGAGCCGCCATTGTTTTGCTTGAATATCTTATCGCCCAGGTTGAGCTCATAAGAGTACTTGCTATAAATCTTGAGAAAGAGGAGCATCAGGACGATTGTTCCGAAGAGGCCGCCGATGTAGGAGAAGGTTTGGTCTAGTTTTTGGAAGGAGCGGTTGTATTGGAATTAGTAGGCTGCTTTGCGGAGGTGGAAGCGGAAGTATTCGTTTGCGCTGGTGATGAGAAAACTCTGATCGATAGCCATCTCATCATTGACAAACCCCCTGAAGGTCTCCAGCTCGGTCCAGGGCAAAATGGTAGTATCAGTGGTGACCGTAAAATCGTTATAATAAAGATTGGCGGTCCCCCCGGTGAGCGTGTCAAAGGCGAAGTAGTTGCTATCCTCCAGATAGTAGTCAACAAACTGCAGATTCTCAGGGTTGACGATGGTGTTGATGAAGTAAAAGTTGAAGGTGAATTGGCCGTTGTTTTGCAGGAAGAGGGAGAGGTCGCTGCTGGATTTGCAGGTGGTGTTGGGGAAGAGAGGGGACTAGGTGCATTTGCTTACTACGATTTGGGCGAATTTGAAGTTGGGGGAACTGTATTTGCCCTCGAGGGAGATGTTGGTGCCGGAGGGGGGGCAGAGCCATTGGGAGAAGGCTTGGGTTTTGTAGGTTAGGCTGATGGAGTCGGTCACCCCTGCCCATTGTTCGGCCGTGCAGGGCACCAGAGGGATAGTTTGTGAACTTTTGATAGTGTTGGAACCATTCTTCGCATATGTTCTGTTGGTGAGTGTGATATCAAAGTATCGCTATTTGCTGCTAAGGTCAATGCCAGTGAGCCCAATGGCGAACATATAGTTGCGAGAGGGGTCAACGGTGATTTAGCTATACTGCGGATCATCGTGGTAGACAGTGGCCTCGGAGGAGATGACGATTGATTTCTGGAAGGTGCTGAGGACGAGGTTGGCGAAGACCACGGAGAAGAAGAAGATGAGGATGATAGAGGCGATGCCCCCTGCGAGGGTGCGGTAGGACTACTCCTACTTGTAGCGGTGGAGGGAGCCGTGCGAGAAGATGTCGCACTACAGGATGAAGTGCTTGGCTTGCTGCATTTAAATTTTGGAACTGGGTAGTAGTAATATCGGAGATATAGGTCGGCACAAAAAATTCACATTATGGGCGTTTCATCATACATTTGGGTTACGGAGGGTTGACTGCATGCGGAGATGGCTCAGCAATCGGCAAATGTTAAAATGGGGGTGATTTAGGACGAAAGTGAACTGAGTTACGATAATGAAAGATTGCGGATTCAGGCTCAATTGTGGCAGATTGAAGGGAAGCGTGGATATTCTTTGCTGATGGTGCTTGATCGATAAAGGGAGGTATTTCGGATAGCAGATTATGACAACATTTTGAAAATACGCTAAATTTGTGGGGATAGCAGTTTCATAAAGTTATATGTCTTTCAAAATGTGTGCTTAACAGTTACTAGGGTAACGAATCAGGATAGTTTGATTACTCTCACATATTGGAATCTGGATAAATCAATCCTGTATCCAGCGAAGTTGGGCCAACCTTCGAAAAACCCTCTCAGCCCATCGCAGGGTGTCATATTACCATCGATTCGAAGATAATATCCACACATTCTTAGATCAGTCCAATTCTCAGAGCCCAAAAGTTGCCGAAATAGTGTAATGCATGAACTTGCGGTCTATCTGCCCGAAGGTCCGTTTCAGAGGCTGAGCATTTATATCTAATTTCCATCTTCAATATTCATTTCTTTCCATTCTACGGTATAAAAATCATACACAATACAATTGCCAAAACTCCCTTTACTACCCACGATATCAACAACCTAAGTAGGTCCCAAAGAAACTACCATCGCATTACCGCCATCGCTCACTATAAATCACACATAGTTCAAAATCATAGCCCCTTTCACTCGATTTCCGCATGTTTCTGCTCATACTCAAAGATCTCCAGCGCGAGGTGTTTGAAGATGCGATAGGCGAAGAAATTGAAATAGATCGAAATGATGGAAAAAATGAGACACCCCATTTTATAGAAGCCCCCCGACGAGAAGTAAGTGTGATACAGCCCATTCTCCAGCAACTTGGCCATCTTCCATAATCTCAGTCGTACCTCCTGCAGCAGTCCCAGTATAATCGACACATTGACCACCTGGTTCACCAGGCAGTAGTAGTACGACAGCCCCCGCCAACTTAAAAAGTAGAGTACTCCGCTCAGCATGTAGAGGGCGGAGCCGATGTCCAACTTTTGGGAGGAGATTTTGAATAGACCGACGACGAAGGTGGCGAAACAGAACATTTTTAGGATTTTGGTGACTGTCCGCACTTTGTCGTTTGGCGGCTATACGCTCCCCAGCATTGAGCGATATTTAAATATTACGGTGGGCGTTGGTTATTGGATATTTAGGACATGGTTTACAGTCTGCTATAGTCCGACAAAGCCAAACACGAAATCGAAACCTGCTTTCATTTGGGTGACAGAGAAGAAATCGATGTCCAAATGCTCAAAGGCCGCAGACCTTCGTTCTGGAATTCGTCAACCCATCGAAACAATCAAACACATTTTGAAAACCAAGTACTGCACTGCAGCTTAAAAAAGGGTTCGCTGGGTTAGCTGAAGTTCAAAGAGTGGCTCATCGAACAGAATCTCCAAACTACCAGCAATTTCACTGACCACATACAAGAGTTTTTTTATACACGGGGAGATCTGATCTAAGGATGATGTGGGATCTTTGCTGGAAAAAGAGATCGACATCCTGTAACTGGACATCGGTAGCTTGAAAAAAGGGAGGGGCGCTCAGGGTACGAAGATGTAAGTGAGTCCAAAAAACTGCATGAAGCGAAAGAGGATGGATGGAGTTTTTGGAAGATCTGAGGTCAGTCTCAGCAAATCAAGGCTATTTAAGCTAGCAACCTTTATATCTCAGTCGAAGCTATCAAAGTTTGCAAGGCCGCGGAGAAAGAAGCTGGTAAGTGGAGATCCAATATTCAAAAACAAGGGGAGATTAAAACTAAAAACTTGAGAACCAAGAGCGAATATGGCCTCAATCTGAATTTTCTCGAGAAAACAAGGCAAAAATATCAAAATTGAGCCATGAACCAAACTAAAACGCAGCTATAAAACAGCCGCCTAATATAAAAGTATTGCACATGAGCCTAAGTAAAGGTAGGCAACTCCAAGTCTAAGTATAGGCATATGCGAAATCTCCCAACCTGAAGCATCCCAGCCCACAGTTCAAGCTGCAGGTTATGCTCCATTTAAAGAAACAATCCAATTCAGTCTAGAGTTCAGCTAGACCCAAAGTATACACTTCAAATTCTCCATTCAAGCATTTGAAGTGAAAAACTTTGTTCGCCCAAATACAAAGAAGGAGGGAGCGAAGTTCAAAAAGCAAAGCCAATAAAGCTAAGGATATTTCTCTCTACGAGGATGGAGGTCGGAGTAAAGCACAGTTCTGATATTTTTAAATCTGGTGATTAAATTGAGATTTAACTATCACGTTTGAAGATTCAAGAGATAAATAAAATATCACGTTTGAAGAGTACAAAATGTAGCTTTGATTTGATGGGATAGCTCAGGTGCTGCTGTTGATTAAGGCAGCATGAAGCAAATTAGTGGAGTCTCATCTACTTTTCTCTTAATCAGGCATTCCAGGAGAGATCTGTGTTCGCCTTTATTTTGGGCTTGATGCAACTCCTTACCACCTTTTGGTCCAGCTTCTAATCATAGTAATGCCGTCTTCTAATTCTCATCACTGCCATCATGATTTGAATCGAAAATCAATTAGGACAGTAACCAGCTCACCACACTGCATATTCTACTTATTTTTTGCGATCTTAGGGTCATTTGTTCCAAAATCAGTCAATTCCGTGAGTTTTTCTTTTTCTCGAGTATTCTTTAGACTAACAAAAACAAAAAAATGAGGCATTTCAATTCTCAGGAATCACATTTTGCCGCCAATCAGTCATTCTATAGCAATTTTGCGCAAATAAAATGCCAAATTTTATATATAGCTTAAAATTTAGTCAAATCCTGTGTTAGTAATCAGTTCAACATAATTATTAAAATGTTTAAAGGCATACTGGTACCTTTTCAGCGCAGAGTAGTAGCCTACGCGGCCTTCTCAGCTGCTCCGTAAACGCCTCAGACTGAAAAAAACGTGAAAATCGACAGCTTGGCGATACGGGCATTTCTCAGCTGGACCGTACTATGGAGAATAAACAATCTAAAAAAGTAAAACATCTACAAAGATTGCAAAAACTCTTACCGAAAGCAGCTGATAACAGAAGTGACGGGGTTGAAATACTAACAGGGATCCGAAATAACATTTTAACCATAAAATCTGAAGTAAAACTCAAAAAAAGTTCAAACTCCCCAATAAGTCGTCAAATAATTCATGAGTGCCTATCAAGTTGGAAAAGGCATCCAAGTCGATAAATTTTACCAAAGAGAGATGCTCCAATTGAAATAAGGTGTCTTAAACCCCACTACAATAACGAAGCGCTTTCTAGCTACAATCAAATTTAAATCAACCCAAGTCAACATTGGCAACAAAGGTATTGGGAAGACTTTTAGCCTGTTAAACTTCCAATATCTATCCTTTTGGAGATTCGAATATCTCTATCATGGGAACAACATGGAAAAAATCAAAAAACTCACAGAAATCAACAATCATTTCTTTTCTGGTAAGCCCGCTCTCTCATATATTAAGTCTTTCAAAAAATTGCCCCTGTTTGTGTATTTTCAGTCAACGCCAGACTTAAAGTGGGCAGACTTCTACTAAAATTTGACTAGGCAATTTCCCTATATTAGCGTGAGTTAAAGTGTTCGCAAGCGGAAATAAGACGATGATCTAGATTAAGAATAAAGAATATTCAGAGAAAAGTCTCAAAAATTTTGTTCTAAATTAGACTTCTTCTTGAGAGTTTTAAAAAATCAAGGTTTCGAGACTTTTATTGTAATCGACCAGGCCAACAACTATCTCAAACTGCTAAACTCGTATTACTTTTAGTGCTAGGACCCGAAAACATTTCAACCCGACCTAACAAAACTAAGGAAAAAAATACAACAAATGTCAGATCAGATTGAATTACTGAAATCAATGACTGCTGCTAGAATAACTTATTTCTTTTCGGAGCAGGCGTAATTGGATATTTTCAACAAACCAAAGGCTCGCTGTTTTTTCGCTGGGTTCACCCAACTCGTAAATAACTCAGTGTAACTCAGAAATCAATTTAAAACCAACTACGGTAACTCTGACTTTGACGAGTATTTGCAGAATGAAATTTTTACCTTCTTGGAGCTGCTTACGATGGAAAATTTATTATTCATGTATAAGTCCATTGAGGAAGAAATAAATCATGAGGATCTTTAAAAATATTTAGAAGTAGTATAAAAAGAGTTAGGTATTCATGAAATTCTGCACTAGCTAAGAAAGGACAAGTTTTTCAAGTTTAACACAACTTTTCTAACGCTCTCTTAATTCCTCTTCAGGAAAAATTAAGAGTAGATAGATTAAGGAATAGATGAGGACAATACTAAGAAGACGGATGAAAAGATGGATACATAAATTGAATTACCATCGGGCACTAAGATGATTAGAACGGTAAAGTTTTTCAAAGAAGCTTTCGAACGTTTAAAAGAGCATGCCGCTAAGAATAACAAAAATTAAAGCGATTTGGCTTAGGTGAAAAATCTTTGTAGAAAGTTTCTGACTTATGTTATCGATTAGTGTAACGATCAGAGCCACACACAACACAAAGATAGAATCCTGAAAAAGTTCAACTAAGTTTAAACCAATTAAATATAGAAGGAAAGAATAATTCAATTTTACAAGGCATTGTACACAGTTCTTCAAAGACAAATGGTGATATTCCAATGATACATAATCATTTTATAAGTTGGAAAAGTATTCGTTTTAGCAATGAGGCAAAATGGTTATCCTAGACCCAGAGCTGCGTCCAGAAGGCTGCCTAAAGTAAA
>Ga0316217_10007335_pt1 | contig 10568 bp, 7 predicted proteins | sample 1anoAmetaG_FD_203633 | JGI IMG/M metagenome (GOLD analysis project Ga0316217, IMG submission 203633) | Freshwater microbial communities from Trout Bog Lake, Wisconsin, USA - 1anoA | ecosystem: Environmental > Aquatic > Freshwater > Lake > Hypolimnion/Profundal zone | place: USA: Wisconsin... | reverse complement strand
CTCCTGCTGGCCGGCGCGGCCGGGCTCCTGGCCCAGGCCCCGCGGATGGACGGCTTCAGCCCGCCCTGGGGGCGCCCGGGAACCACCGTCCTGATCACCGGGAGCCACCTCGACCGGGTGGACCGGGTCTTCCTCGGCAACCGCAGGGTCCAGGCGTTCGAGGCCGGCCCGGGCGGCACCGCCCTCAGCTTCACCCTGCCGGCCACCGGCCCCATGGCGGCCCTGACCGTCCCCATCACCCTCGGCTGGCCCCCGGCCCAGGCCGGCGAAGGGCGGGGCCGGCTCGCCAGCGGCCTGAAGTTCACCCTGCTGCCGGCGCTGGAGGCCTCCCACCGGGGCCCGGGGCCGGCCGCACCCCGTTTCATCGGCAAGTCGATCTACCAGCTGGGCGGGACCCGGGAATACCTGATCTTCCTGGCCGGCAGGCATCTCGACGGGGTCGTGGACCTGAGCATCGCCGGGGTGCCGGCCACGCTCCGGAGGACCCGCGAGACGGCCCTGGAATGCCGGCTGCCCGGGGGGCCCGGCACCCCCGACCCGGCCTCCAGCCGCATCACCCTGGGCTACCGGGGCGGCCCCTTCGATTTTCCGGAACGCCTGGAGCAGAGCTGGGACCGGCTGGAGCTGATCACGGAACCGGAGGCTCCCTCCGCGGCCGCGGCGGCGGCGCGGCCCGGGCCGGAGGCCGCCGGCGCCGGACCGGGGGCCGCCGATTCCGGGCCGGAGCCCCCGGCGGGCCCCCTGGAGGTGCGCATCGGCGGCCTGTACGTGACCCAGGCGGTCCAGCGCCGGGACGGGTCGGTCCCCCTGGTCGCGGGCCGCGCGGCCTGCCTGAGGGTGTTCCTGATCGCCAACCGGAGCAACCGGGAGGCTCCCACGGTGCGGGTGACCGTGTTCGACCAGGACCATGAGGTCAAGGCGGAGAAGTTCATCCACTACGCCACCCGCGAGGGGGGCGTGCCGACCGCCTACGAGGAGGACCGCCCCGCCGCCACCTGGAACCTCGGCCTCGAGGGCGACCTGGTTCAGCCGGGCTTTTCGGTGCTGGCTGAACTCGGGGCGGCGGACGCCGAGGGCGGGGGCTTCAAGGCCGCCGGCAGCTTCCCCGTCAGCGGGACGCCCATGCCCCTGCTGGTGCTGCGGGTGCCGACGGTCAGGATCAAGCTGTTCCCGGTGCGGTTCGGCGGGGCGGTGGGCGACCTGGACCAGGGCGGGCGCACCCTCGACGACTGGGTCCGGGACTTCCGCAAGCTGATGCCGGTGGCGCGGGTGGAGGTGGAACGGGGGGAGGTCTTCGAACCCTCGGCCGGGGCCGGCGGCCCGGCCAGCCTGGACGAGCTCGCCCGCGCCCTGGAACTCAAGCGGTTGATCGATGATCCGTGGAACCAGCAGTTCTATGTCGGCGTGTTCCGGCGGGCGCGCGCCGGCGCGCTCAACGGCCAGTCCTATGCCCGGACCGGGTTCGCCAATTTCGGCCGGGCGGCGATCTGCCGGGACGAAGGCGGCTACGCCGGCACCCTGGCCCATGAAATGGGCCACCTGCTGGGGCTCCGCCACAGCCCCGCCGGCCGCCCCGGCGGCGTGGACCCCGACTATCCGATGGCCGACGGCACCCTGGATTGCGCCGGCTTCGATCCGGAGACCCTGGAGGCCAAGAGCCCCAGGGCGTGGTCCGACATCATGGGCTACGCCGAGCGCCGCTGGGTCAGCGCCTACTCCTGGACCCGGGCCCTGGACTTCCTGGTCCGGCGGGTGGGGCCGTGGGACCGGGCCGGGGCGGCGAGGGAACCGTCCCCCGCGGCGCCCGGGCCGGCCCTGCTGGTGGCCGGCACCGTCGCCGGCGACCGGGTCACCTGGGAGCCCGCCTTCGAACTCCCGGGCACCCCCGATCCGCCGGCGGTGAGCGCCTGGCACCTCGTCTGCCTGAGCCGGCGCGGACGCATCCTGGCCCAGGTCCCCGTCCAGCTGGAGCCGGTGGACGGCACCGGCGGCGCCTCCTTCGAGGCGCTCCTGCCCATGACCCCGAAGCTGCGGCGGTCCCTGGCCGGCTTCCAGCTGTTCAAGGGCGACCGCCGCCTGACCGGGATCGCCAGCTGGACCGGGCTGGCCCCGGAGCCCCCGGCCGGGGCCCGCGTCCCGGCCCGGGAACCGGCGGCCCGGAGAACCCCCGGCGGCCGGATCGCCCTGGCCTGGGATACGGCCCTGTTTCCGGCCGTGCTGGCGCTGGACGCCGGGACGGGCCGCTACTGCGCCACCCTCGTCCCCGGCTCCGCGGACTTCGCCGATGCCGGCGCCAGGGAGCTGGACCTGCTGCTGTCCGACGGGATCCGCACCACCCGGGCGCGCATTCCGGTGGAATGACGACTACTGGGCCTCGGGGGCCTCGGGGGCCTCGGCGGCGTCCGCGCCCTCCGGGGCGTCCCCGGGCTCGGCGGGGAGGCTGGGATCCAGGTCCTTCTGCAGCTTGCGGGTCCGCTTTTCTTCCTGCTTGCGCTGCCGGTCAAGGTCCTTGAGCCTTTTCTCGCGCTGGTAGTTCACTCGGGCCATGGGGACTCCTGAAAGTAAAGGCCCGCCGCCTGGGACAGGGACGGGCCCTTACGGGTGCTGCGGCGGAAGCTAGAGCTTGGTGACGAGGGTCGCCTGGGGACCCTTCTGGCCCTGGCCGCTTTCGAAGCTCACGCGCTGGTTCTCGTCCAGCGTCTTGAAGCCAGAACCCTGGATGGCGGAATGGTGGACGAACAGGTCGGCGCCGCCCCCGTCAGGGGTGATGAAGCCGTAACCCTTTTCCGCGTTGAACCACTTGACGGTGCCTTGAGCCATTGGAAGATCCTTGTTGTCTCGCTCGGACGTGCTGTTGGCATAGCGAGACATGGGCCGGCACAGCGCGGGAACATCACGAAATGTGGGTTCTCGTATCCATCATGACTGAGTTCGGTCCGGAAGGCGATATTTTCGCCGCCCTTTCATACGAATTGGATCCGGACTTCCTTGAGGAACTTCTCGGTGAGCACTTTCTTCAGTCCGCGCAGGATGTTCCGGCGGATGTCCAGGTCCTCCGGCAGGCTCGGATCCTGGAGCGCCTCGTTGATCTTGGTGCCGGCGAGGATGTGGATGATGTCGCTGTCCAGGAACAGGCTGGCCAGCTGGGTGGCGGCGTTGGGCTTCAGGAGGTCGGGGGCCTCCTCCTCCTCCAGCAGGCGGACCGTGCGCGCCAGGGTGATGGCGCCCTCGGTCACCAGGTCGAAGCCCTCCATGCGCGAGATGGGGGGCACGTCGGGGTCCAGGTCGCGCAGGTCCATGGACAGGGGCCGGCCCAGCTCGCGGCTCAGGATGGCCGCCGTGGTGCCGCCGCAGGCCACCTTGCGGCCGGGGAAGACCCGGGCGGCCTCGGCGATCTCGCGGTCCCGGGCCCGGTCCACCGGGGCCCCGGTGAGCACCAGCACCTCCCGGGGCTCCCGGTAGTACATGACGCCGCAGGTGATGTCGTCCTTGGGCCGGCCGCCGTCCAGGGCCTGGGCCCGGAGCACCAGGGTCCGCGCCAGCTGCCGGGCCGAGAGCAGCGGCCGCTCCCGGAGGGTCTTGGAAAGGTAGCGGGTCACCGCCTCCTGGCCCCAGCCCAGGGGCGTGCCCGGATTGCCCACGCCGGCCTGGGAGATGCCGTCGGAGAAGAACACGATGCGGTCCCCGGGGCTGGCCTCGAACCGGGTGTGCCGCAGCACCCGCTCCCGGCCCTCGGCGTCGGGCAGCGGCAGGATCTCCATCTCCACCGGCACCGGGTCGGCTCCGCGCATGAGGATGAAGGGCGGATTGTCGTACTCCAGGATCCGGGTGGCGCCCGAGGGATCCGTCTCCACGATGGTGAAGGTGGAATAGGCGATCCGGCGCTCCTTGCAGACCGGCAGGGTGGCCATGATGATGCCGGCGGCCTTGCGCATGTCCACGTCGGAGGCCATGTAGCGCAGCGCCATGGTGGAGGTGAGGGTGGCCAGCACCGAGGCCTTGATGCCGCTGCCCAGGCCGTCGGCGAGCACCGACAGGACCTGGTTGCCGCCGTCGTTCTTCTGGGAGAGGAACACGTCCCCGCAGGCGGCCTGGCTGTGCTTGCGCTCCTGGTAGTGGTCCACCTCCATGAACAGGCGCGGGCCGGTCACGGGGCCTCCCCTTCCTTCCGGCGCACCTGCGGCAGCTGGAAGGACTGGATGATCGAGCCGAGGATCATCTCGGTCTCCGCCGCGTTCTCGCCCAGGAGGTAGGCGATCTGCTGGACGGTGGTGACGTTCTTGCGGATCACGTCCTGGGCCTGCTGGATGATCTGCTCCCGGACCACGGCCGGCTCGGTGATGTCCTGGAGGATCCCGCCGATCATCCGCCCGGACTCGATCGGGAAGACCATCAGCCGGAGCACCCGCTCGCCCAGGCGCAGGTCCTTGCGGATGGGCTCGCCCTTATCCTCCAGGGCCTTGCTGAACAGCTTGCTGAACGGCGCGACCTTGGCCAGCGACGCGCCCTCCATGCCCGGGCGGGCGTCGTAGACCATCAGGGCCTCGGGCCCCATCATCTCGGCGAACAGGCGGTTGCATTCCACGATCGCCAGGTTCTCGTCGGCGATCACCACCCCGCTGGGCATGGCCCGGATCAGGGCGTTGGCCTTGTTCATGGCCAGCTTGCGCATGTACGAGACGCACATGCCGGTCTCGGCCCGGCCGTCCAGCAGGGCGTTGGCCAGCGAGCGGCAGTCGTCGTAGCCGCAGCCGCCGCAGTTGAGCTCGTCCTCGACGGTGGTCTTGCCCAGGGAGCGCAGGGCCCGCTTGACCTCCACCAGGTCGTGGGTGGCGACGGGCACCGGCTCGGGCCGCACGGGCAGGGCGGGATCGATGGTGGGCGGCCGCGGCGCCTCCGGCTGGCCGGGGAACTGGTCCAGCACCCGCAGCCACTTGCGGGCGGTGCCGCAGGCGTGGGAGGCCTGCGGCCCGTTGACGCAGCCGCCCTCGCAGGCCAGCAGCTCCAGGAACAGGCCCTCGTCGCCGGCTTCAAGGCCCTTGAGGGCGGTCTGCAGGTGGGGGATGCCGGAGAAGGCCATGAAGTTCACCGAGGGCAGGCCGGCGCCCTGGATGCCGCGGACCATGCCGCCGTCCATGGGGTAGAGCGCGCCCTCCCGGGCGGCCTCCGGGATGAAGGCGTCCTGGGGCCCGCGGGGCTGGGCGGTGGGGTCGATGCCCTTCTGCTCGAACCAGCGGTGCAGGTCGGCGAAGGTCAGGGCCACGTCCAGCAGGTGCGGATGCTGGTCGGCCTCCAGCTTCTTGGAGATGCAGGGGCCGATGAAGACGATGCCGAGGTCGGTGCCGTATTCCTTGTGCAGCAGCTTGCAGTGCGCCAGCAGCGGGGAGAGGAACCGGGTCACCGAGGGCAGGTGCTCCGGGTGGTACTTGCGCACCAGCTCCACCACCGTCGGGCAGGCCGAGGAGATGGCCAGCCCGGACGGGTCCCGGGCCAGGGCCGCGGCGCAGGCGCCGCTGATCTGCTCGGCCCCCAGGGCGGTCTCCGACACGCCCCAGAAGCCGATGGCCCGGAGCGCGTGGATCATCGCGGCGGGCGCCACCCCGGGGAACTCGGAGACGAACGACGGCGCCAGGGAGGCCACCACCCTGGGCCGGCGCTTGAGCAGGAGCTGGGCCCGGAACAGGTCGTCCCGGACCTTCTTGGCGCCCACCGGGCAGACGTTGACGCAGGTCCCGCAGTAGATGCAGCGCTCCGGCATGACCGTGGCGCTCTCGTTCTGGACCTTGATCGCCTTCACCGGGCACTGCCGGACGCACTTGTAGCAGTCCTGGCACTTGGTCTTCTCGGTGAAGATGGGCATCTGGCTGTTCACGGGGTGGCTCCGTTCGCCTTGGTGAGGTGGGCTACGCCTGGGCGAGGCGCTCTTCCAGTATGGCCAGGATCTCCTTGGGCTCCAGGGAGCAGAAGCATTCCCCCTGGAGCTTGACGTTGGGCCCGGTGCGGCACTGGTCCTGGCAGAGGGTGCCGGTGACCCGGACCCTCTGCTCGAGCTTGTGCTCCTTGAGGTAGCGCTGGATCACGTCCAGGGTCCGGGTGTTGCCCCTGGCGAAGCAGGCGCTGCCCATGCAGACGACCAGGTCAATGGCAGGCATGGCAGCCGCCGGGGGCCGGATCGGGTTCCAGTTCACCTCTGCCCGCCCTGCCGATGAGCTCCTTCACCCCTTCCAGCGTCGCCCGGTGCAGGGCGTGGCCGGCCACCCGGACCGTGGGGCCGCGGTCGCAGGCCTCCATGCAGAAGGTGGCCTGGATCTCCACCTGCTCGCCCAGCTCCTGCTCGTCGACGTGGTGCATGAGCGCCTTCAGCAGCTTCTGCGAGCCGCGCAGGTGGCACGAGGTGCCGACGCAGACGCTCACCGGGATCCGGGTCGCGCCGGTCTCGGCGGCCGCGTCGGACAGGGCGATGCCGTCGCCGACGATGCGCCGGCGGGTGCTGTAGTGGGTATGCAGCAGGTGGTGGGCCGACTCCGAGCCGGGCTCGCCCAGGGTGTCGCGGTAGGCCTCCTTGATCAGCGAGTTGTCCTTGGACACCCGCAGGTCCATGGCCGCGTCGATCCGCCGCAGCTGGTCGGCGCGGCGCAGGCGGGTCTTGCCGGTCAGCGCCACCGGCTGGCCGGCGCCGCCGGCGCAGCCGCCGGGGCAGGCCATGACTTCCACGAAGTCGAACTGCTCGCGGCCGGCGCGGATGTCCTCCACCAGGGCGCGGGCGTTGGCCAGGCCGTGGACGATCGCGATCCGCACCTCGCCGCCGGGCAGGTCCAGGGTGGCCGAGCGCCGGCCCTTGGGGCTGCGCAGGTCCTCCAGCACCGGGCCGGCGCCCAGCACCCCGGCCACGTGCCGGACCACCGCCTCGGTGACCCCGCCGGAGTTGCCGAAGATGATCCCGGCGCCGGTCTTGAGGCCGAACGGCATGTCCATGCCCTCGGCCTCGAGCTCGCCGAACTGGATGCCGGCGTCCTGGATCATCCGGGCCAGCTCCTGGGTGGTGATGACGAAGTCGACGTCCGGATTGCCTTCCACCGCGAACTCGGGCCGCCTGGCCTCGGACTTCTTGGCGGTGCAGGGCATCACCGAGACGATCACCAGGTCCTCGCGGGCGATGCCCAGCTCGGCCGGCAGGGTCGCCTTGGCCAGGGAGCCGAACATCTGCTGCGGGCTGCGGCAGCTGGAGAGATTGGGCAGCTCGCCGGCGAACTCCTGCTCGGCGAACTGGACCCAGGCCGGGCAGCAGGAGGTGAACAGCGGCAGCTTGCCGCCCTTGCCCTTGCGCTCGAGGAACTCGTGGGCCTCCTCCATGATGGTCAGGTCGGCGGCGAAGGCGGTGTCGAACACCTTGGCGAAGCCCAGGCGCCGCAGGGCGGCCACCGAGCGGCCCATGACGTGGTTGTCGTCGGCCAGGCCGAACGCCTCGCCCAGGGCCACCCGCACCGCCGGCGCCACCTGGACCACCACGGTCTTCTTCGGGTCGCGCAGGGCCTGGTAGACCTCGTCGATGTCCTGCTTGACGGTGATGGCGCCGGTGGGGCAGACCGCGGCGCACTGGCCGCACTGGACGCACTCGACGTCGGCCATGGGCTTGTTGAAGGCCGGGGCGACGACGACGTTGGAGCCGCGGTTGGTGAATTCCAGCACGCCGATCCCCTGGACCTCCTGGCACATGCGCACGCAGTCGCCGCAGAGCACGCACTTATTGGGATCGCGGACCAGGCCGGCGCTGGAGAGGTCGAGGGGCTTGTCGACCTTGGGGGCGTGGAAGCGCACCCGGTCGACCCCCAGGCGCTGGGCCAGCGACTGCAGCTTGCAGGCGCCGCTCTTGTTGCAGGTGGGGCAGTCGTGGTTGCCGCTGGCCAGCAGCAGCTCCAGGTTGACCTTGCGCTGCTCGCGGATCGGCCCGGTCTGGGTACGGACCTTCATGCCGTTCTCGGGCAGGGTGGAGCAGGCGGCGACCATGCCGCGGCCGTCGACGTCGACCATGCACAGCCGGCAGGCGCCGTAGATGCTCAGCTCGCTGTGGTAGCAGAAGGTGGGCAGCTCGATGTGGGCCTTGCGGATGACCTCGAGCAGGTTGCGCTCGCCCTCGATGGCGACCTTGAAACCGTCGATCGTCAGGGTCTTGGTGGAAATGGCTTCAGCGACGCTCATGTCAGGCTCCGGTGATCGCGTTGAATTTGCAGGCGTCCACGCAGGCACCGCAGCGGATGCACTTGCTGGCGTCGATGCTGTGGGGGCCCTTGCGCTCGCCGACGATGGCGTTCACCGGGCACTTGCGGGCGCACAGGGTGCAGCCCTTGCAGAGCGAGGCCTCGATGGCCGGGGTCATCAGCTGCTTGCACTGCCGGCTGGGGCAGACCTTGCGGTGCACGTGGGCCTCGTACTCGGCCCGGAAATGGGTGAGGGTGGACAGCACCGGGTTCGGGGCGGTCTTGCCCAGGCCGCAGAGCGCGCCGATCTTCACGTTGCGGGCGAGCATCTCCAGCAGCGGCAGGGTCTCCTCGGTGGCCCGGCCCTCGGTGATGTCGTCCAGCAGGGCCAGCATCTGCCGCGTGCCTTCCCGGCAGGGCACGCACTTGCCGCAGCTCTCGTTCTGGGTGAACTGCATGAAGAACTTCGCCACCTGCACCATGCAGGTCTCCTGGTTCATCACCACCAGCCCGCCGGAGCCGACCATGGCGCCGATCCGGGTCAGGTTGTCGAAGTCCATGGGCAGGTCCAGGTGGTCGTGGGTGAGGCAGCCGCCGGAGGGGCCGCCGATCTGCACCGCCTTGAAGCCGGCCGGGTCCACCGTGCCGTCCTTGCGGGTGACGCCGCCGCCCACCTGGTGGACGATGTGGCGCAGGGTGGTGCCGAAGGGCACCTCGATCAGGCCGGTGTTGCTGACGTGGCCGGTCAGGGCGAAGGTCTTGGTGCCCGGGCTGGCCGGGGTGCCGCAGGCGCGGTAGGCCTCGGGGCCGTTGGCCAGGATCAGCGGGATGCTGGCCAGGGTCTCGACGTTGTTGATGACCGTGGGCCTGCCGAAGAGCCCGCTCTGGGCCGGGAAGGGCGGCTTGGGCATGGGCATGCCGCGCTGGCCCTCGATGGAGGCCATGAGGGCGGTCTCCTCGCCGCAGACGAAGGCGCCGGCGCCTTCCATCACGTTGACCCGGAAGCCCAGGCCGGTGCCGAACAGGTCGTCGCCGACCAGGCCGAGCTTCTCGGCGTCGGCCACGGCCCGGCGCACCCGGGCCACCGCCAGCGGGTATTCGGCGCGGACGTAGACGTAGGCCTCGTCGGCGCCGATGGCGCGGGCCGCGATCATCATGCCCTCGATCACGGCGTGCGGGTTGCCCTCCATGACCGCGCGGTCCATGAACGCGCCCGGGTCGCCCTCGTCGCCGTTGCAGATGATGTACTTCTTGCCGGCGGGCTGGATCCGCGCCATCTCCCACTTGCGGCCGGTGGGGAAGCCGCCGCCGCCGCGGCCACGCAGGCCGGAGTCGAGGATGGTCTTGCAGACCGCCTCCGGCTCCATGGCCTTGAAGGCCTTGGCCGCGGCCTGGTAGCCGCCCTGGGCCAGGTATTCGCGGATGTCCTCGGGATCGAGGGTGCCGCAGCTCTTCAGCACGGTGCGGCTCTGCAGGGCGTAGAAGGGGATGTCCTTGTGCCCGTGGCAGACCCGGCCGGTGGCGGGATCCGTGTAGAGCAGACGCTCGACCGTCCTGCCGTTCACGAAGGTCTCGCGCACGATCTCGGCCACGTCGCCGGGGCGCACCTTGCAGTAGAGGATGTTGTCCGGCTCGATGCTGAGCAGCGGGCCCATCTGGCAGAAGCCCTGGCAGCCGCTCTTGGTCAGCAGGCCGTCATGGGCGTGCTTGTCCTCGAAGTCCAGCTCGATCTGCAGGGACACGCCCTGCTCCTCGGCCTCCTGGTGCAGCGCCGCCATGACCTTCATGGCGCCGTTGGCCATGCAGCCGGTGCCGCCGCAGATCACCACCCGGCGCTGGCAGAGCTGCGCCGCTTCGCTGTAGGCCTTGCCCAGTTCGTTCAGTTCGGCTTCCATCAACGCGCTCACATGCCCTCCTGACGGCGGATGCCGTCGATGATCTCGATGGCGGCCTCGGCCGCGACCTGCCCGTGCACATCCTCGTTGACCACCATGGCCGGGGCCAGCCCGCAGGCGCCCAGGCAGGAGACGGTCTCCAGGGTGAACATCATGTCGGGGGTGGTCTTGCGCTTGCCGCCCAGGTTCAGCCGGGTGGTCAGGGCGTCCACCAGGTCCTGGCTGCCCTTGACGTGGCAGGCGGTGCCGTCGCACACGCGGACGACGTACTTGCCCTTGGGCTCCAGCGCGAAGTGGCTGTAGAAGGTGGCCACGCCGTAGACCTTGGCGGCGGGGATCCCCAGCGAAGTGGCCACCAGGATCATGACCGCCTCGGGCAGGTAGCGGTACTCCTCCTGCACGGCCTGCAGGATGGGGACCAGCTTGGACGGATCCCGGTGGTAGCTGTCCAGGATCTGCAGGACCTTCTCGAAAC
>Ga0316217_10007334_pt1 | contig 10569 bp, 9 predicted proteins | sample 1anoAmetaG_FD_203633 | JGI IMG/M metagenome (GOLD analysis project Ga0316217, IMG submission 203633) | Freshwater microbial communities from Trout Bog Lake, Wisconsin, USA - 1anoA | ecosystem: Environmental > Aquatic > Freshwater > Lake > Hypolimnion/Profundal zone | place: USA: Wisconsin... | reverse complement strand
CGCAGGGACGCATTGACAATAGCCCGCAGTTTCAACTGCGGGTGGTGGGTGGCCAACGACACCCGTCCCGCAGGGACGGCTGAACCAGTGCGATTTGAGACGAGCAAGAGTAAGGACAACCACGAACTTCAATCGTCCCGTTGGGACGAATTGTGCGCCCGGCCTCCGCACCCGCAGTTGAAACTGCGGGCTATTGTCAGAAGCGCCGCTGGCGCTCGGCAGCGTCGGCATTCCTTCCGGTATCAGCCCCCGCCGGGGGTCCATGCTCCTCACGTCGGCTACCCCAGCATCTGTTTCCGAACCTGTGCCACCGCCTCATCCAGTGGGCGGCCGGCGGCGAAAAATGCCGCCGCCGTGCCCGCCGCCCAGCCGGTCGCCAGAGCAGTGCCGATGACGCGGGCGGAGGTCATCGCTCCAGTGGTTGCGGACAAACCGCGGCCAGCCACGAAGACGTTGTCCAGTTCGACGGGGCGGAGGCAGTCCAGCGGGAGGTCGTAGTAATCCCGTTCGGCGAAATAAGTCAGTTCCGGTTTGGAGCTGTTGCCCCAGCGTTCCATTGGCTAGGCGCCGCGCGCCACGCCCGCGGGTGATTTGCGGGTGTTCAGCACCTCGTCGTCGGTGAGCCGGGCGCGACCAAGCAGGCGGCGGCCGGAGCGGACGCCCAGTTGCGGGGCGACGGCGGCGAGGCGCGCGTTGCGGCAGGCGGCGACGTGGGCGATCAGGAAACGGACAAGCGGATCGAGCAACGCGCGAGCTTCGCGCTCCCAAGCGGTGATTTGTTGCCAGAGCGCACCGGCGGAACTGGCGGGAAGCAGGCTCAATTTGAAGGCAAAACAGCCGTTGGCGCCGGAACCGGGAATCAATGACAACCGTTCGCAGAGCGGCGACAAGGAGCCGGCCTGCACGGCCAGGCGCAATTCGCGCCGTACTTCGAGCAACCCGCGCACGGCCAGTCCCGGATCCACATTTTCCAGGACGAAGACCAGGGCGGGGGCTTGATCCGTGGCGCCGTTTTCCGAGGTGGCGCCGCCCAGCACGGCCGCTGTGGCCTCGCCGGTGCAGTCCACGACGGCGCTGGGGCATAGCCGGAGCGGCTCGTTCCAAGCTAGTGCGCGGACTTCATGAATGCGGGAATTCTCCGCGTGAATATCCGCCACCGTGGTGTGCAGGATCAATGTGACGTTCCCGGTTGCGCCGATGACCGCATCCGCCACGCGCGCGAAATCCGGCGGAAAATACGGCAGCACCCAAAGCCCGCGATCCACGCACAGGGGCTTGGCACCGGTGGAAGATTGCAGGCGCTCGGCGAATTCGAGGGGAAAGCCGCCGGAGACCGGCGTGGCGGCGGCAGCAGTGGAATCGCGCAAATACAATCCGCAGATGGTGCCCACCTGCGCGGTGGTGGCGAGGCCGCCGAGGAATCCGTAGCGCTCCAACAACATAACCCGCGCACCGGCGCGTCCGGCGGCGGTGGCCGCCGCCACGCCCGCCGCGCCGCCCCCAATCACCAGCACATCGCAGGTGATGCTGGCGGCTGAAAGCGGCGGATGTTTCATGGGAGTTAATCAGCCACAGTGCGGGGCTGCTCGGATGATTTTACGCGTGGTGAAGGGCGGTGGGAAAGCGCCAGAGGGCTGGCGCACTCCAAGACGCTGGCGCGAAGGAGGTTGGTGCCATCTGCGCGAAGCGTTTTGGACTGCGGCGGCCCTCCCTGCACTTCATACGCATCGGCCTCGAACCGATCCATCAAGATCCGATCCGCACGGTTCCCTATCTGAATCCCAAAGGGATTCCGGCTCAAAGCCCAGGGTTGCGCCACCGGCGCTACCCTGGGTAATGGTCGCCAATGGACCACAACCCCAAAGGGGTTGCAGCCAGTCGGGCGACGGGCGGCATCCGAGCCACAACCCCGTTGGGGTTGAGGAAACAACCCATCCCAAACCCAGGGTAGGCGCACAGCGCCAACCCTGGGCTTTGGGCCACAATCCCTTTGGGATTGCCAAAATGGTCGCGCAAATAATCCACAAGCTGTTTGTAAAGTGCAGGGACCTCCGCCGTTTTGCGCGGACGCTGCGCTTGCTAATAAGCTCAAGATCATCATGCGGTCAAATCACGTGGTCCGTCGCTTCAGGCCGCATTTCAAAAATCTCCGCGTCTCTGCGTTTCGGTTCCCGGCTCTTTTTTTCGCATGTGCCGGCCGTAGCTGCGGAGGTTCTTCCACTGCGGCCGCACGTTCAAAAACACGGTGACTTTCTGGCCGACGCGCGTAACGAACCGCCGCCAGTCCACGGGCGAAGTCCATTCCTCGCGCCGCCGCGCGATGCGGTCAAGTTTCAATTCCGTGTCTTCCGCCATGGCCGAGGAGAGATAGTAAGCGGGCGCGAACAAATCGTTCTCCGGCGACAACTGGCCATCCCGCACGGCCTGGGCGGCCAGCGGAGTGTTTTCAAATATGCGGATGCCAAGGGTGGCAAAGATGGCATTGGCCGGCGCGCAATCGTTCAGGAAATTCTGGGTGTCCTCGACATCTTTCCACGTTTCGGTGGGGCCGCCAAACAACATGAAATGTGCGAACGGCAGGCCGGCATCATGCGCCGCCTGGAGCGCAATTCGCGTTTCGACCTGGCCGAAGGGTTTGTCCAGGGCCGCGAACATCTTGTCGCTGGCCACATCCAGGCCAAATTCCACGCCTTCGCAGCCAGCGGCCGCCATGGCCCGCGCGAGTTCGGCGTCAAAGCCCACCGGATTGCAAAAGGCCGACCAGCGAGCCGGTAGTTTGCGGCGGGCCAGCTCCTTGCAAACGGCGAGCGCATGTGCGTGGGGATCATTGAAAACGCTGTCCACGAAGAAGAAATGGCGCGCCTTGGAGCTGGCCACGGCGGTGGCAATTTCCTGAACGACCGCTTCGGGCGGACGCAGCCGATAGCGCCGGCCCTCCAGCTTGGGATAGATGCAATACGAGCATTTGAACGGGCAACCGCGCTTGGTTTGCACCCCCACAAAACCGCCGTGCCGCTGATAATACGAATACCGGCACAGGTCGTGGGCCGGCAGCGGCAATTCGGCCAGCCGGTCAATGGCTTTGGCCGGGGCCGAGGCGACGGGTTCGGCCTTGCTAGGGAGCAGGACGCCCGCGAGGCCGTCGAGAGGCTGGCCCTTTTCCAGCCGGGCTAGCACCTCCAAAAAGACCTGCTCGCCTTCGCCCACCACGCCGCAGTCGGCTTCCAGCCGCCGCATCCAGCCCAGCGGAGAAACCGAGAAACCCGTGCCGCCGAGGATCAGCGGCCCGGAGAAATGCCGGCGCACGATCTCCGCCAGCTCGCGCACGTCGTCGAAATAAGATCGCGGCGCAAAGAACCAGCAATTATCGAGATTGCGGATGCCAAAGGCGACCGCTTGAAAATCACGTTTTGCCAGGGCCATCCGCAGGGCCAGTGCGGGGAAGAGGGCGGTGCCCAGGTCCAAAAATTCCACCTCGTGACCGGCGGCCCGCGCGGCACCGGCCACAAACAGCGCCCCCAGCGGCGCCACCGGATACGGTGAACGCTCGCGATTGGTGGCTACCAGCAGGATTTTCATCACGCCGTCTCTTCCATCAGAGCGTGGCGTATGGCACGCTCCATGAGATCCACTTCCCCCGGTTTCAGGCAGTCATCCACGGATGATATCAGCGCGGAAAGACGCTGGTTGAATCGCAAGAACAGCACGGTCAATCCGGGTGGCCGCCACGAGGGAACCAAATGCGTCACTTCCTCGATTTTGCCGCCCCACAGTTCTGTCAATCCGGCGCAGGTTTCGCCGGAATCCGAAAAACTGAACGTGGCGAATTTGGCCCGGGTCGGTTTGCCGAGATGATAGAGGTAATACCACAGCGGCAGCGGTTTGAACAGCTCTAGCGCCGCCATGCAGGCTTCCGGGAACCGGTCACGGATCTGATCGGTCATCTGGCGGCTCAATTCGCCGAGGAGATCCCCCATGCGCCCCGCGAACCTGGGTTCAATGCGATAGAACAGGATGGAAAGGTGATTGGAAAAGATTGGGCCGTTGGCCCCGCGCTTGCGCGTGTCGTGCGGCACGGGAACCAGGTAGGCGCCAGTCTGGTTGCCACGTTGCACCGCAACGCTGTGCAATCCGCGGAGCGACGCCGCCAGATAAAAATGACTGCGCCGGAAACCGCAGTTGAACTGCTGGCAGCGGGCGTCAATGCGGGCAGTTTCTTCCGCGCTAAAACTGAGGAGTCGGTAATTGTTCCGACTCGCCGTTGGGCGCGGGCCGGGTGGCACCAGGCTAAAAAGCGGTTCGCTGCCCGATTCGCATAGCCATTTCAGCGAACGATGCGCCAGCTTGGCGTTGGGCCACCAACCGGCCGGATTCCACCCGAGTTGTTTCGGGCTGATGAAATTCTGGACAGATGGGATATTCTTCGCGGCATCGTTGCCGTTAAGGTGGTTCAGCAGCAGATCCAAACCGCGCGCATCGAGATGGGTGTGATTCCAAGACAGGAAAACATGGCTGGTGCCATCGGGATGACGCATGACATCGAAGACCACCCCGGGGCCGTGTCTGGCGTGCAGCTTGCGCTGGGCAACGGGAGACGGCAGGAACGTTGGGGTGTCTGACATCTTCAACAGCGCCTCACCACAAACTTTCGTATCATGCTCAAACAGAATGCCTTGCGCATTTCCGTTTGCGCGCCAGAGTGCAGGTGAGAGGACCGGCAAGGGTCGGGAAAGCCGCACGCGGGCCAGCCAATCCATGATGGGCGACTCCGCAATCCGCCGGCGCAGCCGTTCCACGTCAAAGCCAGGACCCAACTTGATGATGGCACAACAGACATTCCCAGGCAATCCGACCTGGCGCATCCGGCAATCCTGGCCGTGCATGAAGTAATCACCCGGGGCCAATCTGATTCTGCTAGGCAGTTCTGACATAGGCGGACGAAATCTCAGGCGGAATCATGCAGTTGAACGAAATTTTAACCACAGATGGACACAGATCAGACCAAGGATAATTGGATTGCTGGATTGTTGGATCGCTGGATCATTGGCCAATGTTCCGGCATCCATCAATCCATTTATCCACCCATCCAACAATCCGGTCTGGTTCTTATCTGTGTCCATCTGTGGTTGAAGTAAAGCGTTCCGGCCTAGGCGGGCGCCTGGCCGGTGCGCGCCAATTCGGCAATGCACTTGGCCAGGGAAGACATGGAAGCCAGATTGTCGCCTGTCAGGTGAGAGTCGGGCACCCGCACGCCGAGGACGCGTTCGGAAAAAACCACCAATTCCACGAGGGCAAAGGAATCAATGCCGGCCTGGGCCAGCGGGCTGTGCTCGTCAAATTCCACGCCTTCGGCGACGAAGTTGGTGCGCGCAAACTCGCATAGTTTCGCGGCGATGATTTTGGGATCCTGCTCGGGAATCATTAAGGTTTATGGTTGAAATCGAAATCAGTGAAAATGGGAGTCACCCGCAAAATCCAGACAAAAGCGCAAATCGTACATCATAGAATACCAGCAGTATGAAGCCGCCGCGCGTGGCGTCAAGCTTGGAAGCTTCCGGGCAGTGGATTTTGTCAACGCTCATGCTTCGTCCAGCGCGGCTTCACAGGAACTGCCGTTATTCAGAGATCCCTGCTCTTTCAAATCGGTGGCGCCGGCGCGTTTCAACCAGACCAGCAAAATACTGATGTCGGCGGGTGACACTCCGGAAATCCGGCCAGCTTGGGCAATCGTTTGCGGCCGGATCTTGGTGAGCTTCTGTCGCGCCTCCAGTCGCAGACTGGGAACGGTCGAGAAATCGAACGAATCAGGAATGCGCTTCGTTTCCAAACTCTTCGATCGGGCAACTTCGGTTTCCTGACGTTGAACGTAGCCCGAATACTTGACGGCGATTTCAACCTGTTGGACCACCTCATCCGACAATTTCTCATTCTGGCCCGGCAAAGCGCGATAATTTGTTTCCGGCCGCGACAGGATTTTTGCCAATGAATCTCTAAAGTAAAATGTTTTTTGCAAACGACTTAGCTCATTTTCGATGTCGGCTTTCTTGGCCGCAAAAAGGTCGCCATTTCGCTTTGGCAAAAGCCCAATATCGAGGCCAATCTGGCTCAATCTCAAATCAGCATTGTCCTGACGCAAGAGCAGGCGGTACTCAGCACGGGAAGTGAACATCCGGTACGGTTCTGTCGTGCCCTTGGTGACGAGATCATCAATCAGCACACCAATGTACGCTTGGTTCCGACCCAATACGATCAAGCTCTTGCTCTTGGTTCTCAATGCTGCATTGATGCCAGCCATGAGACCTTGGGCACCCGCTTCTTCATAGCCGGATGTACCGTTGATTTGGCCTGCCAGGAAAAGGTTGGCGCAGACCTTGGTTTCAAGGGATGGATAAAGTTGGGTCGGGTACGCGAAATCATACTCCACGGCATAAGCGGGCCGGAGAATCTCCGCATGTTCGCAACCGATGATTGTGCGAACCAAGTCCACCTGAACTTCAAATGGCAGACTGGTCGAACATCCGTTTACATAGAACTCGTCTGTTCCGATGCCTTCCGGCTCCAAGAAGATTTGGTGGCACTCCTTGTCTGCGAACTTTACGATCTTGTCCTCAATGGACGGACAATAACGAGGGCCGACGCCTTCGATCTGGCCAGAGTACATCGGCGACTTGTGCAAATTCTTGCGGATGATCTCCGCCGTCATTGATGTGGTATAAGTGATGTGACACGGCAACTGTCCGTTGATGCGGTCCAATATCGAACCGGGAGGATACTTGCCACCAGAAAGGCTCAAGACGGGAGCTGGAACATGGGATTGTTCCACGTGGAACAAATCGTCCTTCCAAAAAGTAAAATAGGACACTGGCTCGTCGCCTGGCTGGGCTTCCATCTTGGAGAAGTCAATGGACCGTCGCAGGAGTCGTGGAGGAGTGCCGGTTTTAAGTCGGCCCAGTTCCAATCCCAGTCCATGGAGCGAACCCGAGAGGCTCATGGCTGCCGCATCGCCGGAACGACCACCAGTCTGCTGGTTGGTACCAATATGCATCAGTCCGCGCAGGAATGTCCCGGTTGTCACCACCACACAGGTTGCGAGATACTGAACTTCCAAGGTGGTCTCCACGCCAAAAGCCAAACCATCCTTATGGAGAATCTTTGAAGATTGCCCCTGCTTGACATCCAAGTTTGGCTCGGATTCGCACACCCATTTCAATCGGAATTGATACGCCTTCTTATCGCACTGTGCGCGCGGAGCCCAGACGGCCGGACCTTTCTTCGTGTTCAACATCCGGAATTGAAGTCCGGTCATGTCTGTGGCCTTCCCCATTTCCCCACCAAGAGCATCAATTTCCCGGGCAAGATGGCCTTTGGCCAAGCCGCCAATCGCCGGATTGCACGACATCTGCCCGATGGAATCCGCGTTGATGGTCAACAGCAAAGTTTGACAACCCATTCGTGCCGCAGCCAATGCCGCTTCGACACCAGCGTGGCCGGCACCGACCACGATCACATCATACCGCTTGGGATAAACGAACATCCTGCTACACCATTTTATACCGGGCTTCGAATGGATTCTTGGCCGGACGTTTCTTGATCTTGCGCACCGGGTTGGCAGCGAGATGCTCAATGATCTTGAAGATCATTTCCACATCATCTTCACGGCTGATTGACTTTGAGATGTGAAGAGGTGAGAAGTACTGGTCCAAATGGGTCTTGAGAAAAGCGATGATTTCGCGTTGGATGGCCAACACATTACCCGCCGCCTTCTTGCCGGCTTCCACCCCCGGTTGATGATAGGCATTGATGTTGACGAGGCTGGCATAGAATCCGACCGCGCGCTCAAACAGAGCGATCAACATACCAACGGTGGAATCATCAACATCGTTAACGGTAATGGTTAGTGATTCCCTGTTATTTTCGGCCAAAGCAGACCTGGTTCCCAAGAAAAATCCTTCCAGGAAATCACCGGATGTTGCCTCTGGCTCGGTAAAAATAGTCTCTCCAGTTTGATCCTTTTGCACTTCAATAAAAGTAACGAAGAAATTGTTCAAGCCATCTCTAAGTTGTTGAATATAAGAGTGTTGGTCAGTTGAACCTTTGTTGCCAAAAACGCAGATACCTTGATTCACCACGTTGCCATCCAAATCCCGCTCTTTGCCTAGAGATTCCATGATCAACTGCTGAAGATACTTTGAAAACAGTTCCAGACGGTCTTTGTAAGGCAAAACAACCATATTTTTGGTTCCTTTACCGTTACCTGACGCATACCAAGCCAAAGCCAACAGGGCAGAAGGGTTGTCTTTAACGTTCTTCTTGCGTGTAGCCACATCCGCAAGCTGGCCGCCAGCAACAAAAGCGGCGATGTCAATTCCCTGCAATGCCGCCGGCAGCAGACCAACCGCTGAGAGTTCGCTGGTCCGGCCACCCACCCAATCCCACATTGGGAAGCGTTCCAGCCATTGATTGGCGATGGTGTATTTGTCCAATTCGCTGCCAAACATGGTTATAGCGACCGCGTGCTGGCCAAAGTTCAGTCCCGCCTTTTCGTAAGCCGCCTGGGCCACCAACATGCCATTGCGGGTTTCCTTGGTGCCGCCAGACTTGGAAATGACGATGCACAGAGTGCGGTCCAATTTGTTACCGATGGCCGCCAGGGTGCGGTTCATGCCATCGGGATCGGTGTTGTCGAAGAAGAACGGTTTGAGTTTGTCTTTGCGCGGATGGCCCAGGGCTTGGGCGACAAATTGCGGACCGAGCGCGGAACCGCCGATGCCGATGAGCAGGAAATTCTTGAAGTCCCCGCCCGCGCCCTTGATGGCGCCGGAGTGGATCTTGGCCGCGAATTCCTGAACTTTGGCGAAAGCGCCCTCGATTTCCTGGCGGATTTCGGGCGTGGGCGCCAGGGCCGCGTTGCGCAGCCAGTAGTGGCCGACCATGCGTTGCTCGTCCGGGTTGGCGATGGCGCCATTTTCCAGCGCGTCCATGTCGGCAAACGCCTTTTGGATCCTGGGTTCCATGGCTGCGAAGAATGCTTCGTCCACGCTCATGCGGCTCAAGTCAACTGACAAGCCGAGTTCGGGGAATTCGGTGTAGTATTTTTGGAAGCGCTCCCACCATTGCGACTTTGTATAATTCATAAAAGATCTAACGTAATAGGATGGTTTGACCTGCTGCGGTGGCAAGAAAAATCGGACAGAATGCGGCGCACGGCGGTGTGCGACAAAATTCTTCTGGCCCGGCTAAAGCTTGAATTGGCGAATAACGGCCGAGCCCATTCCCTCTGGCGGAGCGCGGCTGGGTCGGAGACCAGCCGCAGCAAGGTGGCCAGCGAGCCGGCCGGCCGAGTGGCCAAGGCACGTTGGATGGCGCACGTTGCTGCGGCTGGCTTTCAGCCCAGCCGCGCTCCGGTGGCGCCGTCATTGCGCCAGTCCGCACCAGCGAACACGGATTTACACGCAGGGCGTTTTGGTTTATGTTGATTCCCGTTCATGCGCGAAATTCGCGGATGAAAAATTTGTGACCACGACTGAATTGAAACCACGCCCCCGCCTGCCCGACTGGCTGCGGATCAAACTACCCACGTCCGATTCCTTCGCGCAGACGCGATCGCTGCTGGACGAACTCAAGCTGCACACCGTTTGTGAAAGCGCGAAGTGCCCGAACCACTGGGAATGCTGGAGCAAAGGCACGGCCACCTTTATGATCGCCGGCGACCGCTGCACGCGCGCCTGCGGCTTTTGCGCGGTGAGCACCGCCAAACCCCTCCCGCTGGAAGCCGACGAACCGCTGCGCGTGGCTGAAGCCACGCGCCGGATGCGGCTGAAACACATCGTCATCACCGCCGTGGCGCGCGACGACCTCGCGGATGGCGGCGCGGAACATTTCCGCCGCACGATTGAATCGGTGCGCCGGCTGAACCCGAAAACGGTCATTGAAGTGCTCGTGCCGGATTTTCAGGACAGCGATGCCGCCATTGAACAGGTGCTGGCGGCCAATCCGCAGATTTTCAATCACAACCTGGAAACGGTCCGCCGCCTGACGCCGTCCGTCCGGCACCGGGCCACGTATGACCGCTCGTTGAGCGTGTTGAAAAAGGTGAAGGCCAGTCGGGGCCAGACCATCCACACGAAGTCCGGCCTCATGCTCGGACTCGGGGAGACGGAAAATGAAATCATGGTGGCCATGGAAGATTTGCGCGCGGCCGGGTGCGACCTCCTGACGCTCGGCCAGTATCTGCAACCGACGCTGAAACATCTGCCGGTGCTGGAATTCGTGTCGCCGGAGCAGTTTGCGGCGTTGGGTCGCGCAGCACTCTCGCTGGGCTTTGTACACGTGGCCAGCGGGCCGATGGTGCGCAGTTCGTATCACGCGGACGAGTTCGACGCAACCGCGGCTCATTGCTGAGAAGCCAGCCGATGACGAGCCGGTGAAACCGCTGGCCGCGCGGTCAGGATTTTGTTGGCGTTGAGGCGTTGATATGGCTGATTCACGAACTCAGAAATCCCCGGTAAAGGCGAAGAAAATGAAATAGTGCTGGACAAATGCCGGCACTGTTTTTAGCTTTGCTGGCGT
>Ga0316217_10007332_pt1 | contig 10570 bp, 9 predicted proteins | sample 1anoAmetaG_FD_203633 | JGI IMG/M metagenome (GOLD analysis project Ga0316217, IMG submission 203633) | Freshwater microbial communities from Trout Bog Lake, Wisconsin, USA - 1anoA | ecosystem: Environmental > Aquatic > Freshwater > Lake > Hypolimnion/Profundal zone | place: USA: Wisconsin... | reverse complement strand
TTCGGAGGGGTTGCCAGGGACAGCACATCAATTCTTTATAATATATAAAATTTTATCAACCGACGATCAGACTGGCTCATTCACCCCTATACATCTCTTATACATCCCGTAGAGCGCAGTTCGCTTGATTTGGCCGTTATCGTCGGGAGCAGCCTGCTTGTAAGCCGACAGCAGATCTTTGTTCGAGAGCTTCCGGGTCAAGTCGCCCAACACGTTGTTTATCATCACCACTGCCTACTCGAAGTCCAAGTCATCATCTGCAGTCTTGCCGTATTTGGCATATAGGTCTGACACCTTCGTTCTGAACTGGTCTGCGGGGATCACCCTCTCGGAGGGAGCCTCAGGATTGCCAGCTGTGTGCGGTTTATTGGAACTGAGGCAGTCACCCATCTTGAAATTAAATTTATATTGGGATCGGCACCTTGATTAGCAACTATACTTAATACTAACCCATTCAATATAGGGCAGCACTGCCTTTTAATATAGGTTTGGAGCGCAGTTTTGGTATTTATGATAGTGTTCAGCCCTCCAGATTTGGGGTGGAATAACGCTGTTGTGTTAGTAGTGAAATAAATATTGGTAACTCATTTATAAGAATGTTGGAATTCGCAGATGAGTGAATTCCATACATCAAATAAGGTTCTTGGCAGCTGCTTTAATCCTTGTTAGGAATTGGTTTGGTCCGAGATGAATTGGTTTGAAAATGATTACTTCATCCAAACTGCCTACCATTATCAAACTATTCCAGCATCAGACTTGAACAATATTCCACCACTGTGAGGCAATAGCATTTACTAAGAGCATTGTTGAAGAGTTTGTCGTGATACGTTTGGACATTTGGTTGCGCCACATTTTTGAACTGATTTATCATTGCTAGAAAAAAAGGTTGAATAAGTTTGTTCTCTACCCTTCTAGCACTCAACAGGCATTCGAAGTCTTCCCTTCATCCGAAATCGGTAGCATAAAGAGCTAAGCTCCAGTTAGCATAGATCAGATTATATTCACTTCTTTTATAACCAGCATTTTTAAATTCCAGCAAAGCAGGCCAGTCCCAACCCCTCACTCTGACATCCCTCCGAGGCTGCTAGCCAAACCGAGTGATGGAGTCAGGCTACAGACGTAAAGGAGTGCGGATGGGAGGAGTGGCTGGAAAAAGTATTGGAACATTCGTTTTATTTGGAAAAGGGAGTTTATTATAAGTAATTCTATAACTCTAACGACGATGGAGAAACCCACCTGGCACAAAATCGACAAAAGCAATACCAAACCCTGTCCCCGCTGGGGGCACACCTGCTGCGCCATCCAGGATTAAGTCGTCTTCTTCGGAGGATACGCAGGTACACCATACCCCTACCCAGACACCAACTACATGAACGATCTCTGGACCTACCACGCCACAGAACGCACCTGGCAGGAAGTGCAGACCACTGCCAGAAAACCAGAGCATCGCTCCAACTGCACCATCAACTATGACCCGCAGACCAACCAGGTTGTAGTTTTTGGGGGAGGGGGGGCTAACAAGCAGCGCTTCAATTCTATTAGTCTGCTAGACTGGACAACTAAAATTTGGAGGGAAATCACCCCTAAATAGAATGAGCCCGCACCCTGGGAGAGGACCTACCACGTCGCCGAGCTGAAATACCCCTACTTAGTAGTTTTCGGAGGCGAGGGGTTAGCCGACATGGACGATCTTTGGCTGTTCGATTTTCGAAGTGAAAATTGGAGTGAAGTGAAATTCGCAGCTGACGCGGTAAAACCCTGCGCACGTCGATTCCACTCCTCAGCACTGATCGGCAACGAATTCTTCGTGATCGCAGGCTGCCACAGCAAATACCGCTGCCTCAGCGACGTCTACTCTCTGGATCTCACCCCCTTGATCGAAACAGGCTAGTCTAGATCGCTGAGATGGGTCTAACGCAAGTTGAAAGGCTCGTCTTTCCTCTCACGTTGGGGGCACTCCTCGGCAGTCTATGATGGGAAGATCTATGTGTTTGCAGGCAGGTTTAGCAATGATCTCAACGATTTGCTGGTCCTCGATATCGCAAACAACTCACTGAAGGGACTGAAGATCAGTTCAGCCTCATAGCCTCCCAAACCAAGACGCAGACACTCCGCTTGCTTTGTGGGTAGCTGCATGATCGCTTTCGGCGGTTTCAACGGGGAATACTTCAACGACCTCCACTACATCAACGTATTTGAACTAAACCCAAAAAGCTAGCCCTACAGCGATCTACACCTTACGAAGCTGGTGGGTAATACTGACCTGGCTGACGCTGTCATCATGTCCAGCTAGGAAGAATCAGTGCATGTGCATCTCGGCCTGATTGCCAGGTATTTCAAGTACTAGGGGGATTTTAGTAACTATATCGCCTGCATCAACCATCGCTATGCTAAGAAGGATCTGCTTTGTTTGGTTTAGACGCTGTACAAGGGCTATGGCACTGTTCCAGACAAAATCTTAGAAAAGTATGGAGTGAGCATCCCGTAGACTCTCAACCGAAGAGCACTACTGAACAATCTGCTATAAGATGAACCAAATGAGAGAAACGTCCTCTCTAGATTTCACCAAACTAGCTAAAAGACTACGGATTGGGTGGTTTTTCTGAAGAAAGATGACTACTAAAGAGTCACCTAAAAAAGGAGGTAGCAATGGTTCAACGATGGTTCCCTCGAAATTGGAGACATCAAAATCAATGTCAACAGAGCAGTTGTTTCAGCCAGTTCGTCCTACTTCAAAGCCTTGTTTTCCGGAGCATACTCTGAAAACTGCACCACAACGCTGTCCTTCCCCAAAAACTACTCACCCTCAGTGCTCGACATATTAATGAACTTCCTGTCATTAGGAATTGTAACAGAGCCTCAGGAGTGTGCGACTTAAAGCTGGACATAACTTGCGGAGTTGGCTGACTATTTCGGTCTGTACCACTTGAAATCAATCTGCTAGTTTCAACTCTGCACCAAAGTAGCCCATGCCAATGCTGAAACTTTGGAGAATTTGGCAAGTGAACTGAATCTGAACAATTTGGGGATGCACTGTGCAAGTTACCAACTGAAGGAGAACAGGAAATCACTCAATAATAGCAGCTGGCTCGAAAAGCTAAGATCTTTGATGAGACTATAGTTAGCGCACAGAAATTCGAGCTTCAGCGCCAAACCCTCACAGCTGAACAAAGGAGAAAGCTAGCATCTAATATAATAGCGCTAAAACAAAGAAAACAATCGTTAATGTTCAAACATTTGAAAAATAATGATTTTTATACTACTGCTTGGATCTACCCACCCAATAATATCAAAGTGTGCTATAAAGGCAATGAGATTATTACTAACAATAAATCGGGCGACATCGATTTCTCTGATAAAAAAGTGCAAGAACGGGCTGCCCAATAGACTGCAACACTACGATGACTGGGTGGCTAGTTGGAAGGAGCCCAACATTCATACCTACTATGATTTCTTTCTGAATGGTGAGACTAGAAAGCAATAGTTTTTTATGCCCAACTGCGAAAAGGCCAAAGCTGCAGTCGACCTCGTAGATTATAACCACAGGAGAGGAATCGCCGACATGTAACGCAAATACGAATTCGCAGAGGCTAACTTCGCAGATGATCTGTAGCTGGCCGAAGACATCAACAAAATCACACTCAAATCGTTCTTCAAAGGGTTCGGCAGTTCAGAGACCAGGACCGATCTGCAAAGACTAGCCTTCTGGCTGCCCATCGCAGTAGTCTCACTTATCTACACCTTCTATCAGACTGTGTACTTGGGCGATGATGTCTAAGACGAGGCCTAAGCGCAACCCCACTAATCCTATTTCCACTACCAGGCGCCTATGATCAAGCTGCGGGTGAAGGCGCAGGTTGAAAAGATCAATTTTTTGGATAGGCATGCCAAGGATGTGCTGAAGGAGGCTAAGTAACGGGCCTTGCAGAGGCAAAGCTCTGCTAAATGATATGGCTGCGTTTAATTGGCTGAGTTCGACAACTGGAGTGTTGGTAACTATGTGTGATTGGAGGATGGGCTGGAATCGCTAGCTTTCGATTAGCTGAATTAAGATTCGATTACTTCGATATTTGATCGGGTTATAGGCCAGTTTCTTTGTGGATTGTCAAGTTCAGATTCCACTCTTTCCTATCTTTGGAGTGGAATGTCTTTTTTCAGTATGTTTTGTGGACTTTACTCCGCTCATAAGATAATCCTAGACCCATCACTGGTAATAAATGGCCGTTTATCCCCAAACCATCCGATTTCCCTACACCTCCTACTTTTCAAACATTTCTCAATCCTTGAATACACAGGTACTATAACGGCTGTGGTTCGTTCGCAATATAATAATGTACTCCCAGCAAGAAACAGAAGAATAGGCCCGAGTCCTAGCCTCACGTATGAGAAGTAACCATCTAACCATTCAGACGGCACAGGAGCAGCTTTACTTTTGCAGGCGGAAGATGCCCCCACGCACCACATGGATGGTACTTTAGGCACTATACAGCTCTTTAACGGTTTCAGAAAGACTTTGCTTCTTATGAGAGGCAGCGCAGAGACGACGAGAAGATGCGCAGACAGTCCTAACTGGAGAAGAAAAGGATTTAGCAGTTGTAGAGGGAGAACAAACGTTGGGAGATGGTCGAAAGTTATCAGCAAAAGCTCAAAGACCGAGAGTAGTATAGCGTACAAAACCAAATGCTCGGCGTTAAACGAACAGCAAACACCAACGGGTATCTCGACACTTATGCAGACTCGCCTACAACCCTATCACTTTAGAATACGATCGCAACCCCGAAGGCGACAGACTCAAACGCCGCGACGAAGACGCCAAAATCCGGAGCTACGTCCGAGCGCACAACATGGACTACAAAGGCAACAGCAAATACAACCCTCTGACTGGATAGAACCGTCTGGGGATAGAGCAGGTCATCCCGAATGAGCTGAACGAACGTTACGAGAGCAAGAAGTACGAACACTATGAAAACATGCGGCTGAAGGTGCCATCTTCGGCCAACGATGGCAGGCCGTCGCCCTATAGTCGCTACTATTGATCCATTTGTTTTGTTACATTAGCCCACATTAGACCTAGCTAGCCATCTTGCTCTGTTGCTGCTGGATATGGGCATATTTTGCTGCGCTCACTGCCTTTGTATTCTAATAAGCCCGATGGGTTAAGATACAACCAATCAATTTTTTCTATTTCTTTAGGATATGGATCTCTCATATCATTTCTATTTCTGATGATAACACCTTCTTATTATTTTAAAACTTTAAGTATTCATCCGGATATTCTTTCTAAGGCCTCGGATCGAGAGATGGTTAATTAAGCAGCTTCCGAAGAATTTTAAATTCTCTAAGTTGCCTAAGATGAAGTGAGTCGAGGCTATATCTAACCCAAACCTTTCTTAATCCTAGACAGCCTAGCTCTGTTTAAAGTAGGCATAGCGGAATTACCTAGCTAAATATACATTCTTAAGTTGAAGCTAAAGGTAATCAACTTTGAAGGCAGCAAATTCACATCCGAGAACAGCTCTACCTTTCCAACTACTTCAATAAACGTTATAGCTTCCAAAAAGAACTACTCATGTTCTCGAAAATTATTGTACATACATTGGTCTAATAAATACTAATAAAACGATGTAGGGCGATGACGTGCAAAAGCCAAAGGCCAAAGACAATAAAAATTCCAACCACAAGAACCAGGTCTAGAAGCAGAAAAAGGCCATAGAAAAGTACAACGAAGGACGAGCACTGTTTGCTCAGTTCACCAAAGACAAAAACAAAGCCGATGCTGAATAGGCCATACAATGCTTCAGCGAAGCCATCACCAATTTGCAGTCCGCACCCAACACTGACAAAGGCATCACCCACGCCCGCTACCACTCCGAAAGAGGCTAAGCCTTTATGGCAATCGGCCACTACCAAAAAGCTATGTACGATTTCGGCACAGCGATCAGATTCGATGACAAAAACGCGCAATACTATGCAAATAGGGGCAATTGCATGATGATGCTCAACCAAATCAATGATGCCCTGGCTGAGTTCGAAAAGGCCATCTCTTTGAAACCTAATGATGGCTTTTATTACTTCAATCGAGGGTTGGTTCACGCCAGACTTATGAACTACACTCACGCTATCCAAGATTTCACTGATGGGCTCAAATACATCAAAAGTGGTGACACTAGTTTCAAAGCTTTGTTTCATCGTGGCAACTGCTACAGACAGATCAAATAATACGCCAAAAGCATCGAAGACCTCAAAAAAGCCTGCTAGACAGTGAAAGACGATGCTCCAGCTCAAAACAACCTAGGACTATCCTACTTTTAAAACCAAGAGTACGACCAGGCATTGGAAAGGTTCAAACGAGCAATCGAGCTAGATCCTAGCAAAGCCACTTACTATAACAATAAGGCACTTGCTTTGTATCACAATGATCTTTATGATTAGAGTTTGGCTGAGTATAATAAAGCTCTTGCCTTGGACCCCTATGACGCTCGCACTCTTTTCAACCGAGGTAATACTTTTCTTGCCCTCAAAAGGAGAGAATAGGCTCATCAAGATTTCGATAATGCTATCAGGCTGATGCCTAATAACGCCAAATTTTACCATAGCAAAGGTCTGGCCTACCAAGACACCGAGGATTACACTCAGGCCATAGCTCTATTCAAGAAGGCCTTGGAAATCAGCAACGACCATATTCCGAGTCTCTACCATCTGGGGTTGATGTAGCATCGAAGTGGCCAGCTAAGCAATGCTCTCTAGAGTTTGACAAAAGTTTTGAATGCTATCGGGTAGGACCGTTTAGTCTATGAAAGTAGGGGACTTGTGTACCAAGATATGAAAAATTATAAAAAGGCCATTTAAGATTTCAACAGTGCAGCCAAACTGGAACCCAGTTATGCCTAAACTTACTACTTGAGAGGCATATCAAAAGTGGAGCTAGGCAAATACGGCTAAGGACAGTACCAACATGCCATTTAAGATTTTCTCTACGCAGTGGAACTTGGATCGAAAAACGCTGGCGTTTTCAAAGGCATTGGAGAAGCTTACCGGATGATGAAAGATTACGAGAAAGCACTGTACTATTTAAATGAGGCTTTGAGAAGATAGTCCAAAAATGAGGACTTTTTAATGGAGAGGAGCAATATCTTTGTTGATGTTGGGCAATACCCCAAAGCAATTGATGATTTGACCAATGCTCTCAATAGCAAACCCACTGACCCCAAACTTCTCTACAAACGAGGGCTGGCATACTATCGCAATAAAGAGTTCAAAAAAGCGATCAAAGATCTCTATACCGCACTCTAAAACAAACCATTCTAAACCTACGAAGCAGACATCTACTACCATCTCGGCATCTCTTACTCTAACTTGGAAATGTTTGAGAAATCGGTTGCCCCACTCACCAAAGCCATAGAATTGGCTTTCAACGAAGCCAGCTATATCCATGAACGGGCGAAAAGCTACCTGCTGACTGACCAATTTCAGAAATCTTTGGATGACTACAACGATGTGGTAAAGCTGCAGCCAAAGAACAGTCATGCATATTTCGGACGTGCGTTCGCTTTGAAAGCTTTGAAAGATTATTAGGCAGCTGCATAGGACCTCGAAAAAGCTAAAGAACTGGATCCATTTAACCCCAAACTTATTGTCAATCCCAAGAAGATCTACTAGATCAAATACATAAAGCTATGCTAACCTGGGGAAGAGCAAAAGTGATCATTATCGTCATTCTCATTGATTGATTACTCAAATTTAGCTAACAATCGAATATTAAAGCGATATTGACAAATTCCTCTTGGTTGCTCTTCAATTCTCATCTCTTACTGACTTATTGCTTCGTCTTGGCTTTGGTTTTGCTTATCGAATGATAAATGCTGTTGAAATCTTACAAAATGTTCAGAAAGTCTTCATGCTGAAAGGTCCTCAACAAAAATATGAGGTACTCCTCACTCTATTGACACCTCCATTTTAAGATACGAATCAATTTTATGCAGTTTGCTTGTGCTTTCTTTCGAGAAGCAGCTGACACCGCTCTTTAGCTAAAATAGTGCAGAAAGTTGAATTTGCTCAAAATCGCAAGAAAAGATGCCAAATCTTGGGATAGATTAGTTTTTTGTTTGCTGTAATGTATCTTGTAGTGATGTGCCATAATCCAAAGCCCTCTTGAATTTATCTTGGCCTATGCGGTATAGGTCCCATAGGAGTTGCTAAAGTTCTTGAAGATGTTTTTTTTTGTCATATACTATATCCATTTGTAGTAGTCGAATGGAAAAAGGTTGCTAAAACAATTTGGAGATCCTCTGATATCAAAATTTTTGGTGCTATCGTTCTTATTGTTGTTGCTTTCGATGAGTGCTGTATTCGACCTCTTGTCAAAAATTAGTTTCTTTTAAAATAGGAAAGTCAGATGGTTGACTATCTCTGAAGAAGGTACCAACACTGAAGTGGGCAGAAGTGCAAGATTGATGATACACTTCTTCGGAAATATCTGCGCCCAAGAGCTGAGACATTGAAGAATAGGCTAGCGATGAATGCTGGCCTGCTTCTTCCTCAAGCAGTTCTTCCAGTAATTACTGCCTATTATTACTACGGTTTTCGATGAAGCTAATAAACGATGATAAACGTTGGGGTGTGGATAGATTGTTCTGAATGCGATGTCACTTACATTTTCAAAAGAGGAGTAATTTTTACACTGATGGCCCTCACTGACAAAGTTGGCAATTTGAGAGCATAAGCATTTACGAGCGTAATATTGTTCCAGGGCAGCCTGGGCTCAGCTTTCACTTTTGTGAATATTCTTGGCATAGTAACCTTTATAACTTAATTGAGGCAATTTGCGCCCATAATCCAACTTCAATCAAAAAAAGCCATGACCCTTAGCTAATTTGCTTGGTTCCAAGGCTAAAGCAATGAGCTGATTAAAAAGATAAAACGATCAGCTGCTAACAAATAGCCTTTCACATTGGTCAGTGACGTTTTTGATTGACTCATTTGCAGCAGATTGCTTGTTCTTGAGGATTGAGACCGTTATCACGTTTCTTGTGGTTCCAACAGCTGTTCCCAAGGCTTTCTTGGATTAGACGAAGACGTATGGAACATTCTAAATCAAAAGGGGTTTACCTTCTATTCGCAAAGGATAGGCAGATGAAGCACAATTTCTAGAGGGTTAGCATCAGCAGCGATGATTATAAGTTCAGTGATGCCGCGGTTGAGGGTTTTGGTGGCTTCATTGGCACCTTTTTTGATTTGTTTGAGGGAGGCACACTGTGAGACCAGGTCGTAGATAGCGGAAGCTAGTTATTCGGTAGCGAGGGGCGTAGCTCTTTCTGAAATTTCCTGCATATTAGCACTCTTACCATGAATGTTGAAGATATTAATGTAATGATTATAAAAATGTTCAAATCTTGAGAAAAAACGTTGAAAAAGAGTTTATTTTTATAGTAAAGTGCAGCAAATCCACTTAATTAGTTCTTAATCAGCCGAATATAAATTCAGTTCTAAACAAACGCATTTGCATTAAGCCAGGTTTAAGCCGTAGGCGAGAATATGAACAAAGTCGGTTCTCCAACTAAAATTATTGATTGAATGATTAATAAGATTGCAGGTGTTCTCACAAATAGTATTTATTTGATATGCTTTATAAGGTTCGAAGTAAAATTGCTAAATTATTATTTCTGTATGTTACTCGCAAAGCAGAACACACTTATTTTCAGATCCATTACTCCTTCCAAAGAGAAGTCCAAAGGAATCGTAAAAGTCGCCTCCAGCTCCAAACTGCCTCGCGACTTTTTCAGAAACTAGAGCAACGAGAAACATAGACCGTCAACTGGAGATTAGGCTGAAAGGCTCAAACAATTTCAATTCACATTTATGGTTCCGAAAAAATAACAGAACCTACTGTTGAAAAAGTCAACTCATTAATCTTCCAGAAAATTATTCACAGAAGGCAGAATGCTTGAATATAACAAAAAGGTTTCAGATCCAAGATCGAAATAGAACTGATAGGTGAATTCATGATTAGTCAATCAATCTTTTTAGTCATTTAATACATTTCTATTTAGTTGATGGTCTGGGTTTCTATGAGAATAGGTAAGTTCAAATAAGCAAAAAGAGAACTGCTAAAATGGCTTAAAAAATAGTTCATTTCAACAAATGACGATTTTCGTCATTTCAACAGCATAAGCAAGCATTATAGCATAAAATATAGTAATCTCTCTTCTTAACATTACAGAGTAGATTGTCAGCTGCTCTGTGATTTTACCTCAGCTCTTATTTTGGTCCAACAAATATGCAGAATTCATTTCATAAGACATAGAATATTTGGCACAGATGAAAAGATTCACTCAAGCCTTTGTGCAAGAAACAAGGAAAAGATCGAATATGAGAAAGATTTAGCAAACACAGACTCAGCTGTTGTAGTTCTGCCAAATCTCAAAACGTGTTGAATCAAGGTAACTACGAATGATGCAAGAGATGACGCTATAGAAATCTTGTGATTTAACTAATTCTGACAATGTGTTTATTATAAATCCAAAAATTTAGGATTATTTGATTAACTAATATCAAAACACATATCAACTTA
>Ga0316217_10007330_pt1 | contig 10574 bp, 5 predicted proteins | sample 1anoAmetaG_FD_203633 | JGI IMG/M metagenome (GOLD analysis project Ga0316217, IMG submission 203633) | Freshwater microbial communities from Trout Bog Lake, Wisconsin, USA - 1anoA | ecosystem: Environmental > Aquatic > Freshwater > Lake > Hypolimnion/Profundal zone | place: USA: Wisconsin... | reverse complement strand
CGGCTGCCATCGTAATCCACCCCCAGCCCGCCCCCGACGTCCAGGTACTCGATGGCGAAGCCCATTTGGTGCAGCTTGGCATACAGCCGCGCGGCTTCCTGCACCGCTTTTTTCACCGTGAGAATATCCGGCACCTGCGAGCCGATGTGAAAATGCAACAGCTTCAGGCAGGGCCCGAGCTGCTCGGCCTGGAGCATTTCCACGGCGGCGAGGATTTCCGCCGTGCTCAGGCCGAACTTCGCGTTTTCGCCGCCGCTCTCGGCCCAGCGGCCCGCCCCCTTGCTCAACAGCCGGGCGCGGATGCCCACCAGTGGTTCCACGCCCAGCGCTTTGGAAATGGCGATGATCTGTCGCAACTCCTCAAGCTTCTCCACCACCAGGATCACGCGCTTGCCCAGCTTGATGCCCAGCAGCGCCATCCGGATGAACTCCGCATCTTTATAGCCGTTGCACACGATCAGGCAGCCCTGATGGTTTTGCAGCGCCAGCCCGGCGAACAGTTCCGGCTTGCTGCCCACTTCCAACCCAAAGTCAAAGGGCCGGCCCGCGTCCAGGATTTCCTCCACCACCTCGCGGAGCTGGTTGACCTTGATGGGAAACACGCCCCGATACTTCGCCTGATAATTGAATTCCGCGATGGAATTATGAAACGCGGTGTTGATGGCCTCCACGCGGTGGCGCAGAATATCCTGAAAGCGGATCAGCAGCGGAAATTTCAGGCCGCGGCTGCGCGCCTCCTCAATGACATCCGTCAGGTCCACCGCCGCGCCGGCCTCCTGCAAGGGATGCGCGGCCACGTGGCCGGCATCGTTGATGTCAAAATACTTTGCGCCCCAGCGCTGGATATTGTAGAGCGCGCGCGCCGCGTCCAGGTTCCACGGTGGCGGCGCTGCGTCAGTCGGACTATTCATCAGTATGCATCAGACCAGTGCATTATCGAAAGCTGCGCGCAGAAATCAATCCACACCTTGAAAAATTTTTGTGACCTTGCGCGCTGTCGGCGGAGCGCCGGGCTCCGGCACGGCGCGTTCCGCACGCGAAATCTGAAATCCGAATCCCCGGAATCCGGAAGCGCGGCGCCAACGGCGCGCCTTCATGCCAGCCTGGGACAACGTCCCAGGTATCGGAATCCGAACGCAACCAGGGGTGAAGGCCCGTTCCAGCACCTGCCGCCGGATTCTTCCCGTGATTTGGCAGTAAATCCGGCTTTGCTTTTTGCCGGGCGTGGCGTAGGGTAATTTTTCGTTTCGACAAGAAATTCACAGCATGAGCAAACAGTTCATCAAGATCGGCGGCGCGCGCGAGCACAATTTAAAGAACCTCACGCTGGAGATACCGCGCGACCAGTTGGTGGTGGTCACCGGCTTGAGCGGCAGCGGCAAGTCGTCGCTGGCGTTCGACACCATTTATGCCGAAGGGCAGCGCAAATACGTGGAGAGCCTCTCGGCCTATGCGCGGCAGTTCCTTGACCAGTTGCAAAAGCCCGACGTGGATTTTATTGAAGGCTTGTCGCCGGCCATTGCCATTGAGCAGCGCAGTTCCGGGAGCAGCCCGCGTTCGATCATCGCCACCACCACCGAGATCTACGACTATTTGCGCCTGCTGTATGCGCATATTGGACGGGCGCATTGTCCCGAAACCGGCGTGCCCATTTCCACGCAGAGCACCAGCGAGATCGTGGATAAAATTCTGGCGCTGCCGCCCAAGACCCGGGTGATGCTGCTGGCGCCGGTCGTGCGCCGGCAAAAAGGCGAGTTTCGCGATGTGTTTGAGCGCCTGGCCCGCGAGGGCTTTGTCCGCGTGCGCGTGGACGGGGAAATCGCCGAGCTCGGCGAAAATGTCGCCCGCATCAAGCTCGACAAAAGGAAATTTCACAGCATTGAGGCCGTGGTGGACCGGTTGGTGATGGATGACAAAGTCCGCGTCCGCTTGAGCGATTCTGTGGAAACGGCGTTGCGTTGGGGTGAAGGCGTTATGTTCACGCTCCATCAACTGCCGGAGGAATCCAAAACCCAGGGAACAAGATCCAACGGCGACGCTTCCGCTCCTGTCACCCGCCACCCGTCGCCCGTCACCGGCGGTTGGATCGAAACGCTGCATTCGAATAAGATGTGCTCGCCGGCCACCGGCAAGAGTTTCGATCCGCCCACGCCGAAGCATTTCTCTTTCAACGCTCCGGCCGGGGCCTGCTCCGTGTGCCATGGCTTGGGGCAAAAGATGGTGTTCGACGAGCACCTCGTCGTGCCGGATCCCGAACTGCCGCTCGAAAGCGCCCTCCAGCCCTGGCGGCGGGCGGGCAAGCGCATGAACATTTATTACAAGGCCATGCTGCGCTCGGTCGCCGCCCATTTCAACGTGGACCTGAATACGCCGTGGAAGGATTTGCCGGAGGATTTCAAGACTGTGCTGCTGCACGGCTCCGGCACGGACAACCTGGCCTTTAATTTCTGGCGCGCCGGCAAGGTGAGCACCATTGACCGCCCGTTCGAAGGCGTGTTGCCGAATCTCGAACGCCTCGCCACCGAGAGTGAAAGCGAATTCATGCGCAACCGGCTCAAGGCCTACATGACGCCGCAGTTTTGTGATGTTTGCAAAGGCCGGCGCCTCAAGCCGGAAATCCTGGCGGTGACTTTGGGAAATGCGGAGTCGGCCGCCGCGCGCGCGGAACCGCCCAAGGGCACCGGCGCTCCGCGTTCCGTGCTCCGCGTTCCGCGCTGGAAGATTCCCGGACTGTCCATCATGGACGTTTGCGGTTTGTCGGTGGAAAGGGCGGATGAGTTCTTTGTGTCCCTCACGCTGACCGAGTTCGAGCAGAAGGTCGCCGGTGAAGTCATTAAGGAAATCCGCGCGCGGCTCGGTTTTCTCAAGAACGTGGGCCTGGGCTATCTCACGCTGGACCGCGAAAGCGGCACGCTCTCCGGCGGCGAGGCCCAGCGCATCCGGCTGGCCACGCAGATCGGTGCGGCCCTGGTCGGCGTGCTGTATGTCCTGGACGAACCCAGCATCGGCCTGCATCAGCGCGACAACGACCGGCTGCTGGCTACGCTGAAAGGCCTGCGCGATCTTGGCAACACGGTCCTGGTGGTGGAACATGACGCCGACACGATCCGCGCGGCGGACTATATATTGGACCTCGGTCCGGGCGCGGGTGTCCACGGGGGCGAATTGGTGGCGGCCGGCCGCTTGGCCGACATCCTGGCCTGCCAGAAATCGCTCACCGGCCAGTATCTCACCGGCGAGTTGAGCATTCCCATCCCCAAGAAGAGGCTTTCGCCCTCGGAGGAAAAGGGGTGGCTGGAAATTCTCGGCGCCACAGAAAACAATCTGCAAAATATCGACGCGCGAATTCCGCTCGGCATTTTCACCTGCGTCACGGGCGTGAGCGGTTCCGGCAAGAGCACGCTGGTGAGCGATATCTTGCAGCGAGCACTGTTCCGCAAATTCTACGGCTCCAAGGACCGGCCCGGCGAACACCGCGCCCTGAAAGGGTTTGAGGCCCTCGACAAGGTCATCGTCATTGACCAGTCGCCGATTGGCCGCACGCCGCGCAGCAACCCGGCCACCTACACCGGCATGTTCAACCACATCCGCGACTTGTTCGCCCGGCTGCCCGCCGCCAAGGTGCGCGGCTACGAGCCGGGCCGTTTCAGCTTCAATGTCAAGGGTGGCCGTTGTGAAAAATGCGAGGGCGACGGCATCCTGAAGATCGAGATGAATTTCCTGCCGCCGGTCTATGTGACCTGCGAGGCTTGCAACGGCCAGCGGTACAACCGCGAGACGCTGGAAATCGCCTACAAGGGCAAAAACATTGCCGATGTGCTGAACCTGACGGTGGCTGAAGCCGTGGATTTTTTCCGCGCGGTGCCCAGGATTTCCGATCCGCTGGAAACGCTCGCCGAGGTGGGGCTGGGCTACATCCGGCTGGGCCAGCAGGCCACCACGCTGAGCGGCGGCGAGGCGCAGCGCGTGAAGCTGGCCACGGAATTGAGCCGCCGCGCCACCGGCAAGACCTTCTACATCTTGGATGAGCCGACTACCGGCCTGCATTTTCACGATGTCGCCAAACTGCTTGAGGTGCTGTTCAAGTTGCGCGCGGCCGGCAACACGCTGCTCATCATTGAGCATAATCTCGACGTGATAAAGACCGCGGACTGGATCATTGACTTGGGTCCGGAAGGCGGCGCCGGCGGGGGAAAAATCGTGGCCGAAGGGCCGCCGGAAGCGATTATCCACTGCGCAGCGAGCCACACCGGGCGTTACCTCAAGAGCGTGCTGGGTTGATGAAGCAGCGGGCACATTCGACCTTCGACCTCGAACCTCGAAGGGCTGCAAACCGGGCGTTGGAGGTTGAAGGTTTTTGGAAACTCGCGGGCAGGCCGCCCGCGCTCCATCCGTAGAGATTTCGCGCTTTTGAAACAGGCTTGCGTCGTTTAAATTGCTGAATGGCTTTGTTCCGGCGATGGCTGTTGATTTCGTGCGCGCTCATTTTGGGCGGGGCGTCGCTTGGCGCGGCGAGCTCGCGCGAGGATCGCGACTTCGCCAACGCGTGCGCCGCCTTGCAGGATAAATTTTATGACCGCGCGGAAACCGGCTTCATCCAGTTTCTTCAAAATCACCGCAAGTCCACCAACGCGGCGCAGGCGGTCTTGCGGCTGGCGGAGTCCCAATATTACCTGGGCAAATTTCCCGAGGTTGTCGCGCGTCTTCAGGACACCAACAATCTGGCCAAAGCCCAGGTAGCCGGGCTGGCCGACGGATTTATCTATTGGACCGGCGAGGCGGAATTCGCCAGTGGCGAATTTCAAGCCGCGGCGGACACGCTGGTTGAGCTGCCCGACCATTTTCCCAAGTCGTCCTTGGGTTTGAATGCGGTGGTGGAGGCGGCCGCGGCCTTTGCCAAGCTCAGCAAGTGGGCGCGCGTGGACGAGTTGCTGGACCCTACCAACGGGTTGTTTGAACGCACGGCGCGATTGGATCCGGCAAATCCGCTCGTCGCGGACGGCCGGTTGTTGCAGGCGGAATCGAAATTCATGCAGCGGGATTTTACGGCGGTGACCGGCATCTTGAACCGGCTGAATCCGGTGGGGCTCACGCAGGAACAGGATTGGAAACGCGCGTATCTGCTTTGCCGCACCCATTTGGGACAAGACAATATGGACGCGGCGCTGACGGCGGCGACCAACCTGCTCCTGGTCGCCCGCCAAGGGCGGGCCGGCGCTGGGGCGGCCAATCTGGCCCAAAGCGTGGTGCTCTACGCCGGTCTGCTGGAGCGCGAGGACCGGTTGGCTGACGCGGCGGCGGCCTGGGGTGAAATTCTCACGAATAGCGCGCCCGTGGAATTTCAGCAACAAGCCGTGCTCAAGACGGTGGAACTCGGGATGGCGCGGAACCATCTTGCGGAGGCGGAAACAAATTTGGAATCCTATCTCGCGCAGTTCCCGGCTTCAGCGCCGGCGGAATTGGCCCGGCTGACCCTGGGCGAACTGCACCTCAAGGATTTCCTCGCCCAGCCATCGGCGACCAATCACTTTGTGTTGGCGCTGACCAACTTGGATCAGTTCATTGGCACCTACTCGAACGGTCCACATCGCGGCAAGGCGTACTTGGATCTGGGTTGGTGCCACTGGCTCGCCACCAATTATTCCGGCAGCCTGACCAGCTTTCAAGCAGCGGCGCAACTTCTGCCGGTTTCGGGAGATTTGGCGGTGGCTAGATTCAAAATGGGCGACGCCCAGTTTGCGCTGCAGGACTTTACTGGCGCGCAGACGAATTATCAGGCGGTGCTGACGGATTTCGCCGGGTTGACGAACGTCGCCGATGCGCTGGCTGACCGCGCCCTGTTCCAGATTTTGCGGGCGCAACTGGCGCTGACCAACACCGCCGGCTTGGACGAGGCGATGCAGCCGTTTCTGGGGAAATTTTATACCAATGCGCCCTCGGACAGCAGCCTGCTCCTGGCCGGTCAGGGTTTTTCCAGTTTCGGTTCCAACGCCATTGCCCGCGAGGTGTTTCAGAGGTTTGCGGCGGAACGCACGAATTCGCCGCTGCTGCCGGAGGTGGCTTTTGCCGAGGCCAGGACGTTTGAGCGGGAACAGAATTGGCCGGCGGCGGTGGCCCATTACGAAGCCTGGCTGGGAGCTTATCCCACAAACCAAGAGCGGATCCGGGTGGAATACGCCCGGGATTGGGCGGTGTCGCAAACCGGCGACGAGGGAAGGGCGTTCCAGTTGTTCACCAATTTCACCGGCCACTACACCAACAATGAACTCACACCCTTGGCGCTCTGGTGGGTGGCGGACCATTATTTCCGCTCGGGCACGAATTTCATGGACGCAGAACGTAATTACCAATTGATTTTCCAGATTTTTCCCACGAATGAACTGGCGGACCGGGCGCTGTTGATGGCCGGCCGTGCGGCCATGGGCTGGTCTCAGCCGCCGGAAGCGATTCCCTATTTGACGAAGCTCTTTAGCGATACCAATGCCCCCGGTGATTTATGCGATCAGGCGCGCTTCGCGTATTGCGAAGCGAAGCGGTCAATGTCCGCCTCCGACACAAACAACGCGAGTTTGATAGACGCCACAAACGTGCTGGCCCAGATGTACCCCGAGGCGGTGACGAACCTCGCGGGTGCGCTGGCGTGGTGTGAAACCGCCGATTGTGATTTGCAAATGGGCGCTTTGGATGCCGCCACCAATGCCTATGCGCAAGTCTTGAGTGCGCCGGTTTTGCTGGCCACAAACTTGTCGTTGGATGGCCAGAAACTGCGTGATCGGGCCCAAGTTGGCATGGGCGTGGTGTTGGAGAAAAAGGCGGAAAAAGTGGAGGGTTTGGCGGATGACGCCCGGAAGGCCTGGCTCGATCTGGCGATGGCGAATTACCAAGACGTTTTCTATTCCGACGCGGACACCAAAGACGAATTCTGGACGAAAGAAGCGGGTCTGCGAATGCTGGCGCTTGCCTCCCGCACGGGGCGTCTGAAAGGGAAGGATCTGGACCGATTTGTCATCCGCTTGGAAGAGAAATTTCCGCAGGCGAAGGCCTCGCTCGAGTTGAAGCGGCTCGGGTTGAAACCGTGACGCTTGAAGCGCAGGCCGGCGACCCGCGGCAACTGCGCCCGTCAGGAGGCGTGTTATGGTAATTCGGACGGGCTTTGGAGGGTGGACATTGCCGCGGTTCGCAGAGCCGCGCTCCGGGGACTGCCGGCTGCGAACGGGGACAACTCGCGGTCCAAACTTCACGCCCTTTGACATGCCTGCCAAATGAAGTTAACTTGCGGCCGATGACAATGACCACGGAGACAATCCTAACGCTGACGCCGCGCGCGGCCGCGGAAGTGAAGGACATTTTGGCCAAATCCGAAAATGCGGGGAAACATTATCGCGTGTTCGTGGAGCAGGGGGGGTGTTCAGGCATGCAATACGGCATGGTTTTCGACGAGCAGCGGGACGGGGATATCGTCTCCCCGCAGGACGGCTTGAACGTGCTGGTGGATAACATCAGCGCGCAATATCTGCGCGGCACCGTGGTGGATTTCAGCGACGCGCTGACCGGCGGCGGCTTCAAAATCTTAAACCCGAACGCGAAGGAAAGCTGTGGCTGCGGCCGGTCATTCAACGCCTGATATACGGTCTCAGACATTTCCCGGCGGCCAGAGGCTTTGTCCCACATCGGTGCGATAGTAGCTGCCGACCACGCGAATTTTGCGGATATTCGCATAAGCCCGGGCGATCGCCTCGTCTAGTTGCGGCGCCAGCGCGATCACGTCGGCGATGCGCTGGCCGGTGGCCAGCAGGCGGCCATCCGCCCCGCGCGCCACTTCGTTCCACCACACATCGCAATCGAACTTGCCTTCCACGACCAGCGGCAGTTGCGGTCCGCGCACCTGCGTGAACGGATACCCGTAGCCCGCCAGCGTCAGTGAGCAGCCGAAATTCAAGCTGTCGTTGAACTCTGGTGATAATTTCTCATTTCGGGTGGTCCGCAAAACCACTTCCGCCGGATTTTTCAGCATGCGCAGAATCATTGGCCCGGACGTGACGCCGATGCGGATGTTGTATTCAATGACGTGCCATTTGCCGGGCGGCGGCGAGGCCGCCTTGATGGCGGTCACTTGCACCGGCCCGTGATAATTCACCTCGCGGAACCACGGCCGCAGCGGGTGCAACAGCGCGCGCGCGAGGCCGTACTTGTCATTTTCATCGCGCTCTACCAGGCCGCCCAGCGGCGCGCCGGCCACCACGCCCAGATTGCCGTTGAAGGCGTATTTGTATTCCTGATTGGTGACCAGCGAATAGATTTCGCCGCCGCTGACCAGCGCGATATGGCCCGCCTCGGCGCGGCCCAGATATTCCTGCAAAAACACGCCTTCGGCATAATTCACATGGCGCAGCCAGGCGCGGGTGTCGGCCACGGTCTCGCAGAGGATGGTATGGACCGGACTGGTTGGCGAGCACAACGGATTCTTGATGACGAAAGGCCGCGGATGTTTGGCCAGCATCGCCTCTGCCGCCAGCCGGTTTGCGGCCACGAAGGATTTGGGAAAGGCGATCTTGCAGCGCGCGCACAGCTGCCGGGCAAAATCGCGCTCGCGCTCGATGCGCATCGCTTCGCCCGTGGGCGAAAAAATGCCCGCGCCCGACGCCACCAGTTCGTCCGCCCACGGCTGCAAAGCCCAGTCAATGGACTGCGGGATAACCGCAGCGATCTTGCGCTCCCGGAGCAGCGGAACGGGGCTGGGAAAGACACTGCTGGAATAGGTCGGCCCGATGAGGGTGGGTGGAAAGTGGCCGTAATTGCGGGTCAGGTAGGTGGACATGCCGGCGCCCGCGTCGGCCAGCGCGCCGCCGATGCTGTGGGCGAACGAGCCAACGCCAAGCACCATGAGCGTCGGGTTTTGAGCTTTCTTTGAATGGATCATTGTCATCAATTCTCCGCTAGGAAATACACGAACTGATGCCGGATTCCAATGAATATTGCTCGCCCCGCGACATCCGCTCATTGAACAGTTTCGTGGTTGGACATGAAGAACCCAAGTTCAGCCCGGGGCTGCCCATTTAGAAGCTGCATGGCATAGATATTGTGGCGAAAATTCCTCCAGCGTTCCGTGTTCGTTGACGCGGTTGGAGTACTCCGACCTGGCGCTGCAGGCGCCGCCATTGGCGCTGATCCGCAAATTGCAGCATGAGGACGATGCGCAATTTCTCGCGGAAAAGGCCGGCACGCTCGGTGCCGCCTGCGCGCCGGCGTTCCTTATTGCTTATCTGCCCGTACGCCGTTCGGCGTATTGGCTTCTGCCAGTCCAGTAGAGAAGATAAGCCATCGAGATTTGCGTGTGAGACACAATCCAATCCAAAACGATCGGACATTTTCCGACAGTCTCTGGGAGTGAACGCTGTTGTTGCCAGACCAAAACTGCAATCGGCCAGCCGCCGCATGGCTTTAACCGTCGTCGCTGCCGGCTTGGTTACAGCTCTTTTCGGCGCTTGGTGGGAGCGCGAAATGAGTTGGCGGAATCAGACCATTCGCTGGCAGGACGCTGGGGCGCAGTTCAGCCGGTTGCGGAGCAGCCTCCTTGACCCAAACCCGCCGGTCAAAATATTTTCCGTAATGCTTAAAATATGTCTTGCTTATTTGCTTTTCTTGGCGCTTAATTCAGTTAGTTCAATTGCGGCGGTATCGGGATCGCGTGCGGCGAGCCGATATCTCAAGTCAGAAAAATCACCATGTCAGAAGTGAAAAAGAAACGGCGAGTCGCATCCTCTTTGGACCGCCAGGACAACGGTGCCCAGGCGCATGGCGTGGGACCACGCGCAGGCAACCCCGGCCCCGGCTGTGGCGCGGCCCGACGCTGGCTGGGCGTGGCAGCGGCGATGTTGTTCTGCTGGCTCGCCGCCTGGAACGGCGCGGCGCAAACCAACTTGCTCTTTGAAGGTTTTGAGGGCAACTTCCCGGCCGATAACGGCTGGAGCGTGGGGGACGCCAACATTACCAATGGCCTGGTCTATTGGGACGATGTCTTTACGGCGGCCGGCAATGTTCCGGCCCACAGCGGCGCCTGGAAAGGTTACTGCGCGGCCATTTCCAACGGTTTGCCTGTCACGGTGACCAATTACGCCAATAACATGCAGGCGTACGCGAGTAAGACGCTTACCTTGTCAAATTATACCGGGGCCAACCTCAGTTTCTGGTTCGATATTCCGTCCATTGAGACCTTTTATGATCATTTCCGGGTTTATATGGACTCGACGGTGCTGCTGGACACCAACGGTGCGACTCCCGGCTGGGAATTTGTCACATTTCCCCTCAATGCATATCGGGTGGGATCCCACACGCTGAAGTTTGAATTTGATTCCGACCACAGCGTGTTTTACGAAGGCGCCTATCTTGATGACATCTTGGTGGACGCCGCGAATCAGCCGTTTATTACTTCGCTGCAGTCGCTGAACAACGAGAATTACACCGGCTACGTGCTCAATTCCGACACGCTGCTCGGCCGGAGCAATATCATGGCGCAGGCGGCTTTCAAGGTGGAAAATTTCACCGGGGCGGCCACGAGCTACACCAATGTGTTG
>Ga0316217_10007329_pt1 | contig 10575 bp, 16 predicted proteins | sample 1anoAmetaG_FD_203633 | JGI IMG/M metagenome (GOLD analysis project Ga0316217, IMG submission 203633) | Freshwater microbial communities from Trout Bog Lake, Wisconsin, USA - 1anoA | ecosystem: Environmental > Aquatic > Freshwater > Lake > Hypolimnion/Profundal zone | place: USA: Wisconsin... | reverse complement strand
TTTTATGCAAACACAAGGCTAACCGAGGCTGACTCGCCGCATCAGCGGGTAGTGGGCGAGTTAAGGCCCGTTACGCCGAATACTGAACGAGTCGGGAATTTGATGTCCGTTGCGGACATCGTGGTCATAAACCACTACTGCACAGCAGTAAAAGTGGAGCCAATGGCCGGGATTGAACCGGCGACCGACGGTTTACGAAACCGTTGCTCTACCACTGAGCTACATTGGCAAACTAAATAAATACAACGACTTGTAACGATTTAATTTTCAGATATTGACAATCTGATACGGCATTTTGATACTGATTGCATGATTCCAAGCAAAGCAGGGACGACATCCGCCGATTCCGGCAAGGAATGGCAGAAAACCCAGTATTCAAACTTAATCCGTTACGTTCCATCGGGGACGTATTTTGCACGACTGCGCGTCAATGGCAATCTGATTCGGAAAAGTCTCAAGACCGATGTGCTGTCCGTCGCCAAACTGCGGCTGGGGGATTTGTCGAAGAACGAACGTGAGTCGGCGGAAACTCTTGAATCCGCCAGCAAGGGCAAAATGACCTTCGGCGATTGTGTCGCCATCTTCAGAACACAGACGGAAGCCAGCAACCTGCTAAAACCCACGTCCAAGCTCTACCGGTGGGAAGTGATTGAGAGCATATCGAAATCATGGCCGGGGATTGAAACCCGCGATGTGCGGAAAATCAGCGCGAACGATTGTAACTCGTGGGCGGCTAAATACAGCGGCCAATACTCGGCCACCCGTTACAACGGCGCGTTGGGAATCCTGCGAGCCATTTTCAACGTGGCGATCACCACCGGCACGCTCTATCGCAATCCAGCAATCGGCATCAAGCGGGCGAAAGCGCGGGCCAAGCAATTGACATTACCAGAAGGAAAAGAATTCGAGCGGTTCGTGGTCGAACTGGAAGCTGGAGCCAGCCGGTTTAGCCAAGACTGCGCCGACTTGGTGCGATTCCTGGCGTTCGGTGGATTTCGTAAAAGCGAGTCAGCGACCGTCACCTGGGCGGACTGCGATTTCGAGAAAAAGGAAATCACCGTGCGCGGCGACGCTGTGACCGGCACAAAGAATTGGAGCATCCGACGTGTGCCGATGATTCCCGAAATGCTTACACTGTTGCAAAGGCTGCGGAAAGAGCGCAAGGATGAACCGGCAAGCCAACCGGTGATGCGGGTGCGGGAATGTCAGAAGGCGATGGACAGGGCGGCCAAGGTTGTAGGCATGGCGCGAATCACGCACCACGACCTTCGCCACCTCTTTGCAACGCGCTGTATTGAGTCGGGTGTGGACATCCCGACAGTGAGCCGTTGGCTGGGTCACAAAGACGGTGGCGCACTTGCCATGAAGGTTTACGGGCATCTGCGGGATCAGCATTCGGTGGCGATGGCGCAACGGGTTACTTTCTGTTAAATATCGGCTCGTTGAATAGCCATATCTCCTCGTCGCAAGTCTTCAACCCGTTTGATAAAGGACACATCGATTTCTGGCAGGGAGCCGGTTTGATCAAGGTGGTCCGGCAGAAACGCGATGCCATCATCCCCGAAGGTTCCAAGCAGCAGACCAAGCGCGGCCAGATTCATGAATTCAGCCGGGCTTCGCGTCGGCGGATGATGCACTATCTGGCCACGCTCTGGCTGGAAGGGCTGCTGCCCTTGTTTGGCACCACGACCTACCCGGATATTTTCCCCGAAGATGCGGCCAAGTTTAAGCGGGATTTGCAAACGCTCATTGAACGATTGAAACGACGTTTTCCTCTAATCGGTCTGCTCTGGCGGTTGGAATTCAAGCGGCGCAAGTCTGGTGTCAATAAAGGCAAGATTGCACCGCACTTTCATTGGCTGCTCTGGAACGTGCCGACAAAATTTGATTTCAAGGCCGAGACTGGCAAATGGGCGAAAGTCAGCCAGGCCAAAGATGGAACGTGGATTGAAACGGTTAAATTCTATCAGGGCGACAAGATTGCCACGGTGGTCAATGCGGTGAAGGGCCATGATCGGTTCACGGAATGGTTGAGCCGGAACTGGTATGACGTGGCGGGCACGGGCGATTTGAGACATTTCAACGCCGGAACCAACGTGAAAGTGCTGACCTCCAAGCGGGAAGTGTTTTTCTACGTTTCAAAATATATGGGAAAAGTTGACGACGATGAGGGCTGCGCGTGTCCGGGTCGGTTCTGGGGCGTGGTGAATCCGAAGAACATCCCGACAGGTGAACGGAAACGGATTTACTGCACCGGCAAGCAGGCGACGCAATTGATGCGGTTAATGCGGCGCTACATTCGAGCTGTAACGCGGCGCAAATATCGTTTCAATCTCTGGTCCATGAACTGCATGTGCACGGCGGACTATTGGGTGGAACGGCTGCCACAGCTATTGGGCGCGTTGTCTCCACCTGAAACCTCATCCGCGTAGCGGGCGAGCGGCGAGCGTATCGGGCCGGTCTCCGGTCGGACAAATGGTGGAATGCAATGCAATGGAAAGGAGCCGTTTGACCGGGCCGGAGTTAGGCGCTTTCACCCAAGCCAGGGCCGGAATTTCCTGAAGCTTTTTCGCGCAAGGAAAGTTTTGGCTCTGGCGCTGATGTTTAAATCAAATCCACTGGACTCTTCACACCCAGCCCCGGTTTCTGCATGACGTGGGTGTAAATCTGTGTGGTCGTCACGTCCTGGTGACCGAGCAACACCTGCAAAGTGCGCATGTCGTAACCAGCCTCCAGCAGATGCGTGGCAAACGAATGGCGCAGAGTGTGACACGTCGCCGCTTTGGAAATGCGGCTGGCTTTTACAGCCGATTTCATCGCACGTTGCAAAGCCTCTTCGTGCAAATGATGCCGCAATAAGGGCAGGGTGGGGTCACTTCTGGCGCGTGAATCATGATCCGCCGGGAACACATATTGCCAGACCCATTCGGTCGCTGCCCTGGGATGTTTGTGCTCCACCTCTGGCGGCAAAGATGTTGCCCCGCGTCCGGCTGCTTGTTCGCGTTGATGTTCAAGCCGCAATTTTTCCAGATGCACCCGCAGTTCTTCCTTCATGCTTTCTGGCAATATCGTCACCCGGTCTTTTTCACCCTTGCCCACGCGGACAATGATTTGATTCCGACCAAAATCAACGTCCTTAACGCGCAAGCGCAGCAATTCCATCAATCTCAGGCCCGTTCCATACAACAAACGCAGTTGTAACTGATATTTCGGTGATGTCGCTGCCAGCACCAACTTGACTTCCTCGCGTGACAACACAACTGGCAACCTTGCGGGACGCCGCACTCGTTCAACCGAGCCAATTTCCTCCAACTCCACATGCAGCACATCCCGATACAAAAACAGCAGCGCGTTAAAGGCTTGGTTTTGCGTGGCCGCTGCCACCTTCAAGCGTATTGCCAGATCGGATAAAAACTCTGCCACCGCCGTCTTTGGCAGATCCTTGGGATGTCGCCACTTCGTTCCCTGGCGGTAAAATCTTAAAAACCTTAGAATCCATTGCCAATAAGCCTCTTCCGTATTTTGGCTGAAATGTTTGAAGCGCATCACCTCATGAAACTGGTCGCGCAGCTTCAATTTTGGATTGGGAATCAACCTGGCCTGCCAGACTGCGGCTTTTGCAGGTTCAATATTCATGGTTAAAAAACTTATAAACCATTGTTGACAACGAAGAAAGTCTGAAATATAACCGAATTATGTCAAAAGTGATTAACGTCAATTTGAAGGATAATGAGTAGTTAGGCGGCAAACGCTTTTGAGGCATCCATGTTTTTGAATATCATACGATGGCTTGCAGTAATTCCAGCGGTTTGGCTGGCGAGTGTGTTCGCACTTTTGCCATTACTGCCGGTCGCATTGGCAGCAGAGCGATTTATTCCACACATCGGGCACATTCTTCGCATCACGATTACCGTCGTTGCATACTTTATTTACGGTGGAGTTTTGGTTTTGGTAGGAGGCTGGGTTGCGCCAAGTCACAAGGGCGTTGTAGTTATCGTTGTTGCCATTTACAGCATCATTGAGGCGTGGAGACGCTGTTTTATTTACTCCCACTTCGCCAAGATCGCATACTGGAATGCAGCAGCCACGGCATTGGGTTCCATCACTGTTGCATCGAACTTTTAGATATGATATTGCCGCCTAACAAGTCGCCGGAGCCAACCGCCGTTGGCGCTTTCAGTTCCGCTATCGCGGTTCACGTCGCGAGTCGGCGGTGGCTCAGCTTTTTTCGTTAGGCGTCTTGTGCTTATGAAAATCAGCCGACGATACGAAATTGGATTTGTTTGCTGCGGAGTTCTCTTGGGTTTCAATCTGGGAGTTTGGAGTTATGCCGCTTTCTTTTTACCGCCAAACACAGTCCGCAACGGGTTGGCAGAGTTTTTTGCGAGCATTTGTTTGCTGGTTGGTTTGGTTTGGTTGGTTGTGATGCGAGCCGAGATGCACCGAAAGGATGATGCAAATGACAAACCTGACGCCTAACAAGTCGCCGGAGCCAACCGCCGTTGGCGCTGGCAGTTCCGCTATCGCGGTTCACGCCGCGAGTCGGCGGTGGCTCAGCTTTTTTCGTTAGGCGTATTTTATGTCCACGCGCGTTATTTCATGGTCAGACCCACCGGCGATGTCAGTTGGCGCGCCGCTTCCGGTTATTCGCCGCGTGGCAGATTCGCTCATTGCCGCTTATATCTGTAGTAATCCAGAATTTCCAGGATGGGATAGTGGTGCTGCCCCGGAGCATTCTGGATTTGATGTTTGGAGCGCGGTTCTTCGTTTCGACGGAGTAGCTTGGCATCACTTTGGCGCACCGAATGATGAGGGCTTGCATTCACATCCCTTGTATCCACTTGGGCTGGGATGTTACGGATTTTGGGAGGTTCTCGATTCACCGCGAGTTCCAGCAGCCAGCGCGTTGCGTCACTGGATTGCCACATTTCACGACGAGACTTTAGAGGTTGTCGCTGCGTCTGCGTCTGTTATTTCTAGGCGCGTTGATGGAGAAGAGACACATGAGATTATACGCCAATACGCCTAACAAGTCGCCGGAGCCAACCGCCGTTGGCGCGGTCAGTTCCGCTGTCGCGGTTCACGTCGCGAGTCGGCGGTGGCTCAGCTTTTTTCGTTAGGCATCATCAAGCTTGCCATAATCCATGACGACCGAGCTGATAAAAGAGCAGTATCTGACGCTAGTTCGGGGTTTGCTTTATAGTTGCCCCGATATACTCAAGACTTTTGAGCACTGGTTCCAAGCTGGCGAATATCGGAGAGCATACCTTGTTATTCAGGATGCCACTCAGTCATTGGATTTAAGGTTGTCCAAAGAGCAGCAGAAAGTTGACGAGGATTTTTACTGGGTGTTTGTAAATTGAAATCAGACATGAGATTGACCATGCTGCCTAACAAGTCGCCGGAGCCAACCGCCGTTGGCGCTGTCCGTTCCGCTGTCGCGGTTCGCGTCGCCGGTCGGCGGTGGCTCAGCTTTTTTCGTTAGGCCACGAGATACTTTTTGGATTTGTTGTGAGTCAGATTGGCAGGCGGAGATTTGCAGCAGTTCGGTTTTCGGTGAGATTGGCAGCAGACATTTTTGAGCGGCGCACGGCTCGCGCTGATTTGTCGGCGGCGGGCAAGTGCGGCAGCATCGGGTGAGCGGCAGAGATTTTTGTCGGATGTTTTTATGAAGATTCACGAAACGTGGCCTAACAAGTCGCTGGAGCCAACGCCGATTACGCCTTCAGTTTGCCGGGAAGTCACACGTTGGCGGATGTCATCGTCGGCGTGGCTCAGCTTTTTTCGTTAGGCGTCATTCGCGCTCACCATGAATAAGAAGCTTGTTCGATGTTACCGAGGCGAGGCACTCGGCGCGCAAGACCGCCTCGAAGACGTTTGGTTCACGATGCCAGATTTTGGTGATTGCGACCGGCTCTTTTCATGCACGAGCTGCGGCACGCTGTTTGTCGCCAGTCCAGAAGCCGAGCATTATTCTGGTGTTGCACTTCAGAAGCGCATTGAGCAGTTTGTTTGTCCAGAGTGTTCAGCACCGTTGCCGGCGACTTTGCAGCCATATCCGCAGACATTTCGGATGAGTGACGGCAGCTTGAGTCACTTCGACGCTGGACGAGTTTATCCACCTGACTCCGAGAGCGTCGTCAAAGAAGTTTGGGATATTTATGGATGATACGACCATGACGCCTAACAAGTCGCCGGAGCCAACCGCCGTTGGCGCTGTCAGTTCCGCTGTCGCGGTTCACGCCGCGAGTCGGCGGTGGCTCAGCTTTTTTCGTTAGGCCACGAGACGTTTTTGAGATTTTTAGAGTCGGCATGGCTGGCGAGAGATTTTGGTGGTTCGGAGATTTTGCGGAGCGGAAGCTCGTGGCGGATTTGAGCAGTTTCGGCTGCGCCGGTTCGGATGCCGGCGAGCAAGCGGGGCGGGTGAGTTTTGCGGCGGAGATTTTCGGCGGATGGGTTTTTGAAGATTCGGGCGACGTGGCCTAACAATGCGCTGGAGCCAACAGCCACTGCCCTTTCCGTTTTGACCGGGACATGAAATTTGAACATCATCATTGCATGGCTGAGCTTGCCGCGCGTGGCTGTGGCTCAGCTTGAGTCGTTAGGCGGCTTCACACGTTTATGAAAAAATGCGCGAATTGCGGATTGGAGAGTTCAGACGAGACGATTAGTTGCCCGTCTTGCAGCACAGACACATTTGTCAGCGAGACACCACAGCAGTTTGGCCACACCATTTCGCCAGCGGAGTCGCGCTTTTGGGAGCGCATGACATTTCGACAGTTCGCAGTTATTTTGATTCGGATACAGGCCATTTGGATGGTATTTAACGGAGTCGAGTATTTGACTTACTTGCAATCGTATTGGACATCACTTGGGCGATATTCGCCGGGCGTTCCAGGTTACATTGAGGCTAGGCATTCATTTTTCTGGGCATTGTTCCGTGTAGCTTGGCACGTTGTCGGTGCGGTGGTTTGCATCCGGTATGCCGACCGGATAGTTAGCTGGTTCGTCAGAGATATTATCCCCAAACCACCGACTATTTCAGATGATGACAAACCAGCCGCCTAACCAGTCGCCGGAGCCAACCGCCGTTGGCGCTGTCCGTTCCGCTATCGCGGTTCACGTCGCCAGTCGGCGGTGGCTCAGCTTTTTTCGTTAGGCGGTGTAAGTATGCGCCTCTTGTTTTCAATTCTCACGCTCGCGCTTGTTGTCGGCTGCTCGACAGGTCACAAACCAGCGCGTGCCTCTGGTCTATATCTTGATTATGTCGGGCAGGCTGGTCATGGAGTTGTTGGCCCAGTGGTTTATGCGATGCCTTTTTACCATTACCACGCAGGCTCGAATGACGTGCAGATTTCTGTCTCGAAGATTCGTGAGGATGATTCGGTCGTTGATTTGGCTTTCATTTACAGCATTTCGCTTGGCGACGTTGCGACCGGCCCGGTGGATGAGCTTACTTTTTCCAAGTCCAAACCCACAACATTCAAGTTGTTGACTGGAGTTGAGGTGACTGGTAAATACGAACGATGACACCGCCTAACAAGTCGCCGGAGCCAACCGCCGTTGGCGCTTGCAGTTCCGCTGTCGCGGTCCACGTCGCGAGTCGGCGGTGGCTCAGCTTTCTACGTTAGGCGGCTATGAACTATGAACGCTCCACTTAAAGCCATCACCTTATTCGCATCGGTGCAGATTTACGCTTTTTCCTTGAGTGCCCAAGGGGTGGTTGCAAATGACGCAGCGATTCTTCCATTGCTTGGCTCCGGTCAGTATTTGACTCTCACTAATTCGATAAATCCCAGCCAAGGTCGTTATGGTTTATTCGCCATCCAGATTTCATCGGGAGGTGCATCACAGTTTACGTTCAGCTACGCTGGTATTGCCGAAGAGTATGCGTTGTATTCTGTCACGCCCGGGACAGTTATTGACCCGTCATTTGCCATGTTGACCACTCCATTAGTTTCAAACAACGGCGTTGACCCTGGTAGTAGCGTGCAGACGTTCTTGCTCGGTCAGAGCATATACTTTGGTTATTGGGATGATCGCCAGCTCTCCGGTATTGATCCTGGAACGCCGAATACTCCCGACATTTACGATAATTACGGATGGGTATTACTCACACGCACAGGGGCGGGTTTACAAGTATCGTCCAGCGCCACGGCTCTGGGAGGTGGCATCATAGCTGGGAGTTTTACTCAAACACCAGAACCGTCCGTTAGCGTGTTCGTATTGCTCGGTCTTGGCTTAGGTTTTGGTTTGAGGCGTTTTGGCTTTTATTACACTACGCCGCCTAACAAGTCGCCGGAGCCAACCGCCGTTGGCGCGGTCAGTTCCGCTGTCGCGGTTCACGCCGCGAGTCGGCGGTGGCTCAGCTTTTTTCGTTAGGCATCACCGCGCACACTTATGAAACCACGCACGCTGAAGATTCTGATTACCGGGATAGCTTTGCTGATTTTTGGCCCAGTTCTCGGCTGGGTGTTTTGCATCTTTGGCTTTTTTCAGATGCAGCAGTCTATTTTGCAGACGCCGCCAGGCACGATGCCAGACATCGGCCAGTTTCCATCACGGATGATGGCGAATCTCATTCCGATTTTGATTGGATTCGTCATCGGAGCAGTCGGAGGTTTTCTGACTTTATATGCACTCATTACACACAAGTTTGGTCCGAAAGGTGATGCCTAACAAGTCGCCGGAGCCAACCGCCGTTGGCGCTGCCGTTCCAAGTCATGCCGTCGTGCGGCGGTGGCTCAGCTTTTTTCGTTAGGCGTCATGTCACACGATTCTCCAAGTGTTCCGAAGGTTCACGCAGACTTTAACGGTCTGTTTGGCGAGTTACTTTGTCTTTCACACAGCGAGACGTGCAAAGATGAGTCAGGAGCGGAGGTTCGGCTCCAGGCAGGCATGAGCGTCACAGCTTTTGATCACGATGAAGACGAGCATGGAGTTCGTGACAATCTCATCGCATCTGGCATTGTCGAGCCGTCACCAGATTGGCTTCAGTGTCGAGGCTCGAAGTGGGCATTGAAGATAGACAAGAATGGAGTAAGGCATGAGTCAGATTTACGCAATGACGCCTAACAAGTCGCCGGAGCCAACCGTGGGTGGCGCTGTCAGTTGTTCGGGAAGGTTCGGGTTTTTCATAGATTTAGTTCCACGGTGGCTCAGCTTTCTACGTTAGGCACCCAATATGATCACGCTTCAACCCGTTAATGAGTTCAAGAAACTAGATGGCAAGGTTTATTGGGGATCGCATATCATTGAAGAGGCCGACTATTCTTCCTTTGAGGCGCTCAACGAAATCTGGGCTCGCGACAACCACCGCATTTACACTTACGACCGACCGATCCGTGGCGCTGACAGGGATTCTTTCACTGTATTGAACAAGATATACGCCAAAGATAAAAACAAGGTTTATTTCCTTTCGGATTCTATTCAAGACGCAAATCCTACGACATTTCACGCGCTTGATGCCGGCTGGTTTGTCAGCAGCTCGAACCTTGAGACCTGTCAAGGCTATGGTGCGGATGACGCTCATGTATTTCACTACGTGTTGACGATTGGCAAGCCACGGTTGATCAAAGGAGCCGATTTGACTACGTTTCGTGTGCTGCAATATGGTTTCGCGGTGGACAAGGCGCGGGTCTATACGGAGGGCGTTCGGCTGCCTAAGGCTGACCCTGAAAAGTTCCACCCGTTGGGTCATCACTACAGCACGGATGACACTCGCGTTTATTACGGAAACACGATACTCGAAGGAGCTGACCCCGGCACATTTCAAGTCGGTCCTAATGATCAATGGCATGGATTTGACAAAAACCAAAAGTATGACCGTCACAGGGTGGTGCCTAACAAGTCGCCGGAGCCAACCGCCGTTGACGCTGGTAGTCCCGCTGTCGCGGTCCCCGTCAAGAGTCGGCGGTGGCTCAGCTTTTTTCGTTAGGCCACACTACGCGCATGAAAAAATCAGCGAGCATTTTCTTGGTGGTGGCATTCGCCATTTTCGCCATCGCCGATTTCCTTCACGATTTTTTTGCCAATGACACGGCACACTATTTTGCGGAGCAGCCGCATCGGTTACTTTTGGTTGCAGCTATCGGCATAGTCGGCGGTTTGTCGGTCTTTGGTTTTTACAAGCTTTCGCCAAGATTGCAGCGGAGAGCCAAATTGGTCTCGTTGGGTTTGGCAGCGAGTTTCGTGATGTTGGCGGGCGGTTATTTTTCATTCTTCCTTTTCCGCTTGCCAGCGCAGCTTGATTCAGCGATTCCTCATCACATGCCTTTGCTGATGTTGCTGGGCACTATTGCCATCGCCGGGTTGTTGTGGTTCGAGTTTTATGACGTATTTAGACATGACCGTGTGGCCTAACAAGTCGCCGGAGCCAACCGCCGTTGGCGCTGTCAGTTCCGCTGTCGCGGTTCACGTCGCGAGTCGGCGGTGGCTCAGCTTTTTTCGTTAGGCCACTGTTTGAGTTTACAAAATTACTAACACCTAAAGTAGATATGACACCCACACCACAATTAACCTTGTTCACTGTCGCCAAAAGTGTTTTCTGCGCCTTGATTCATTTGTGCATTATCT
>Ga0316217_10007328_pt1 | contig 10576 bp, 5 predicted proteins | sample 1anoAmetaG_FD_203633 | JGI IMG/M metagenome (GOLD analysis project Ga0316217, IMG submission 203633) | Freshwater microbial communities from Trout Bog Lake, Wisconsin, USA - 1anoA | ecosystem: Environmental > Aquatic > Freshwater > Lake > Hypolimnion/Profundal zone | place: USA: Wisconsin... | reverse complement strand
TGGGTGAAAGGATTCGAACCTTCGACCTCTTGCACCCCATGCAAGCACGCTACCAGGCTGCGCCACACCCAGATAAACGAAAATCGAAGCAGCTTACAGCTACCCCGGCTTTCGCTTAACGGGTATTTGCATGTAGAGGTGAGTACCACCCAAACATGAAGGCAAACCTAAAATATTTTAGAAAAAATAAAAGAGAAATGCTGGCAAATTTATTTCTCGCTCATGGTAACGTTGCCGGTTCTTTTAAGCACGCCCCAGCCTTGTAGTTCGCCCTTCATAGCTTTAGACAGGGCCTTGAAAAGGATGTAATACATCAGCCAGCGGTAAGTAAAACGCTGCGGTATAAGCATCCATAATTTCATGATATTCTGGCGTTCGAAACTGAAGGCTATGATAGCCCCGGCAAGGTCTACTAACTGGAAAATGAGGTAGTAAAAACCTATTCTTTCAGCGTTACCGGTAAATATACCGGCCAGCATCAGTAAGTCGGCTAATGGCGAAAATAGCGGCAACAGTATCTGAAATATCAGGATGTTAGGTAAAGCCACCAGCCCCAGCCCTTTATATTTGGGGTTGAAAACAGCATCGCGGTGCTTATAAAAGGTTTGCATCACCCCAAAACTCCAGCGGAAACGTTGTTTTAAAAACTGCTCCATCTTTTCAGGTGCTTCGGTCATGGCAATGGCTTCGCTGTTACTGCGCACGCGGTAACCGGTGCGTAAAATGCGCATGGTAAGGTCGCAATCCTCAGCCAGCGTATCGGTAGTAAATCCACCGGCATCTTCCAAAGCCTCTTTTCTGAACGCGCCTATGGCGCCGGGCACTACGGTAATGCAGTTAAGCATATCAAAAGCCTTCCGGTCAAAATTCTGGCTGGTAATGTATTCTATGCTCTGCCATTTGGTAAGCATATTTATTTCGTTGCCTACTTTTACGTTACCGGCAACGGCACCGGTATCATCATCAATAAAGCTTTCCATTAACCTCGATACTGCATCTGTTTTAAGCTGTGTATCAGCATCAATACAAACCACAAATTCGGCGGTAGATTTTTCAATACCCAGGTTTAATGCCGAGGCCTTGCCTCCATTGGGTTTATCAAAAACCTTGACCTTTTCATTACCTGCAAAGGCATTTTTCACCAGCTCGTAAGTATTGTCTTTCGAACCGTCGTTTACAAAAATGATCTCAAAGGCCGGGTAGTCTGATTTAAGCAGGTTGCTTACAGTTTTTACTGCATTTACATTTTCGTTATAAGCAGGCACTATAATACTTACCAGTGGCTGAGCGGTCGATTTTTTACTAACGCGCTTGTTCCTGGCGTTTTGTATGCTGGCCAGAACACCCATAAATATCATGCGGCCTATAGAAAGGAAAATGCCTACAAAGAATAATCCGAAAATAAAATGCTCAATCAGAAATATACTATCGGCCACCACGTAGCTGGCCTTATTCAGCAGCTTTTCTTTGGGGTTCGATACCAGCGGCATCAGGTCCTCTCGGTTTTTACCCAACAGTTCGGCTATGGTGCCAAAGTGATAATGCTTGTCTTTAAAATAATGGATAATGCGTGGTAGTGCCTTTACGGTTTCGCTGCGGTTACCACCGGCATCGTGCAAAAGAATTACGGCACCTAATTTCTGAAAACGGACAATGCGGTTAAAGATACTATCGGCATTTATAGGCGGACTAACTGCACCGGTTACATCCCAATCCTGCGGGTCCACCGACTCACCTATGGTGATGTAATTTTCTTTACGGCTTTCTTCTACCGGTATAATTTCGGCAAGGTCCTGCGGCTCCGCATCAGCGTTAAACGGCGGGCGGAACATAACGGTGGAATGGCCGGTTATAATTTCCATCAATCGCCGGGTAGCATTCATTTCAAGCCTTGCCCTTTCGCGGTTTACTTCGGCCAGGTTGGGGTGGGTAAAGGTGTGGTTGCCTATTTCGTAACCGGCATCATAAATACGCTTCACCAACGGAATATTGCTTTCCATGTTTTCGCCCACCATAAAAAACGATGCAGGCACATGTTCAGCTTTCAGTATATCCAGTATCTGGGGAGTAAACTTCGGGTCGGGGCCGTCATCAAAGGTTAGTATTACCTCGTTGTCTTTGGCCTTACCGTATTTACGGATAACATAGGGAAACGGAAGCTGCAGATATGTTTCATCTGTTATCATATCCGTTTTGGTGTTGTAATCGGTAAATATATTTCCCGGTTCGGGGGTTTGCAGAATATCCAATACCTCACCCTCCTGCATATACACCACCACGTTGGACGGGGCAACTTTCTTAAACTTCGAAAGGTCTACCGGCTTTACTTTTAGCGAATCATCGTTCAGGTGGTCTTTAAAAAAACTCCATATCCGCGAGTCTTCCGAACCAATGCGCCACAGCGCCACACCGGCTAAACCATAAGCAGATGCATTGCGCATTACATTAAAGTTGGTAGCCGCATCGGTAAACCAAACCTCGTGGTCCGTCTCATCATCATCGCGGTAACTGAAATGAACGTTGTCTGATTCCTTATCGTAAATTATTCTGGCATCGTTCTCCTTACAGGCAGTCAATGCTTCCTGGTAAGTTACCTGCACACCGGTGCCGTGCTTTAACCAATCGTAACCAAAACCTGCCAGGCACAATACAAATTTTTCGGGTGCAATTTTGGTAACGCAGTTATTGATAACATCATCCACCCATTTGGTACCGCTAATAGGCCCCGGGTCCGATTCATCAAAATGCTCATCGTAGGCCATTACAAAAATGTAGTCGTTGTAACGGTTCAGGTCGCTCAGGTTATAATCGTTTCCAAACGGGCGCACGCATTGCGTACTCAAATAATGATGCGCATGCAGCGAGTCGCACAGCTCTTTGTGGAAACCCAGCAGTAACTCCCTTAACCGTGCATCGTCTTTAATGTCATCCAGGTTCTCAAAATCAACCGTAAGGCCATCCATGCCGTATTTCTTCAAAAGCACCAGTATGTTATTGATAAAGGCCTTTCTTTTGGGTTCGGAAGAAACAATGCGGATGATACAGCTATCGTAATAAGCGGTATCAACATTGCTCAGCATCGGCAATATTTTGGCCTGCGATGAATCAAGCAGGTTAAAGGTTCCTTTATCCAGGTGCGAAATGATAGTGTCGGTGTTGCGGTCAATAAAAAACCATTGGGGCATTACCATATTCATTTTGGTAATGTTGGCCTTCAGCACACTAAACGATTGCGGATCGGCCTTATCCGGGTAAAAGCCCGCCCTTATTTTATTATTGATGGGCGACTTACGGATAGCCTCATTACGCTTCCGCTTTTTACCGTGGTCCTTATACTCATGCGATTTTTCGGGCGTTGTCAGCGGTCGGCTGCTGTCAATACTGATAAGTTTGGGCAGGCTGGGGTTCGAGTTTTTGAATACGGCCACGCTTATGGCCGCAGCACCTAAAACAAGCAGAAATATTACAATACGGGCGCTCCACTTAAAAGTGTTCCAACGGGTAGGCGAATCAGTTTGAAATATTTGACGATTATGGGCCATAGCTACGTTGCCACATCATAGGGCAACTATAAGTAATCGGGTTTAGCTCTAAATATAAAATGGGTGAGTGCAAAGATGCTACAATTGTTCGTTTTTAATCGTTCTTATTATTTTAAGTTAAAGAAATTAACCACTAAGGCCCTCAGGACACGGAGAATAATCAGGAGTAAATACATTTTTTACCTCAAAGAAGCAATGAGCACAAAGATTCAATACTGAAGGAATTTAAAAAACTTTAAAACCGGTGATTTCTGAGTGCAACTTAGTGTTCTGAGTGCCTTAATGGTAAATTTCTCTCAATTTTATGCAAGTAGTTAATTTCTCTTGTATTGCATGGCACTCAATCTAAATACTTAATACTAACTACTAAATACTATTATTTTAGCCCCATGCAATTTCTTCACAGCAGTTTTTTGTTTGCACTTTCTGCCCTGGCTATTCCGGTCATTATCCACCTGTTTAATTTCCGCAGGTATAAAACGGTGTATTTCAGTAATGTTTCTTTTTTAAAGGAGTTGAAAGAAGAAACCGCATCGCAAAGCAAATTAAAGCATCTGCTGGTATTGGCCTGCCGTTTACTGGCCCTGGCGTTTTTGGTATTTGCATTTGCTCAACCCTACATACCCAACAAAAAGAACCAGGTAGCTGCCGGTAAAAAGTTTGTAAGCATTTATGTTGATAATTCATTTTCGATGAATGCCATAAGTGGCGGCCGCAGCTTGTTTGATAAAGCTAAGGTGGCTGCCAAAGAGATTGCCCATAATTATGCATCCGACGATCAGTTTCAGCTGCTCAGCAACGATTTTCAGGGCAAGCACCAGCGCCTGGTGGGCAAAGAGGAGTTTAACAATATGGTTGATGAGCTGGAGATATCGCCGGCAGTGCGCAGCCTTTCAGAAGTTGCCAAACGCCAGAAAGATGCCCTTAGCCGCGAGAACGGCAAGAACCAGGTAGCCTACGTGCTGTCCGATTTTCAGAAAAACATGGGCGACCTCAGCGTTGATTCATCTATCACCTACAACCTGATACCACTGGCTGCCGATGCCCGCGAAAACGTGTATATAGATACCTGCTGGTTCAGCGAACCGGTGCAGTTAATTGGCCAGCCATCGCACCTGGTTGTAAAAGTTGCCAATAGCGGGGAGAAGAAAAACGAGAACAACCGCTTGGTGCTTAAACTAAACGGGCAAACAAAAGTAATGGCCGATTTTAGTGTAGAGGCCGCCTCATTTATATACGATACGCTCAGCTTTGTGCCTACCCAACCGGGCGCTAACCGTGCAGAGCTGGCCATACAGGATTTCCCCATTACGTACGATGATAATTACTACCTGGCCTTTAACGTAATTGAGAAAATTAAAGTGGTAGCCATTACCGATGGCCGCGCCAATGTTTTTTTAGACGCTTTGTTTAAAGACCAGCCCGAATTTAGCTACACCACCGTTAACACCAGCACCTTCGACCCCACCATGCTTACCGGTTGCCAGCTGGTAGTGCTTACCGATTTAAAGGCCATACCTACCGGCCTTGCATCTGCCATTACAGGCTACATTGCCGATGGTGGTGCCGCAACCCTTTTCCCCGGCGATAAATGCGACCAGGAGGCTTATAACCGCTTTTTAAATAATCTGCAAGCCAACAGCATAACCGGCTTTAGCCAAACGCAGCAGGATATGGCCACCATTAACCTGCAGCAAAACATTTTTAAAGATGTGTTTGAAAAAGTGCCGCAAAACATGAATTTGCCCACCGCTAAAAAATATTACACCTTTTCGCGCTCAACGGTAAGCAACGAAGAAGCCATTTTAAGTTTAAAAGACGGTACCTCGTTCTTCAGCCGCTATCCTTACCAGCAAGGTTCGCTGTACGTTTGTGCTGCACCGTTGGATAAAGACTTCTCCGACCTGCCGGTGCATGCCATTTTTGTGCCCATGCTGTATAAAATGGCGGTGCTGAATATTAAGGGCAACAACATCAGTTATTTTATTGGCGATAAAACCCGCATTGAGGTAGATGCCCCTAAGGTAACAGGCACCAAAGTATATAAAATTAAAGGAGAGAATGTGGAGTTCATCCCCGAGCAGTTTGCCGTGGGCAGCAAAATACTATTGGGCCTCAGCGACCAGATAAAAAAATCCGGCTTCTACAAAGTAGGCCTGGAAGGCAGCGACAGCACCCAAACCCTGGCACTCAACTTCGACCGGCGCGAAAGCGACCTTAAATTTAACAGTGCCGGACAACTGAAAGAAAAATACCCTCAGCCCAACGTAAATTTAGTAAACACCGCCAACGCCGAAGTGGCCGCCATAGTAAAAGAACTTGACCGCGGCACGCCGCTTTGGCGCTGGTGTATTATCATGACCCTGATATTCCTTGCATTGGAGATTGGGTTGCTGAGGTTTTGGAAAACGATGTGATTGTTGATTGAAACACAGCGTCGTTGCGCCATGAGGACAACCCAACCCATGTGCGGCTTTGCGACGTGGCAATCCCGAAGTTACTTGCTAATGCGCTTGATACAATATGAGATTTATTAAAACCTCTGTGTCGGTTCTGTCATTAAGTGACTCACTGACCGACAAAACCGACACGCTCTTATTTTTTTTGTGTAAGACCGGAAGCGCAGCTGGTAAATCACCCTCAAATGGAAAAATAAAAAAACATCTATATTTAAGTTACGATAGACAATAAAGATGAAACAACTGCTTCTCTTTCTGTTAGCACTAATACCATTAACAATACGGGCCAACGACACGCTTACTATGGGTCGGGTCTACAATGTTAATATCGGCGATACTTTTGATTACAGAATTTCGAATTGGTCGCAGGATGAGTACCCGATTTATTTTGAAAGAGACATTGTGGTTAATAGATGGCTAGATACAAGCGCTGGGCTATTATATATCGTTAGGTATATAACTACCAATCAAATGCATAATAATCCTCACTTTGATAGTCTCATAATCCAATACCCAGAGCAATTCGCCATTTATTCCGACTCTTCTCTGATAATAGGAGGACAAGTCAGCTATACCATTGATTCAAATTCCATTTTTGGCGGAAAAATACTTAACAAGGTTTATAACCAGGAATTTGAAGGTGCATTGGAAACCATATATGGAGAAGGCTTAGGCAAGGTTCTGAATGTTTCTTATGGTGGGGCAACAAATGATCCCGGCAATCCGTTTGCCGATTCTACATTATTAATTTACTTTTCGAAGGGAACAGAAAAATGGGGTACGCCATATTATACTGCCGATGGCGAAAATTTAATTCACTTTACCCCTTTACCAGAAGAATGCGCCACATGGACCAGCTATTTATATAACAATACCTTCCAGGTAAGTACCAGAAATAAAGTATCCTTTAATAGACATAGTTATATTGAATTAGTGTATCGCAGTTACAACGGTTACACGCAATACTTTACACCTGATACTTTGATAGCTTACTTCAGAAATGACACCGTAAACCAAGAAAGTCTTTTTTACAAAACCCTTAGCGACAGCGCCTTTTTTATTTATAATTTTAAGCAGATTGTAAACGGCGACTATTGTAATGCTATTGATCAAGTCCTTGTAAATGGGCAATTGCGCACCCGGTGGACATATGGGTATCAAACGGGTAACGATAGCTACTATCCGGTATTAACTTACATAAAGTATATAGAAGGTATAGGAGGGCTTAATGGGCTTTTCCCGTTTTTTTATCCATTCGGATCTTCCGATGACTACAACTACACACTTGAAGAATTAAATTGCCTTTCCGTTTGCGGCCAAATGATATACCCGTCCGATACTTCAGCATTATGTGCCAGTATAACAGGCATAACGCCGATGACCGATACACAGATTAAAATCACTATGTTTCCGACAATAAATAACGGGCAATTTGAAGTTGATAATTTAAACGGTCCTGAGTGCAGGCTATTGATATTTGATGTGCTGAGTAAAGAATTATTTAACCGGCAACTTGTCAGCGGCATTAATCCGATAATCTTAAACAACACAGCTGCAGGAATCTATTACTGGAAGGCAGTGTTGGGCGAAAATGTTATTCAAGTTGGCAGGTTTGTGATTGCAAAAAATTAAGTAGCCTGCACTTACTCTCTTCCAAGTAGCCAGGCTTTGAGCCAATGATTCCTGCTCAGTAACTCGCTCAATGATTATAAGAAATTAGGTAATGGCAGTGGTTTCAGTTTTGCAAGTTTGCAGTGTAAACAACTCAAAAACTTTTACAATACCGTCACACACCTAAATAAGTTTTTCGTATTGGCTGCGATTGATGTAGCTGCTCAACAGCCCTATTTTAATTTCAGTAACTCAGCCCGCTGTTCGGCTACGCGTTCGCTTTTGATGTATTCATCAAAGTCCATTTCTTTATCTATCATGCCCTTAGGCGTAATTTCAATTACGCGGTTGGCTATGGTTTCAACCAATTCATGGTCGCGGCTGGTAAATAGTATGGTGCCTTTAAAATCCTGCATACCATTATTAAGTGCAGTAATAGATTCCAGATCGAGGTGATTGGTAGGTTCGTCAAATATCAGCACGTTGGCACGCATTAACATCATGCGCGAAAACATACAACGCATTTTTTCTCCACCCGATAACACGCTGCATTTTTTCAGCACTTCTTCGCCCGAAAAAAGCATACGGCCAAAAAATCCGCGGATAAATGTTTCGTCTTTCTCTTCCGGCGAAAACTGCCGTAACCAATCAATCAGGTTCAGGTCTACCCCTTCAAAAAAGCGGGTGTTATCGTTAGGTATGTTGGCAACGCTGGTAGTTACACCCCAGTTAAAGGTGCCTTTATAATCCTTGTCCTCTCCCGCTAAAATTGCCAGAAAAGCCGATACGGCAATACTGTGCCCAAGCACAGCAATTTTATCGCCCTTTTTAACGCTGAAGCTTACATTCTTAAAAAGCACCTCGCCATTTACGGTTTTCGAAAGGTTTTCAACGCTTAAAATCTCATTCCCTGCTTCGCGTATAACGTTGTTGAACTGAAGGCCCGGGTATTTGCGGCTGCTGGGCTTAATATCTTCCAGGTTAATTTTATCTAAAGCTTTTTTACGGCTGGTTGCCTGGCGCGATTTACTGGCATTGGCCGAGAAACGACGGATAAAATCCTGTAACTCGCGGATCCGGTCCTCAGCCTTTTTATTCGAGTCGGCCTTTTGTTTGGCGACCAATTGCGATGATTGATACCAGAAAGAGTAGTTACCGCTGTAAATGGTCATTTTACTATAGTCAATATCAACTATGTTGGTGCATACGGCATCTAAAAAGTGCCTGTCGTGGCTTACCACCAAAATAATACCCTGGTAATCTGCTAAAAAATCCTCCAGCCAGTTAATGGTTTGCACGTCCAGGTCGTTGGTAGGCTCATCTAAAAACAAAATATCGGGGTTACCGAATAAGGCCTGCGCCAGCAGCACGCGCACCTTTTGGTTACCATCCAGTTCTTTAACCAGTTTGGTATGCCACATTTCTTTTATGCCCAGGTTGCTTAAAAGTTCGGCGGCTGAGCTTTCGGCATTCCAACCATCCATTTCACCAAATGTGTTTTCCAGCTCGCCTGCGCGCACACCGTCTTCTTCAGTAAAGTCGCCTTTGGCGTATATAGCCTCGCGTTCCTGCATAACAGCCCACAAGGTTTTATGCCCCATTAAAACGGTTTGCATTACGGGTATTTCGTCAAACTCGAAGTGGTTTTGTTTAAGCACTGCAACGCGCATACCTTTTGAGAAAGTAACCTGCCCTGTAGTAGGGTCTACATCACCCTGTAATATTTTTAAGAATGTAGATTTACCTGCACCATTAGCGCCAATAATGCCGTAGCAGTTACCACTGGTAAACTTCAGGTTAACATCCTCAAACAAAATGCGCTTACCATAGCGCAGCGATAAATTATTGACTGTAATCATAAAACTAACTATTACTGCTATTGTAAAAAGAGGTGCGAAAATAAAGTTTTACGCGCTAAGCGCAAGGTTAAATATAATAAGGGCCTCTGCCTGCCAACCATACAGCCATTTTAACAATCTGAAATTGCAATGGTTATTTTAGTTCAAATTGCTAAATTTACCTTCAATTCATTGCAAATCCATCGTTTAACAAAACCTGTCAGTTATGAAAAATTACCTTTCAAAAATCTTAACCTGCCTGCTTTTTGCCGGCTTTTCTCAACTTGCAATTGCCCAAAGTGATGCCAAAATAACTGACAATCAGATAAAGAAAACGCAAGTTGAAACGGTTAATACGCTTATAAACAGCGTTGATGCCATTGTAAAGATAACTGACGATCAAAAAGCAAAACTTCAGGTAACGCTGGCTCAGTGCATCAAAAAATCGGAGGAAGCCCGCGCAGCTATAAAAAATGACGATACAAAACTACAGGCCTGGAGAGAAGCAAAAGTAAAAGATATAATAGCCGAACTTCAAAAGGTTTTAACCCCTGCACAGTTTGAGCAGGTAATGAAGGCCAGTTCAGCTAACTAATACATAAAGAACCTCCAATAAAAGAGCCATTCCGTTTTACAGAATGGCTCTTTTATTTTAAAAACGCGGCGCATGTTAACGTATTTTTAAAGGAGGAAGAGCAGCCGTCTGCAAATCGCGGTTAATGTTGCCGATATCAGCATTCACTAAATCCCATTTCATACCAAACTGTTCAAAGCGGATGCGCAACCTATCAACTGCAGTTGCACACTGTATGGTAGGCGTAACATCAGCCGCCTGAAGTATGTTAAACAAAGATTCAGCCGACTCACTTATAGCATCCAGGCTTTCGTCTTTGCTGCCTGCCGGTGTAGTTTGCAGTCCCTCTATTCTTATGGCCATGTCTTTTAACCGCAAACGCATGGTGTCATTAACCTGCGGCAACAACAGATTTATCTGCCTCAGCAGATTATTTAAAGCAGCCGTTCCCTGCGCCATTAATTTTTTCTGCTCGTAACAGGCCATCGATAAATCGTACTGCCGCTTCAAATCTTCAATCGAAGTTTTTACCCTGGGGTCCATTACCACATA
>Ga0316217_10007327_pt1 | contig 10577 bp, 8 predicted proteins | sample 1anoAmetaG_FD_203633 | JGI IMG/M metagenome (GOLD analysis project Ga0316217, IMG submission 203633) | Freshwater microbial communities from Trout Bog Lake, Wisconsin, USA - 1anoA | ecosystem: Environmental > Aquatic > Freshwater > Lake > Hypolimnion/Profundal zone | place: USA: Wisconsin... | reverse complement strand
TCGACATGGCCATGCAGCAGGCCAACCGCAACCAGACCCAGGCCGCCAAACTGCTCGACATCAGCCGCGACGCGCTGCGCTACAAACTGAAAAAGTTCGGCCTGATCCACGCCGAAGACGAGTAAACGAGCGCTCCTTCGTTCCGGGCAGATGAGGCCCAGGGATGGTTGCGCAGAGCTTCCAGTGGGTTTCCACACCGCTTTGGGGCGGATTTTGTGCTGCTCCGGCAGCGGCCGACGGCGTTGCGGGCGGTAGGTTAGGAGCGTGAAAACCGGGCGGGGGATGCGGAATCGTCCTCACATCTGAGTCAATTGCCGCACGAATTCAGCCGAGTCTCGCACACGCACCCACGCACGAAAACGCTAACTGTCTGAATTGTAAGCATTTATTTCTCCTATCCAGAGTTTCTGTTTTGGCAGCCCATGTGCCTCAATACTTTGTGAATATCAGGAGAATACCGTGGAGCCGACGCTAGTGGTAATCGGAATCAGTCTTCGCAGTGCCAAGCTAGCGCTGCGGGAGCGCTTCCTGCTTACCGCTGCGCAGAAATCAGAGGCGCTCACCGCCCTGGTGCGCTCGGATGCCATTGACGAGGTCATCGTCCTCTCCAACTGTAACCGCACGGAGTTTCTGGTTTGGACTCAGGACGCCTCCGAAGCCGCCAACTCGATTCTGCGATACCTGACCCGCTCGATCAATTTGAAGCTGGTGGAGTGGTCGAACTACTACCGTCTGGTGGGAGACCCCGCCGTGCTGCATGTGCTGCGCGTAGCCTCGGGGATCGATGCGGCTGTGTTCGGTGAATCGGAAGCCACCAATTCCCTTCTCGCCGCCTGGCAGCAGGCGCAGCGGGCCAGCACGACGGGACGTTTTCTGGATGCCATGATGACCAAGGCATTTACCGTGGCAAGCCAGGTTCGCCAGGAGATCGGGTCAAGCGCCAACATGATCACCGTGGCGGCTGCGGCGGCGACCGTGTGCCGCGACTCGGTGGGCGATCTGCGCCAGAAGCGCGTGCTGGTTCTCGGCGCCGGACAGATGGCGCTGGCCGCCGTGCGCGAATTCCAGAAGGCGGGCGCGGGTGCCATCATGGTTGTGAACCGGAGCTGGGACCATGCGCAGCAACTGGCGCGGCAGTGCGGCGTGAAGGCCGCCCACGCGGAAAATCTCTGGGAACAGGTTTTGCGGGCGGACGTGGTTGTCTCCGCGGCTTCGCAGCGGGTGCTGATTACGCGCGAAGAACTGGAGATCGTGTTGCGCGAGCGCAAGGAAAAGCACATTGTCATTCTGGATTTGTCTGTGCCCCGCTCCGTGGACCCCAACGTCCGCACCCTTGAGGGAGTGGCGGCGCACGATCTCGACGACCTGTGCGCGGCGATGGACCAGGGTGAGCAGCGCCGCACCCTGCTTCCGGTGGCCGAGCGGTTGATTGCCCAGGAAGCCTCGGGCTTCCGCACCAAGCTTCTGTCGGAGTCGGTGCTGACGACGATCTCTGCCATGCGCGAGCGGCTGGAACTGATCTGCACCCAGGAGATGGATCAGTTACGCGAACAGTTCGGGCCGTTCACCGAGGACCAGGAAATTGCACTGGTGACGCTCTCGACGCATATTTCCCAGCGCATCACGTCGGCCCTGGCGCGGCAGTTGAAGGAGATGCCGGGGCACAATGAACTGACCGGAGCTCTGCAGCAACTTTTCCAACTCGAGATGTCTGCCTCGAAGGCGAAGGCGAAGGCAGAGGGCTGCGATTAGGCTGCCCGCCCCTCGGGCTACTGCGGCTCCGGCCGCTCTCTATTCGTCAAAATTCCAAATCGAACACAAATGATTCCGTACTGAACCGGGACAGGCGCGGCCGTAAGCTGGGCCGTCCAACGTACTGCGTTGCCTCTTTTCTGCCGTTATAGGAAGCAGATACTGCGCGTCCGGCGGCAACGTTCTCCGCCGGATGCGATCAGGAGGCGAGAGGAATGAAGCGGATTGCTTTTCTGTTTGTTTTTGCGTTGAGCGCGGCTGCTGGGATGCAGGCGCAAAGCCAGTGGTCTTTCAAAGGAACCGTGATCAGGATGCGAATGACCGGTTGCATTCTGCAGAGCGGTTTCAAAGCTACTTTCGAGGCGAATCCAATGACGGGCGGCGGATCTTGTCCCGAGTACACGGTGATGAGCACCAAGGTTGTATACGTGGTTGTGGGGCGGCGCACGCAGGCCTTCATTCCCCTGGCGGAGGACCTGGACTTTGTGATCCGCGACAACGAAATCGTGATGTTCTCCAATGACGAAAAAGCCAAGTCGCGCTTCGTGATTCAACAGATGATGCTGCGCGGCGACTGGGACCGCGAGCAGGAGCGAAAGGAACTGGAGGCGAGAATCATGGAGCGCAGCGTGAGCTACGAAGTGCGCAATCCTCCCCGGTCCACGATGGTTTCGGCCTCCTGTACAAGATAGTTTCCGCGTGAGCACAAGTGTTCCCCGGCTTCCATGGGTGAGCCCCGGAGAATTGCCCAACCACCTCCGGGGCCGCGTCGTTTGCGGTCGCGTATTTCCTCCGACCTCCCGGTAAGAGATCGACCGGCGATGGCCGGAGAAAAGCGGGATGAGCCGGCCTGGCCACGGGCTTGGCTTGCGTACGCCCTGTTCTGCATAACGGACGAGCGGCGGCAACTCTGAAGAATTTGCACCGATTTCACGGCGCAATCTGCGCGATCCAATCGCCAAAGATGGAAGGCTCATTTCCGGCCGCGGCGGCCTCGACGATGGCGGCGGCAAACTGCATTCGAGGGGAGAAAGGACCGTTGGCAATGTGGAAGGAAGGAGTCCGCATTGCAACTCTTCACGCAGAGCCGTATCGCCCATTTCCTGACCTCCTGGTTGCTGGCTGTGGCGCTGGTTTCCACTCCGGTCCATGCCGCCGATGCGAGCGGAGACACGATCCGGGCCAGCGCCAACGAAGTTCGGATTGCCTTTGCCGCCTCGGACCGGGAGGGGAATGCGATCAAGTTGCTGCGCAGCTCCGACGTGGCAGTGGCCGACAACGGATTGATCATTCGCCAATTCCGCAGTTTCCGTCCGGTCATAAAAAGTCCCCTGGACGTGGTGCTGCTGCTGGACGCCAGCGGCTCGGTGGCGCCGCAACTGGCCGAGGAGATCTCCACGGCAAAGAGCTTCCTGGCAAACCCAGCCTGGGAGGATCGCGACCGGGTGTCGATTCTGGCCTTCGCCGGATTGCAAACGCAACTGCTGTGCGTGCGGAATTGCCGCGAAGCCGGAGCGCAGGCGAAGCTGGACGCTCTGCGCGTCGATGGTTTGACGCCGCTCTACGACGCGCTGGTGAAGGCCTCGGAGATTCTGAAGGAGCATCGCGATCCCAACTCGCGCCCGGCGATGATCCTGTTCTCCGACGGGGCGGACACGATCAGCGTCAATTCGGCCCAGGATGCGGTACGCGAGGCCGATGAGTTGCAGGCGCCGATTTATGCGGTCAACTCGCGCCCCAGGAAATCCGCGCCCGGCCGGGGAGACGCGATGCTGGACTTTCTGGCCGCCAGCACGGGCGGACTGAGCTTTGGGCCGGAACAAGATCGCGAAAAAGCTCTGGGCATGGTGCTGGACGACCTGCGCAGCGGATATGTGCTGACCTACGAACCGCCCGAGCAGCGCAGCGGACAACATGAGGTGCGCCTGCTTCCCACCAGCGACCGGCGACTGCAGTTCCGCTCGCGCCGCAGCTATGACGAACCTTCCAGCGAGTGAACCAGCGGAGCTGTCCTCCGCCGTGCCGATCACGCCGATTGCCCATGCAGAACTCGGGAAAGACGCGGCGCAGACGGAGATTACCCCGCGGTCGGACCGAGTCCGGCGCCGAGGTCTAACCGGGAACACTGGTCGCACGGGCGCACGGGGTGACTGCGACGCTTCGGGAGGCCGCCCATGCTCTTGAATGAACAGGCATAATAGAGCAAGGTATATACATCCAACTTTGAATCGCGAACCGGGCGGTCCTGCCGATTCCGGTTGAGGAGTTTTTTTGGCATATCGAACGGTTTCCACGATTCTTCTGGTTTTCATTTGTTCAGCTACTCTGCTGGGCCAGACGGCACCTTCTTCCGCAACGCCGCAGAGCCAACTGCCGCAGACCAGTGCAGCCCAGCCGCAGATGGGAAATGTCATGGGAACCGTGCTTGCGGTGAACGGCGATGTTGTTCCCGCCGCCGCGGTCGTGGCTGAAGGCGCGACGCCCGAGGATCGCCACACCGCGGTAGCCAACGACAAGGGATTCTTCGAAATCGAAGGTCTGACGCCGGGAACTCCCTATCAACTGACCGTGCGCGCCAAGGGTTTTGAGGAGTGGAAATCGGCGGCGATCACCGTCAATCCGGGGCAGTACTTTATTGTGACCGATTGCAGGCTGAACCTCGAAGAGGTGAAGACCACGATCACTGTAGGCGAGCAGAGTTCCGTGGAGATCGCCACCGAGCAGCTCAAGGTCGAGGAGACGCAGCGGGTCTTCGGTATTATCCCCAACTTCTACGTGGCCTATGACAAGAACGCCGCGCCGCTGACGGCAAAGATGAAGTTCAAGCTGGCCCTGAAGACCTCGACCGATCCGGTCACCTTCATTGCGGTCGGCGTGGCTGCCGGCTTCGACCAGGCGACGGACCGGCCCGAATACGTTGAGGGAGCCAAGGGCTTCGGGCAGCGCCTGGGCGCGACCTATGCCGACGGGATGAGCGACCTCATGGTCGGCGGCGCCATTCTGCCCGCGCTGCTGCACCAGGACCCGCGCTATTTTTACCAGGGCACGGGCACCACGAAGTCGCGCGTCCTCCACGCCCTCGGCAGCGCCTTCATCTGCAAGGGCGACAACGGAAAGTGGCAGCCGAACTACTCGACCATCGGCGGCGATCTGGCCGCGTCTGCGATCGACATGGCCTACTTTCCGGATTCGGACCGCAACGCGTGGTATGCGGCAGAGAACTTTTTGCTCGACACCACCGAACGCATGGCGTCCAACCTGGCGCAGGAGTTCATCTTCCGCAAGTTGACCAAAAGCAAGCAACCGAAATAGCGGCGATCGGGAAGCCTGGATGCCCAGGCCGCGGGAGAACCAGCCGCGTTGTGAGTGCAACCACTGACTCGGAATCGAACTCCTAGATGGAGGCGAGACCGAACCACTCCGGGGATACTCCAGCATTGCGTGCCGGGGCGGACTCGGCCGAGAGGAAATGCTTCTGTGATTCGCTACCGGTCTTTGCGGTTCGCGATGGTGTTGCTGCCGGCGTTGGCCATGCTGTCTGTGTGCCGCGCGGCGGGACAGACGGCGGCCGAAACGGCGCCAAGCGCGGGAGGCGATTCGCAAATCGTCAATCCGCCGCCCAGAGAGGTGCAGACCCAGCAGACGCTGCCGGAGGCTCCGGAGCCGAAGCGCGCGATGACCGAGGAAGAGCTGAAGCAGGAAGAGCATCAGCGTCTGCTGGGTATAATCCCCAACTTCATCTCCACCAACGACCCGAATGCGCCGCCGCTGACGCCGAAGCAGAAGGTCCATCTGGCATTCCGCGCTGCGACCGATCCCTTCGTGTTTGTGGCCGCCGGCCTCGATGCGGCCAAGAGCCAGGCGTCTGATGATTTCAAGGGATACGGCCAGGGCGCGCAGGGATACGCCAAGCGATACGCGGCGGCGTACACGGACAGTTTCAGCAGCACGATGCTGGCCAGCGCAATCTTTCCGATCCTGCTGCACGAGGACCCGCGGTACTTCCGCAAGGGCACGGGGAGCATCACGCGGCGGTTCCTTTATTCGGTGTCCACGGCCTTCTGGTCGCGGAGGGACGACGGCAGCTGGGGGCCGAACTACTCGAACATCATGGGAAATCTGGCCGCGGGCGGACTGGCGAACCTCTATTATCCGCCCTCGGACCGGGGCGCGGCGCTGACCTTTGAACGCGCGTTCACGGACGCGGCCGAAAGCTCGATCGGTTCGTTGCTGATCGAGTTCCTGCCGGATATAGCGAAGCACCTGCACAAGAAAAAGAACAAACCGGTAACCACGGAGCCTGCAGCCCAGTAGGACAGTTCGCGGGACGGCCCGCCGGACGCGAAGGCATCGCGGCGCGGCTATGTGCTGGCGATCTTGCGCTGAATCTGCGGCACCCATTCCTGGGCGGCACCGGGCTCCATGGCTTGCGCGATGGCGAGCGCGTGCTGGTAGGCGCGGCGGGCGTCGGGCAGGTTTCCAAGCGCGGCCTGGATATCGCCGAGCGCCAGCTGCGCCTGCAGACCATCCGGGTCGGTCTGCACGGCAATTTGCGCCTCGGCCAGGGCGGGCGCCAGCTGATTGGAGGCGGCCAGAGCATTGGCCCGGCCGACGTGGCCGAGGGCTGAAACGGCGTGCGTGTCAAAGGTGCCGTCATATACGAAAACGCCATGCCGGATGACATCGGCGGGTTGCAACTGCTGGAATACACGGTAGGGATTGAGCACGTTGGAGCCGAACTCGAAGCCGGAGAGCGTGCTGGCGCTGATCAGAACGGTTCCGTGGATCGTGGCGGGAACGTCCAGCCCTCCGATATTGATCGTAGGAAGCCGCTTGCAGGGAATTCCGTAGGCGCGGAATTCGACGGCAGGCTCGGCCAGGTAGGCGAACCAGCAGTCCTTGATGTCCCGCTCATCCAGGTAGCTTCGGACGGCCATGAGCTGTTGAGCCCAGTCGGTGTTGGAGTCGGAGAGATATTTGTAGGTGTTGGCCGGGCCGCCCCAGAACTCATTGGAATAGGCGAGATAGTCCGGGCAGGACCGGGTGGTGGAGACTGCGTGCCAGAGGAGCAGCACACCGGCGACCCAGATCCAAGCGCGTCGGCTGCGGACGAGCGCGAGCACCGCGCCTCCGATCAAGACCGCCAGGAAAGGATACATCGGCAAAAGATGCCGGACGCCAATGTTCAAGCCCGTGGTGGTGGCGCTCAGCAGATAGAGGAGCGGAGGAATGGCGAGGAACAGAGTTTCACGCCGCGTGCGCAGCTTCCCAGCGGCGACGGCAAATCCCGCCAGAAGGACAAGCGCCAGGAAAGCGCCGGTGGACTTGATGAGGAAGGCCACGGGAAAGTAGTACCAGACACCGTGAGCGTAGATGCTGCCCAACAGGTAGGTGGGCGTAGACGAGGCATCCAACAGGATGCCCGCCAGTCCGTATAGATAGGACTCCGGCAACAGATGCCAGCGGGCGAGCGCTAGCAGCAGGCTGGATTTGGCGGGACTCAACCCCTGCACGTATTCGATGAGGGAGGGGTTCATCCGCAGGCCGTCAGGCCGGGCTGGATAATGAAAGCCGTAGAAGCCCCAGAGCATCACAAAGGCGATTGCCGCGGCCAACAGAAAGCCCGCGATAAGCCGGGTCGTCCTCTCGCGGGTGAGGGGCACGCCGGGCTGCGGCCAGAGCATTTCGGTGAGCAGCAGCGCGGCCCCGATTGGCAGCAGGAGCACCCCCGAGTGCTTCGAGGACAGCGCCAGTCCCACGGCCAGCCCCAGCGTAATCATGCGTGTCCACGAGGGCGCCTTGACGTAGCGGTAGAGAGCATAGACGCTGGCGAACAGAAAGCAGGCGATGCCCATATCCGTGGTGACGTAGGCTCCGTGGGCGACGATGTTGGGTTCAAAGACAAAGAGGGCGAGCGCAAACAGCGCGGCCGCGGCGCCGAACATCTCCCGGCCGGCGAGGAAGACGAGCAGACCCAGCAAAAGACTGAGGCTGGCGGCAGCCAGGCGGGCGCGGAAGAGGATGCGTCCGGCTCCGGCCGCCCCGCCATTGCCGAAGAGGAAATCTCTGCCGTCCAGGTACTCCTCGCCCTTGAAGTAGGTGGTGAGCCGAGGGTTCGGCGGAGGCTTGAGATGCATGGAAAGAAGTGGGATGGCCGCCAACGCCTTCACCAGGGGCGGATGCTCCGGATTGATCCCGAAGTCAGGCTTGGTCCAGAAGGTATAGCCGGCGAACAGATGGCTGCTTTCATCGTAGGACGGGGACTGTTGCCGGATGGAGAGCGTCAACTCGGCCAGGAGAACCAGCAGGAGCAGGGCGGCTCCCACACTTGCATAGTGTTTGCGCAACATTGCGGTTCTCCGGTCAGATCTCCCAGACAAAGCCGTCGAAGGTGTGGATGTGCCGATAGCCGGAGCGGAGATAGAGGGCTACGGCGCGCTGGTTCTCTTCGGTGACGGTCAGGGAGAGTTCGGTGTAGTGGCGGGCGGCGAGATTGTCATAGCAGCGCCGCAGCAGATGCTCGCCGATGCCGTGGCTGTGGAACTCGGGCAGGGTGCAGACCTGGGTTACGTGGCCGACATCGTGGCGGATGCGGGAGCAGAGCAGGACGCCGATGCGGGCTTGCGTGGGACGGTGCACGGCGACGAAGGAGGATACCGGGTCGAAGACTCCGCAGCCGGGAAAGCGGACGATGTTGTTCAGGAAGCGCAGCGAACCGGCGATGGTGCGGTACTGGTCGTTGACGTCGCTATCGACGTGTCCAGCGTAGGCTGCGGTGATGATGGCGGCGGCGGGCTGGTAGTCGTCTTCGGTCCAGCTGTGCAATTCGATCTCCGGCGGCAGCGGACGGGTGGGCTGGGGCAAGGCATTGGCGATGGGCAGGGAAAGGAAAATCCGACGGTAGCGGCGGAAGCCTTCGCGCAGGAAGGGCGCGGCGAGGTGATCGGTGGGATGGATGAGGAGCTGGGCTTCGATGCGGGTGAGTCCGGGGGAGCGCTGCAGAGTGCTGATGGCGTGACGGAGCAGCTCACACTCGATCTGATGGCGGCGATCGATGGTGAAGTTGGCAGATTCGACGAAGAGGTCTCCGATGACGCCCTTGGCTCCTTCATAAACGAAATAGCAGTAGCCGCGGAGGCGTCCGCGCTCAATGGCGGCGAAGCCGGGCAGGATGCGGGTGTCGGCGTAACGCAGCACCATTTCAGCCGAGGCGCGGTAGTCCCAGTGGAGCGAACTGCGCCACAGCGCAACCTCTTCATCGATGAGAGGGCGGAGGTCGGGCGAGGCGAAATGACGGAGGTCGAGAATCTCCACGGAGCTAGTGTAGCGGAAGTGGGAGGCCGGGCCGAGTGTCATGGCTGGCTATGGGGTGACGAGGGAGGTTACCGGGCGCCGTCCGGGAGCGAGGATACCTGGAAGATCTCGATGTGCTGGGGCGGGTAGGAGGCGAGGAGCTGAAGGCTGCGTCCGGAGAGCAGCAGGCCCAGCGCGGGCAGGGAGCCATTGCGGGCGACGAGCAGGTGGGTTGCGGCGGGGATGGCCGGGGGAAGTTCGAAGACGGCCGGCGAGACCTCGAGGCCTTCGTAGGGATCGACGCGGCGGTTGAGATAAAAGGCGAGGCCGAAGGCGGTGTTGCGGCTGAGCGCGAAGGTGGCGATCGGCGACTGGCCGGGTTGAGCAGCCTGTTGGACGTTGATCTGTTGGATCAGCGCGGCGACGGGGCGCGCGGACTGGGTTGCGTCCAGGGCCGGGGCGAGGCCGCGCAGGATAAAGCCGACGGCCAGGATGACGGGCAAAAGGGTGACGAAGTGCAGGACGCGCCATCCGGCGGTGAGCAGAGGCAGGGCGGTAAGCAGGAAGATGGCGGCTCCGGCGAAGGCGGCGAGCATGAGGCCGGAGGGCGTGAGCGGCAACTTGAAGGCGAGGCGCGGGGCGACGCATCCGGCGGCGGTGAGGGCGGAGAGCAGGATGGCGTGGGCGGCGATGGAGGTCCAGCGGGGCCGCTCGTCGCGGTCGGCGCGGCGATGCACCGCGACCGCGGCGAGGATGAGCAGCGCGGGGATGGAGGGCAGAATGTATCCCGGCAGCTTGGAGCGGGAGAGGGAAAAGAAGGCGATGGGGATCAGCGCCCAGAGGAAGAGAAAGATCTCGAAGGTGAAGGCGGGGGCGGCATCCGCGATAGCTTGCTCTCCACATTCGGCAACGGATGGCGGGCCGTCCGCAGCGTTCCCACATCTGCCAAAAGAAGGCAGATATGGGGCACCGGATCGTAGCGCGGAGACGGCGTCGGCGAGGCCGTGGAAGAGCCAGACCGTCCATGGAACCGTGGCGACGAGGGCGACGGGAAGGTAGTACCAGAAGGGCTGGTGATGGCGGTAGAGGTTGGAGCCGAAGCGGGCGAGGTTGTGCTGCAGAAAGAAGACGCGGAAGAACTCCGGGGCGCTCAGCTGGACCAGCACATACCAGGGTGCGGCGATGGCGAAAAAGACGGCAAGGCCCAGCGGGTGGAGGGTGCGGACCAGGGCGCGCGGGTTTCGCTGGGCGAGGCAGAAGGCGATGAGGACCAAGGCGGCCAGAGCGGGCGCGACCGGTCCCTTGGCGAGGGTGGCCAGGGCGTTCAGGGCGTAAAAGGCGAACAGGTAGAGGCGAGGGCCTGGGTTCCCACCCGTCGCCTGGTCTGCCGCAGGCTTTTGGGATGTCGGCAAAATCGATTGTTGGTCGGAAAGCTGGGAGCGGCTTTGGAGATCCGGGCTGTGCTGGGGTCCTTCGCTTCGCTCAGGATGACACTTCAAATCAAAATCGCGCTTCGGTGCCGGGTCGGATGA
>Ga0316217_10007326_pt1 | contig 10579 bp, 5 predicted proteins | sample 1anoAmetaG_FD_203633 | JGI IMG/M metagenome (GOLD analysis project Ga0316217, IMG submission 203633) | Freshwater microbial communities from Trout Bog Lake, Wisconsin, USA - 1anoA | ecosystem: Environmental > Aquatic > Freshwater > Lake > Hypolimnion/Profundal zone | place: USA: Wisconsin... | reverse complement strand
ATGACGGGCCTAATGGCCAGGACAAAAAGGAACCTTAACCAGCGGCGTAAACGCGAATCGGCATCAATCATGGCCAGCACTTCCGAACAAGACGATGCGTTGTTTGAGTTGATCTCCGACGCCCTGCGCAGCGGGCCGGGCACGCCCGCCTGGCATGAAGCTCTGCGGCAGATCAAGCAGCGCGGCGGCAGCGCGGCCGACGATTACAAACTGCTCATGCAAACCCGCGAACATCTGGAAAGCGGGCGCGAATACCGTTCGGTTCGCGCCGGGCCGGAATTCACCCGCAAAGTGCTGCACGCCATCGACCAGGAAACTTCCAGCCAGCGCTTGCCATCCGCCACGGCCACGGTCATCGCCATTTTGGGCGGATTGCTGGCGCTGGTGGCGCTGGTGGCCATCGGGCAGCGGTTGATCTCCGCCAATTCGCCCCACGCGGTCACGCTGGCGGATTTGCAGGATCAGACATTTACCCACGAGCAGGTCTCGGCCAGTTTTACCGGGCCAACCCCGGCAGGCTGGAATCACATCGGATCGCTGCCGTTGTTATTTGATCATGCCATGCAGGTTGACGAACGGGCCATGCACACCCCGGCGGCCACGCAAAACACCGAGACGTTGGGCGGCGGCATTTATGCGATCCAGGCATTGCCCGCCGATCAACCGCTGGCACTGGAAATCACCTTGCAGCTTGGCGGCGGGGGCCCGGCGACGATTCCGCAGGCGTTCATTTCCGACAATGCCGATTTCAGCGATGATCGCGGCATATCGGCGCACGAATTCACCTGGAGCGCCAAGCCGGATCGCAATGGCGCGCTATTACCGCAAGTGTTTTTGCCCGGTGGCGAACTGGCACAAACCATGCAGGCGGACGCACTGGCCGCCGACAATAGTAGTTGCGTGGTGCGCATTTCTTTGGCGGGTAATTTTGCCCTGGTGGACTGTGCCGGGAAACGCATTTACGCCGGGCCATCAGGGTTGTCGGCGGGCAAACCGCGTTATGCGGGCGTGCGATTTTTGCGGCTTCATGCTTGGAGCAAACAAACCTTGCGTGTGCAGTCGGTGCGCATCTTGCAACCATAGTTTGTTTCGCGGTACAATAATTTGCGGATGGGCGTATAGGTCATTGCCCTTAAATTACGGTGGACTGTCATGCAAATTCCGGCCGACTTAGCGGCGTTGTTGAATTCCAATACTTGGTCGTCATTCCCGCACAATCGCAAACTGCGCCGGGCGAGCTTGGGCAAACGGTGCAGGCGCGGCGGAAACATGATCGAGCCGCTGGAACGACGGAGGTTGTTTTCGGTCATCACCGTCAACGCTTCAGGCGGGGCGGAATACACGGACTTGGGTAATGCGATCGATGCGGCCAAGAATGGTGACACCATCCTGGTGTCGCCGGGCAACTATGTTGCCCATCCCACCGTACTCGATCCATCGGCATCGACCTACTACATCCCCATCTCGCTGACCATTCAATCAACCGGCGGCGCGGGCAATACCACACTCACTGTCCCCAGCGGCCAGGAACAGGCAATCTGGATCACCACCAGCAACGTCACTATTAACGGATTCACCGTCAACGGCGGATACTTTGGCATCCAGGCCAGTTCCCAGAATTCCAGCACGCTAAGCAATGTGGTCTTGCGAAACCTGATCGTTCACCCCGATGCCAGCACCACCAACGGACACGGCATCTATCTTTACAACGTGGCCAATTCCGCCGTCGAAAATGATTACGTTGGTCTTTCCTCCAACAACGGCATCTATCTGTATGGCGGATGCACCAATGATCTGGTGATGAACAACACGGTCAATGGCACCGTTTATCAGCACGCCATCGCCCTGCAAGACAGCAATTACAATCAAGTGCTTGATAATACGGTAACATCCTCGGCCAACGATGGCATCATCCTGGTGGGCAGCAGCTATAACCGCATCACCAATAACAACATCTCTGGCCATAAGTATGACGGTATCACCCTTACCCGCGACGCCGGCGGCAGCACCATCTATTACTCGGATTTTAACTACATCGCGGAAAATACCATTGTCTCCCTCGGCTACCAGAATGGCTTAACCGCGGGCACCGGCATCTGGCTGGATAGCGAATCCGACGGCAACACCGTTTATGCCAACACCGCTTCCGGTTCGCCTGAATGCGGCATCGCCGATTATCTTTCCAGCAATAATTTCATCCAGGCCAACACCTGCTTCAATAATCATGAAGGGGGAATCCTGGTATGGAATGTTCCCAGCCCAACCAGCAGCGTGGGTAATCCTCCCAATGACATCGTGATCGAGGGAAACTACATCTACGACACGCCGTCAAACGCCGCCATTATTCTCCGTGGGGCCAACAACACCCAGGTTTCCAATAATGTCATGATCGGCAACTACACCGGTGTGGCGGGATCGAGCTATGACGGTGGAATGATGCTGGAAGCAGCCGGCAACGCCACCATCTGGCAAAACACGTTCATGAATGTGTCGCAGAGCTTTTCCATCGACGGCAATTCCACCAACATCAATATCTTCCAAAACCGCTCGATCAATTTCGGCGAGAATTATTGCTTCCAGCCCGCCACGGTTAACTGGGATGCGGGCGTAAACCTGGGCGGAAATTACTGGTCCGGTTTTGCCGCCGTCGGCAATCCCAGCACCACCACGCCATACACCCATTTTGTCTACGATGACATCGGCGATCTGGGCGGCGGGTTTATCGATAACCATCCATATCAATCAGAAAGCCTTGGCCAGCCCTATACCGCCACGATAACCTCCCCAATCGCCGGATCGACGCTTGCCGCCGGCAGCACGCAAACCATCGCCTGGCAGTCCACCGCCAGCGTGTATGTCGATCTGAGCTATTACTCGTCCGAAACCGGCACGGTTGCCATCGCCACCAACGTGCCTAACACCGGATTTTATAGGTGGAAACTACCCAGCACTTTGCCGGCCGGCAGTGATTACGTGATCCAGATCACCCCCGAAGATTCAACCAAAACGGCGCAAAGTTCGGCGATCAACAGCAACGTATTTTCAGTCAGCCCGGTTGATCTCAACCTGCTTACCCCCGGCAATGATGCACGCGGCGCCAATGCCGGCACCATGCTGGTGGCCTGGCAAGATGCCGTCGCCAACACCCCGGTTAATGTGCAGATGCAATTGAACGGCGGCACTTGGCAAACCTTGGCTACCAATATCACCACCGATTACACCACGGTGACGCTGCCCAATTCCGGAACGAATCAGGCACGCATGCGCATCGTCGATGCCAGCACCGGATACATCTCCACGCAGGATGGCTATTTCAACTTGCGCCAGAGCGCCGGTGTTACCAGCAACACCGGCGGCAATCCGGTGCGGATCGGCAGCAATCAACTGCTGACTTGGACCAGTCCCGCAGGCTCGCAAACTGTCAAGCTCGAATTGTGGAATGGCACTGCATGGCAGACGATTGTGAATGGCTTGCCGGACAACGGCCAATACTCCTGGTTTGTGCCTGATCAACCCGTGGCCAATCAGGGCGCGGAAATCCGCATCACCTATTACGATTTGAACGGCAGCCAATTGGTTTCCGATATCAGCAGCATGTTCAGCATCCAATACACGATCAGCGTGGCAACGCCCGCGTTCAGCAATCTCAGCACCTCATCAAGCATTGCCCAGGGCACGGCCTCGGTTGCCTTCTCCGGCAATATTGCCGCCGGCACGTCCATTCCATCCAGCAGCGAAGCGGTGGCGATCACCTTGAACGGTGTTATCCAGGATGCGCCCATCAATGCGCAGGGCAACTTCACAATTGCTTTTAATACGAGCAGTTTGCCTGCCTCGAATACGCCCTATCAGGTCACCTACGCATATGCCGGCGATGCTAGTTTCAACAGTATCAGCGATAACACCACCACGACATTGCTGGTTATGGCGACCAACGGCACGGAAACAGCGGTTTACCGTTTGTACAGCCAGGTGACCAAGGAACATCTCTACACCGCCGATTTGAATGAATACAACACCCTGGGAACGCGCGGTTGGGATCAAGAAGGTTTGGCCTATGACGATTACACGGGCCTAATTACCATTGGCGGGGTAACTACCGAGCCGCTGTACCGGCTGTACAACATTCCCACCCAGCAACACTTATGGACCACCGATGCCAACGAATACAACACGCTGAAAAACTTCGTCGGCACATGGTCGGTGGATGGCATTTCGGGATATATCTTCCCAGCCAACGGCAATACATCCACATCCCTGGCAGCCGTGCCGGGCAGCGCGGCATTGTATCGCATGAGTTGGCCATTTAATCCGGCGGCGGATTTGCATTTGTGGACCACCGATTTGAATGAATACGACACCGATGCGGCTACCTATGGCTGGACGAAAGAAGGCGTCATTGGGTATGTGGTGTAAGAAAATACAAGCTCACGCAGAGGCTTAGCGCGGGCTTCGCCCGCACTAAGCCTCTGCGTGAGCTATTCCCCCCGTATTTCTGCCTACGCCGAATTCGCATTCGTTTGACCGCCAACCCGCCAAGACCATCAAGAACGCCACGGCCACAGATCAAGCGGACGGCATTCCCTGCAACCATTTCCGGTTAACTGCTCACGTCCAGTTCAATTCTCCAACCTGAAACAGTTACGTTCCCTTTAGTCCGTCCCGAAACAGATTCACCACCGAGGGCGCGGGGGGACGCAGAGCAAATGCATCATCGCCACCGGCGGCTTCCGGTCTGAACTCTGCGGTTCCTCTGTGTACTCGAGCGCAGCGGGCGGTCATCCGGGCCATTGGCCGTTGTACTGCCCCCTCCGGTTTGTGGTAAAATACCCGCCATGCCTCGACCATCGCGTATTCCGCTGGCGGCGAAAATGGTGCGGCGTGCGGAAAATTGGCGATGTGTGAAACAGCCGATGCATGCAGATGAATTGGCGGCGCAAGATCAGAGTGGAACGTGGCCGGCCGTTGGGCGATGCGGCCTGGATGGCGCGGATAATTGATCGACTGACTTTCGGCCACACCCTACGGTGAAAAGGTTGGTCCACGCATGAGAAAGCGTGAAGTTGCCATTCAGATTTCTGAGCATGAATATGATACAAGTATCGAGTATAGCGTTGACCCCACGTCTAAAGCAGCGGGGTCGGTCTTCTTCACGGCAGGCGCAAAGTTGTCGTTGTCTTATTAAGTATATTATATAAGTTAATCAATATTATGAAATCGATCAATGCGTTTTGCCTGATCAGTATAGCAATAGTGTCGGCAACTTGTCTTTACGGCGCGAAGAGAGACGAACTGCCGACAACCACGCGAACAACGGATGTTGTCTCGATTACTGAGCTTTCCAATGCTGCTAAAGCCGGTGACATAAATGCACTTGTTAAGCTCGCCTATTGCTTGATGCGAGGTCGGGGCGTTAAAAAAGATATTCCAGACGCACAAAAGATGTTTCAAATTGCCTCGGATCGCGGCAATTCCAAGGCGGATGTGTATCTTGGCATGATTGCCATGACCCAACCGAAGGAGGCTGATCGGCGGCAAGCGCTGGATCATTTCAATCAGGCCATCCAGCGAGGTAACACCGATGGCATGGTAATGACCGGATATTTATACGAGCGCGGTATTGGAGTTCCGCAGAATTATTCCGTAGCGTTAGCCTGGTATCGCAGCGGTGCCGACAGCGGGAACCTCAGGGCGATATGCGGAGTGGCAGGCTGCTACGAGCACGGCTATGGCATTGCCCAGGATTATGCTTTGGCGATGCAGTGGTATCTCAAAGCCGCGAATCTTGGCTCCGGTGAAGCCATGAATGATATCGGTTTTATGTATCAAAATGGAGAGGGGCAGCCACGCGATATCGAACAAGCTCTTCGCTGGTATAAACAAGGCGTTGAAATCGGATCGCCGGGGGCGGCTTACAACATTGGAACCATATTTGAACAAGGGAATGGAGTTGATCCCGATTATGCCGCCGGGCTTAGATGGCTTACGATGGCGGCGGACGCGGATGATGCCGATGCCATGAATGAAATCGGCATGGTGTACAAAAATGGCAAGGGCGTGGTCAAGGATGAGATTACCGCAGTCACTTGGTTTCGCAAATCTGCCGAAGGCGGATGTTCCTCAGGCATGCTGAACCTGGCTAATTCCTATTTGGATGGTGCGGGCATTGAATGTGATCTAAAGCAGGCAACTGAATGGATGCAACGAGCGGCAGATTTTGGTAGCACGGATGCACTGGTGCATCTGGGGCAGATGTATGAGCAGGGCGTGGGGGTTGAACCTGATGCTCAAAGGGCATTCACGTTGGTCAAGAGGGCTGCCGATCTTCAAAGTCCGCTGGGTATGGCTTATCTCAGTCATCTTTATGCTCGGGGCATTGGCACGCCGCAGGATAGCGCACAAGCGTTCAAATGGGCCGACAAGGCCGCCCAAGCCGGCGACGCGCTCGGGATGCTGGGACTCGCGGTGTGCTACGAACATGGTTTTGGTGCCGCGCAGGATCTTGCTCAGGCCCGCGTATGGTACGAGCGATCGGCCAAGCGTGGAAACGCCCAGGCCAAGGCGTGGTTGGAGGCTAATCCAACGAATCCGTGAATCAGCGATTGAATTCTCGCATGGCAAGTAGTTAATGGAAATAAACTGCCGGCTGAAACAGGAACCAGTAGGCGATATGTGAGCGGATTAAATGGGACGTAGCTGATATCGGCTGACAGAAGCGGTTTGTTTGGGAAACTGGCGGCAACGCCAGCCCTTTACCTTCCAACGATGTCAGCTATACTTATAATGCCTTGGGCGAGACGATGACCAAGACCGACCAGAACGGCAACGTGCTTTATAAGGATAATCTGGTGAACGCCAACCTCAGCGAGGTTTACACTTATGCAATGGGGTCAACGCGATACACGATATTTCGAGGCGTCTTTTGGCACGAACCGCCCGTACGCCTAGGATGACCACACTCCCGAAGACAGTGTGCGTTCCATCAACCCCATCTTCGCGCCAATGCGGTGAATCGAGATCATGCCACCTACTCGCAGGTACGGCATGGAAGCAAATATCGAAACGGCGAATCGTTGGCGTGAACGCATTGTTGCTCAGCAAGCCAGCGGACAGTTGTGTCAAGTTACGCCTCGCTCCCATCGCCCAAGGCAGTGGCATAGCAATATATTGATACAACCATGGTGGAAACGTGGCATAGCGTTGCATGACGTTGCATGGCACGCTGACGTGGCGGTGGCGGGAAAAATGACTCGCCGGCAGTGTTGCCACGCCCAGTCAAATGCCACCCGGCACGCCAGGGGACTATATGGCGGCGAAGGCTTTGGCGGCGGCGGCGATCGTATCGTCGATGATCTCCGGGGTGTGTGCCAGGCTGATAAACCACGATTCATACTGGCTGGGCGGCAGCAGCACGCCATTGTCCAGCATGGCGTGGAAGAACTTGGCAAATGCCGCAGTGTCGCTGGATGTGGCATCGTCGAAATTCTTCACATGCCTGCCGGTTTCGCTCATGAAAAACGGCGTGATCATCGAGCCGACGCGGTTGATTGTGACTGGCACACCAGCGGTTTTGGCGGCTTGGACCAAGCCGGCTTCTAGGGCGGCGCCGCGCTCTTCCAGGGTTTCGTAAGTTTTGGGTTCTTGCAGGATTTCCAGGGTGGCTATGCCGCTGCTCATCGCCAGGGGATTGCCGCTGAGGGTGCCGGCCTGATAGACGCTGCCGGATGGGCTGACTTGTTCCATCAGCGTGAGTTTGCCGCCATACGCGCCGACCGGCAGACCGCCGCCGATCACTTTTCCCAGGCAGGTGAGATCGGGATTGATGCCATATTTAACTTGCGCCCCGCCCCAGGCGACGCGGAAACCGGTCATCACTTCATCAAACATCAGCAGGGAGCCATGCTGGTCGCAAAGCTCGCGCAAGCCGCGCAGATAGCCATCGGCGGGTGGCACCACGCCCATGTTGCCGGCTATCGGTTCGACGATGAAACAAGCGATTTCCTTGGCGAACTTCTTAAAGATTTTCCGGGCGGCGTCCAGATCGTTGTAGGGGACGAGAAGCGTTAGCCCGGCGATGCTCGGTGGAATGCCGGGGCTGGATGGTGTGCCCAGGGTTAACGCCCCGCTGCCGGCCTGCACCAGCAAACCATCAACGTGACCGTGGTAGCAGCCGATGCACTTGACCACTTTTTCGCGGCCGGTGGCGGCACGGGCCAGGCGGATGGCGCTCATGGTTGCCTCGGTGCCGCTGTTGACGAAACGCACCATTTCCACCGCCGGCAGGGCAGAAACAATCGTGGCCGCCAGTTGCGATTCGGCTTCGGTGGGAGCGCCAAAGCTGGTGCCCCGGCCAATGGCTTTGGACAACGCCGCCACCACGCGCTCGTTGGTGTGCCCCACGATCAGCGGGCCATAACTGCCGACGTAATCGATATAGGTGTTGCCATCGACATCCTTAACGATGGCCCCTTCACCTTCGCGGATAAAGACCGGCGACCCGCCCACCGCCTTATACGCCCGCACCGGCGATGATACCCCGCCGGGCATCAGAGCCTTGGCCTTGATGAACGCCGCCTCGGACGCCGCATACGTTTTTACTTTGCTTTGTGCCATGTTTTCCTCGCAAGCGAGGATTCTAACTGCTTGGTGGATTAACGGAAACCTTTGGCAGCCACCGGCGTCTATTTAAGAGCGGACTTTTACGGTGTTTTTTGGAAAGGAACTTTCGCGATGTCTTTGACGGAAAAACCCAAATTCGCAGTGGCCATCGTGGTGTTGCTGCTGATCATCGGAATTATCGCGACCGTCTATTTTTTGACGCCCGGTGAACCAGTCAACACGCCAATTTCACCACAAACCGCGTTGGCAACTACTCAGGCTACCACCAACTTGGCTTGGCCGGATGATAGTGCGAAACTTACCGCGATCCGCAAGGAAATCGAAAAGGCTCGCAATGGGCGCAGTTTTAACCGAAGTGATGTTGTGGATGTGGGATTTGCATATCTGGCCGATCATCTCAACGATCCCACGGTCGCCAAGTTCGACCCTTTGGCCGGCTTCACCCATTACACCGTGTCCGGACGCGACCCCGGCGAAACTTATCTATTGGTGGAGCGCATTTCGCCGCCGCCTGACATGGATAATCATGATGGGCTTAATCTCAAGTTCGATCCCGATAGTGGTGAAATCGTTGAGGTCAAGTATTGGGGCAGTCATAAAACAAAGTAAGACATAGGAACGTCCGTAATCATGGCCAAACGATTTATCCTTGCGTCAATTTTGCTCGCCGGATTGTGGTTGCTGGCACAACCTGCTTGCGCTGATATTCCCGCCACGCAACCGGACAATTTACCTGCCACGCTGGCGGAGGTCGTTACATTTTCCATGCACGGCGATCAGTTCGTCGCCGATATTCACTGGAAACCACCGGGCCAGGAAATGAACTTGAAGCTGCAAGACGTTCCCGGCAATACCAACGTGCAAAAACTTATGCTGCGTCAACCCGATGGCACCACCGCCGAAACACTGATGCTTCTTATCGCTCAAAAAAACAGCCACGACTTCTTTAACATAACGGTGAGCAAGCAGATGATCGACATCTCCTACATGCAGACGGGCCATATCAACGGGGACCCCGAAAGGTTGGTGCTGTCGTTCGACAAAGATGGGTGTACGCTGGATCGAAGCGAGGTAATGTTCGGTGCAGGACGGCAGATCGAACATATGAACACACCATCATGGGCGGAATTTCTTCAAAAACATCCCGATGCGGTCGAAAAAGCGGTGTTGCCATGGCTGGATACATTGCCGCTGGAATCGTTGCTGGGAGGCACTGCCGATTTGTGGGCGTACCAGGTTTTGGCCGACCGTCTGCAACCGTTGCCGGGTATCGATGCACAAGTGAAACCATTGATCGAACAGTTCGGCGATGTTTCCCCGGAAAAACGCGATGCGGCATCGGACAAACTGAAAAAACTAGGCAATCCGGCACTGGCGGTGCTGGCACGTTTGGATCGCAGCCAGTTGAGTCCCGAGCAAATTGACCGCATCGGGCAGATTGCCCAGCGTGAATTTCTCGGCGACCAGCAGGTAAAGGCGTTCAAAACCGACAAGAAGTTTTTGCTGGATTGCCTGCTAAGCCGGGATGAAGCCATTCGCCGTGCCGCCGCCGCGCAGTTGCAGGCGGTGATGGGACAAACGATCGATTTTGATCCCGCCGGAATAGCGTCCAAGCGATGCACACAGGTTCTCAAACTTCACCGGCAATTGCTTTCCGCCACGCAACCAACACCTTAATCCGGTGGAAATGGCCGATTCCCACGCCAAAAAATATTGCCGAAAATGTGATTCTTGGCTGATGAGAAACGATATACCTACGGCATGACCGCAGCGGTTGAATTATCCAGCCTGTCGCGCAGCGATGGCGAATTGGTCCGCGAATTTGCGCAAACTCGGCAGGAAGCTGCGTTTGCGGAACTCGTGCGTCGCCACGGCGGCATGGTTCTGGGCGTATGCCGGGCGGTTTTGGGAAACACCTGCGATGCCGAAGATGCCACCCAAGCGGTGTTTTTGACACTGG
>Ga0316217_10007325_pt1 | contig 10581 bp, 8 predicted proteins | sample 1anoAmetaG_FD_203633 | JGI IMG/M metagenome (GOLD analysis project Ga0316217, IMG submission 203633) | Freshwater microbial communities from Trout Bog Lake, Wisconsin, USA - 1anoA | ecosystem: Environmental > Aquatic > Freshwater > Lake > Hypolimnion/Profundal zone | place: USA: Wisconsin... | reverse complement strand
GCATCTTGGGCCCCAGTTCCTTCTGGATGGCCGATTCGATGGGCAGGCCGTGGCAATCCCAGCCGGGGACGTAGGGGGAATCGCAGCCTTGCATGGTGCGGAACTTGACGATGATGTCCTTGAGCACCTTGTTGATCAGGTGTCCCATGTGGATATCGCCATTGGCATAGGGCGGGCCATCGTGCAGCACCCACTTGCCCATGGGGTGGGCGCGCTGGCGGATCTTCTCATAGAGTTTCTGTTCCTGCCAGGCCTTGAGCATGGCCGGTTCGCGCGTGGTCAGATTGGCCTTCATGTCGAAGGCGGTCTGGGGCAGGTTCAGGGTATCTTTGTAATTTGGGGCGTCCATGTCGATTCCGTCATAAAACAAGAGAACAATTCACGCGCATCATTTTAGTCGAAGATCCGGAGTTAAGCGCCATCCGGGTGGCACGATGGGGTCAGATCTGGTGTGGCGCCGGCGGGGCACTTGCCGCCGTGGAGCCCCAGCGGGGGTGGAGTTGGTGGGGGACCGCCAGCAGATCGAGGATCCGCCCGACGACCATGTTGACCAGGTCATCGACCGTTTGCGGCAAATTATAGAACCCCGGGCTGGCCGGGCAAATGATGGCCCCGGCTTCGGTCAGGGCCACCATGTTGCGCAACTCGATGAGCCCCAGCGGCATTTCCCGATGGACCACAATAAGCCGGCGGCGTTCCTTCAGCACCACCTGGGCGGCGCGGGCGATCAGGTTATCCCCCAGGCCATGGGCTAATTCCGCCAGCTTGTTACTGGAGCAGGGGACCACGACCATGCCATCGGTCGGGAAACTGCCCGAGGCCACGCAGGCCCCGACATCCTTATAGGGCAGCAGCGTAATGCCATGATCGGGCCGGCCGGCGAGTGTTTCCAGATCGATGCCTTCCATGCCCAGTTCATCGTGGAGCAGGCGTTTGCCCCAGGTCGAAACGATCAGCAGCACCTCCACGTCGGCCGCCACCAATACTTCGAGCAGCCGTTTGGCATAGATAGCACCGGAAGCCCCGGTGATCGCGACGATGATTCGCTTCTTGGTCACATCCATTTTCAGCCTTCAGCATTCAGAATTCAGCATTCAATCCAAGTCTTCTTCCGCGACCAGTTTCCGTTCGATCAGGGCATGCACATGATACCAGTCAAAGATTCGCGGGTGGTTCAAAAAGTCGGCCCCGTAATCGTGGCGCAAGGTGTCTGAGAGATCCGTCTGCTGACAGTCACGCAGGTGATCGAGCAGGGCCATGCTGGCAAAGAACCACGAGGGGCTGATCTGGCTGGGCAGCTCCGCTCCGTAGTGGGCGACATTTTCCCCGCCGAAGACCGTGGCGCAGTGCTTGCAACGCCAGTCGCAGCGCACAATATGGCGGACAATCTTATCCGGGCTGCGCATGTTTGATTCCCCGGTAGCACACACAGATGCCGAAGGTCAGCGGCCGGGCGACGATCTGCGCAAAGCCGGCCTGCTCCATGCGTGCCTGCATGGTGTGGCGATCGATGAAGGTATTAACCGATTCGGGCAGGTATTTGTATGCGCCCGTCTTGTCGCCGCTGATCAGGGTGGCGGTGTGCGGCATGATGTGGCGGAAGTAGAAGTTATACAGGCCGCGCAGCATGGCGTTCCGCGGCAGCGAGAATTCCAGGATGATCAGTCGGCCGCCGGGCTTAAGCACGCGCTGGAATTCATCGATGGCGGCGCCCCAGTCGGCGACGTTGCGAATGCCAAAGGCGATGGACAGGACGTCGACGGACTGGTCCGGCAGCGGCAGGGCCAGGGCATTGCCATGGAGCCAGCGGATCTGCGCGGCGCCACCCCCGGCACGCTGGCCTTTGCGCTGGGCGATCGGGAGCATGGCCGCGGTAAAATCCAGGCCCAGGACCGGGGGGGATACCCGGCTGTCCAGCAGGCCCAGCGCCTCAAGTTTCCGGGCAAACTTGATCGTTAGGTCCCCGGTCCCGCAGGCTACGTCGAGAATTTGATCGCCCGCCTGCACCGCCGCCATCCGCACCGCGACCGAACGCCAGTGCTGATCCATCCCCAGGGAGTGCAGCCGGTTATTGCGGTCGTAGGACGGGGCGATGGCGGAGAACATTTTGTTGACGCGCTGGGCCTTGTCCGCCACGGCGTGGGGATTGGCCAGGTTCGCCTGATCCCACTGTACGGCAGGGGCTTCCGGGGTCGCAGGTTTTGGTGAGTCAGTCAACGGCTAGATCCTCAAAACGCTAAGCCGTTATTATAGCGGGCCGTGCGGCGCAATGCCTCACCGGTAAAGGAAACGATAGCCTGCCGTACAGGTATGCAGCCGGCCCGCCGCCCGCTACAATATGTTTCTTTCCGCATTTGGAGAAACAATCCGTGTTGCAATCGTCTTCTCGCCGTGGGGCGACGTGGCTTTCGGTCGTGGCGTTTCTGGCCCTGGCACCCCGTGGTCTCTGGGCGCAGGCCCGCGATATTACCGTCGAATCGACCCAGCGCCTGATGCAGGGAATTTATTCGCCCACCGGCGAGACCATGCAGATTCTCGCGGCCCTGCGCACGACGCACGATCCGGTGTTGCTGGCCCTGTTCGATCGCCTGGGGCGCGACCCGAGTGCCGAAATGCAGCTCTACGCGATGGTCTCGGAGGTGCTGATCACCAAGGACCCGGCGCGGCTCTCGGTGCCCAAGCTGCTTAAGACCACCGATCAAAAGCTCATTGGCTCGGCCCTGGCGACGCTCATTGACGGCAACATGATCAACAACGACCAGCTAAAGCAGGTCATGAACGACGCGCCCGATGCCGTGCAACGGGTTATGGCGGCGAGTGAATTATCCCGCCGGGGGGCGCTGACCGACCATGCGGCGCTCAAGAATTTTCTCGTCAACAACAAGGATGAAGTGCGGTTTTATGCCGCCGTCACGCTGCTGCAAAGCCCGGAGGAAGCCGACCACGTACCGGCGCTCGAGGCTCTTAAAGCCATGAGCGCACGCCATGACCAGCGCACGGTGCCGATTACCACGCTGATGCTGGTGCGCGTGCGCAACGAAAAGGTGCGCGCGGCCGCGCCGTGGGTGCAGGCTCTGGCCGGCGATGACGACAACGATGATCTGGTGCGCCAGGCCGCCATTGGCACCCTGCTGGCCTTGGGGCGGGGCGAGGGGAGCGGGTTGTTGGGCCACATGATTGCGGCGGAAATGGCCCGGGCCGACCAGCGCACCGGCCAGCAGATTCGCCTGGGACTCATGGCACTGGAGTTTGCACGGCAATTGCAGCCGGCCCAGAGCGCCCCGCTGGCCCACAGTAAGGATCGCACGGTGCAGGAACTCGCGGCTCTGGCCCAGAAGGGGGCCGATGGTGTCGATCCGATCCCGGCGTTTCTCAAACTGCTGAAGGAAGGCCATCCGCTGATCCTGGATTGGGCGCTGCTGTATTCGGATCGCACCGATGCGGACCATGCCCGCGATATTCGCCTGGTGATCATTGGCCTGGCCACCATTGTTGATGAGCAGCGGGGGCGCGATTACGAGCGGGCCGTGCTGGCCGCCCAGAAACTCGCCGCCGATGTGGCTCCCGCCGGCCGCAAGTTGTTCCCACCCCTGCTGGCGGCGGAGAATGCGGCGGTGGTGGAAGCCACGCTGGCCGGGCTGCTGCGTTCAGAACTCAAAGATCAAAGTGAACTGGTGCTGCCGGTCTGGCCGGCGCTTAACAAATCCCCGGCGCTGGAAAATGCCGCCAACTACGCCGCGTTGATCCTGGCCCGCGAGGGACACCGCGACCCGCTGCCCTGGCTCCAGGGGATGGTGCAGGGTGGTACGGTGCAGAACATCGGTTTTCGCACGCTGGCCGGCTGGTATTACGCCCGCCTGCTGAATCAGACGGACGCCATGCTCAAGCAGATACTGGCCCAGCCAAAGTAAACGCATTGCTTCCGAGAATTCCGCGAAACCCGGTACAGCCCACGAATCGCCCCGCTTACTGGGCCGTCGGAACTTCCGCCACCGGTTCGTTGGCGCGGGTGGCGATGGGGTTCCACGCATCGGTAAACAGGCTGGCCAGGGCGCCCCAGCCGGCGGTTTCGGCCGACTGGCTGGCGGGCTGGTCCCACATGTCGATGCGGGTGCGGTCGGTGAGTTCCTGGAGCATCATGGCTTTAATGCGCGTCAGCAAATTCTGCGTAAAGCCGCCGTAACGTACAAATTCACTCACCAGCACAATGCGGTGTGGGCGCACAAAATTGGCGGCGTTGGCGATGCCCATGGCCAGGAGATTGGTCAATTCTTCCACGGCGGGGGGCGTTTCCCCGCTGGCCAGCAGGTCGCGCAGTGTTTGGTTGGCCGGCACGCCGCGGCGATGCAGGAAGGTTGACGAGCAGATGCGTTCCAGGCAGCCGGTCTGGCCGCAGAAACACGGTTCGGTATCCACGGGCATGCGGGTGTGGCCCAGTTCGTTGCACGCGGTGACACAGCCGCGGTTGGGCCGGCCGTCGATGAGCATGGCCGAGCCCAGGGAGCCATCGCTGAAATAGATCAGCAGAATGTCCTGTTCCAGATCGGCACGGTGGGTGAGCATCCAGCGTGCGGCCAGGGCCTGCATATCGTTGGTCAGCACGATCGGCAGGTTGCCGGCGGCGGCATACAAAGGCGCCAGGGAAACCGAGCGCTGGCCCGGGGTGGACGAGCTTAGCAGCAGGGTGCGGGAGTGCGTATCGACCAGGCCTGTGACGCTGACGCCGATGGCCAGTGCGGCGGGGGTAATAAGTTCGCCGACCAGTTCGCCGGCGGTGGCCAGGATGGCCCTGGGATCTTCGACGTTGCGATGAATATGTTTGCCCATTAAATGGCCGGGAAGGTTGAGGCGGCAGGCTTCCAACGCTCCCGGAGTAATGGAAATGCCGATGACATGACGTTCAATTGGATCGAGTTCCAACGGGATACGCGGGCGTCCGCCATTGGATGGGGCGGCGGGACACTCGCGCAGCACGCCGCGGCGAATGAGGCCGCCGGTAATATTGCCCACGCCATTGGGCGTAATACCCGAGCGTTCATGAAGCTCCCAACGGCTCAGACGGCCTTCGCGCCAGAGAATTTCCACGATTTGACGTTCGCGGGGATCAAGCACGGCATCTCCCTTCTGCTTGCGATAAAAACTGTTACTCAGTTATACGCGAGAAAGGGTTGATGTGGCAAGTGCAAAGCTTATGCCACCGCCGCCAGAAAATGACCGGGGATAAGGGGTGCTGGCGTAACTTTTTATTTTGTTACCTTCCGCAAGCGGGAAGCGGCGCCGCGTTCTAGCCCAGGGTGCGCACAAATCCGTTGAGTTGCTCCTCATGTTCTTCGAGCGAACGCACCAAGGCAAACTGGGTGCGGCAGCGGTCGCGGTTGTGGCTTTCGCGGTGAATGCGGAAATAGACATCGCCCTGCAGGTGATCCGTAAGAAAACGAATCCCGCATTCGTAGGTGAGCAGTTTGCCGGCCGTCACCAGGTTTGCACGCTCCACTGGCAGCAGGGTCCCCGCGGTGCCTTCCAAGTAGCCTTTGGCCAAGGCTTCGAACATGGGCACTTGCACGACCAAACCGGAGATATCGACAGCATCTTCGGCCACAGGGTTGGTGGCGGTGCGCACCATATCGCCAAAATCATAGAGTGAAAGACCCGGCATGACGGTATCGAGATCCAGTACGCAAATACCTTCGCCCGTCTGGTTGTCCAGCAGTACGTTGTTGAGCTTGGTATCGTTGTGGGTGATGCGTTCGGGCACCAGGCCCTTTTCCTGTAGATCCAGCAGGCTGCCGGCGAGGCTTTCATGCGCCAGGGCCCAGTCGATTTCCGCCCGCACTCCGGCGGCCCGGTTCTTGACATCCGCCTTGATCGCCTTGAGCAGGGTCGCAAAGCGGTTGCGGGTGTGATGAAACAGCGGGATGGTTTCGAAGAGGCGTTCGCCGGCATAATCCATCAGGAGCCGTTGAAAGGTGCCAAAACTTTTGGCCGCCTGAAATGCTTGGGCGGGATGTTCAAGGATGTCCCAACTCCGTGCATTTTCGATAAATACGTAGCAACGCCAGATGTGGCCTTCCGCGTCAGTGTGATAAATCTGGCCGGTACGGGTTGGCACCAGTTCCAAAACACGGCGGCTGACCTCCGTCAGGTTCTGCTCCAGGGCTTTCTGCCGCAGATGGGCCGTGACATGGGCTACATTCTCCATCAGTTTGACCGGTTGCTTGAAGATGTTGTCGTTAATGCGCTGGAGCAGGTAGCGCACGGGCGTACCACCCTGGTTGAAGGTGGCGGCGAAGCTGTCATTGATATGGCCATTGCCATAGGGTGCCACCTGCTGTAGATCGCCGAGCATGGGAAACGCCGTGGCGACGATCCGCAGGAATTCGGGGGAAAAAGCTCGGGCCATGGTTAACTCCAAAGTTTGCAGCTATTTATACATTCATTCATAGTGGTGTCAATCCCGCAGGCGAAGACAAAAGCGTTGTCCAGAGTAATATAATTAATATGTACGTGGATAGTAATTGTGGAAAGGATACTTTGCAAGCCCCGCGTAAGCAAGAATCAAAAAAAGACGCTTGCCAGTTGTTATCTGTTGTAATATAAACGGTCGTGTTTTGCGTGGCATGCGACCACCGCGGCGCTTTACATTCCCCGCTCCGTGACGGAATATGACGCCGTAGGACATGCTGCCCGAGCGTGACCGGTTCTTTTTGTTTATTTGCAAACGAGGTTTTCCTATGAGCAATCGTGCAACGACCAAAGCCGTCATCCTGGCCCGTGGCCTGGGCACGCGGATGCGCAAGAGCGACCAGAACGTGGCGCTCGATGCTGCCCAATCCCAGGCGGCCGACAGCGGCGTCAAGGCGCTGGTGCGGATCAAACGCCCCTTTCTGGATTACGTCTTGCACGTGCTGGCCGAATCCGGCTATACGGATGTATGCCTGGTCATTGGGCCGGAGCACACCCAACTGCGCGATTACTACACACGCGAAGCGGTGCCGCGGCGCATCAAGGTGTCCTTTGCGATTCAGGAAAAGCCGCAGGGCACCGCCGATGCCGTGCGCAGTGCCGAAACATTTGCCGCCGGCGAGCGGTTCCTGGTGCTTAATTCGGACAACTTTTATCCGCAAACCGCCTGTGCGGGGTTGCGGACGCTGACCACCGCCGGGCTGGCCGGTTTCGACCGCCAGGCGATGATTCAGGGCAGCAACATCCCCGAGGAGCGCATCGTGAAGTTTGCCGCCATCCAGGTTACGCCGGATGGTTACCTCAAGCGCGTGATCGAAAAGCCCGACGCCGCGACGCTGGCCAGCCTGGGCGAGCCGATTCTGCTGAGCATGAATTGCTGGATGTTTTCGCCCGCCATCTTCCAGGCCTGCCGGCTCATTGGACTCTCTCCGCGCGGCGAATATGAAATCCCCGACGCCGTGCAGTATGCCATCGAGCACCTGCACGAACCGTTCCGCGTGCTGCATTTTGCGGCCCCGGTGCTGGACCTCTCCTGCCGCTCGGACATTCCGGCGGTGGTCAGCAAACTCGGCGCTATGGAAATCGACCCGTAGTTGGCGGCGGGGTTAACCCCGCGTTTATCGCGGGCTCGTTGCCGGTGTTCTGCCTTGCCGAATTGGGCCCGCTTGTCACGCCGGGCCTGCAACGCGTAGTCCGGCGTGCACCCCGTGGCAATCGAAATGTGACAATTTCCTTGACCTGTTGTCCTCATGGCTATAGAACGACGTCTGCCGGTCCGGTTTTCCGCATGCCAATCCCAGGGAAAAGCCATGATCAAACGCCTGCTTGTTATGTTGCTGTGCGGAGGCTTGCCGGGGTCCGCGGTCCTGGCCGCGGGGCCGGATCCGGCTTGGTACGCCAGGCATAGCACGTTGGACGAAACCTTTGCCGCCGTGGCGCCGGGCCAAACCGGCCCGGCCCTGGCGCGCCTGGCGGCGCTGTTGCGGCGCGACTTTCCGGAGCAGGTGGCCCAGGCGGACCGGTTGGTCGAAACCGCCTGGCAGTTTGAGCGCCTGGAGGCCCAGCGCAGTGGCCGCATGCCGGTGAGCCGCTTTGCCCAACCCGAACATGTGGTGCGGCCCGAATCGCTGGGGCGGCCGGACGATCGCGACCCGCTGGATGTGGTCCTGCGCCGGACCATGGCCCTGCTGGCCAACCTGGCGGAGGCCAAGGGCGTGCGCGACCTGGGTGCGCAGCGCGGGGCGCTGGAGGAACTCCAACGCCAGTGCGTCCAGACGCCGGTGAGCGATGCCGCCGCGCGGCGGGCCTTGTATCAACGTTGCTGCACGGTGCGGCGTCAAATTGCCCTGGCCAACCCGTTGCTCGATTTTGACCGGATTGTTTTCATCACCCACAAGCGCAACGGGCGCGGCGAGCTGGCCGGCGATCACATGGCCGGGCAGTATTATGGCATTCACGCCACCGGGGGCGAAGGGCTCTTCGTGCTCGAAGGGGCCTTTGGGGACCGGCCCGTGGCGCGCAATGTGCTGGCCCACGCGCTATGCGCCAATGGCCGCTTCGCCGGCGCGGTCCTGCCCGACGGGGCCTGTTTGTCGCCTGATCTGTCGTTTGATGGACGGCGGATTTCCTTTGCCTACACCCAGGCGGCCGGGTATCAGCCCGCGCTGCGAGCCCCGGAAGATGCCCATGACCTGTATAACTACAGCGGCCTGAAATGTTCCTTTACCGACCAGAACGCGTGGCACCTGTTCAGTGTAAATGCCGATGGTACCGGCCTGCGCAACATCACGGACGGGCGCTTCAACGACTTCGACCCCTGTTGGCTGCCCGATGGGCGGATCGCCTTTATCTCGGATCGGCGCGGCGGCTTTGGCCGCTGCCACATGACTGCCAATGGCGGGGCACCGTGGTTCACGTACACGCTTCACCGGGTGGATGCCGACGGCAGCAATATGGTGCGCTTAAGCCACCATGAGACGTGCGAATGGCAACCCAGCGTGGCCCATGACGGTGCGATCCTCTATACGCGGTGGGATTATGTGGATCGCGGCTTTTTCCAGGCACATCACCCGTGGAAGACGATGCCCGACGGGCGCGGCGCCATTTCATTGCAGGGCAACTACCCGGTTAAATGGCAGGACCGCCCGTGCATGGAAATGGGCCTGCGGGCCATTCCCGGCTCCCATAAACTCGTGGCGGTGGCGGCCCCGCACCATGGGCAGACCTATGGCTCGCTGGTCCTGGTCGATCCGGAAGTGCCGGACGATGATGCCATGGCGCCGGTCAAGCTGATCACGCCCGATGAGCGGATGCCCGAATCGGAGTATGGCTACTTTTGCCGCGAGGCGGCCTATGGCACGCCCTGGCCGCTGAGCGAAGATTATTATCTGTGCGTCTTTGGATACCCGGCGCCGGACCACCCCGATTCGGTGGAGAACTACGGCCTGTATCTGGTCGATACCTTTGGCAACAAGGAACTGCTCTACAGCAATCCGGACATCGCCTGCCTGAGTCCCATCCCGTTAAAGGCCCGGCCCACGCCGCCGGTCATTCCCGACGAGGTGCAACCGTTGCCGGTCGATCCCGACCAGCCGCGGCTCAATGCCGACCGGCCGCAGACGCTGGCGCAGTGTTCGGCCCGGCCGCCGGCAGCGCCGCCCGGCGATGCGGTGGTGTTGATCATGAATATGTATCGCAGCCGCCACGCCTGGCCGGAGGGAACCAAAATCAAGGCGTTGCGGATCGTCCAGATCCTGCCCAAGAGCACCCCGGGGCGTAACAACCCGGCCATTGGCTACGGCACGGAGAAAAACGCCCGGGCGGTGCTGGGCACCGTGCCGGTGGAAGATGATGGCAGCGTGGCGTTTTATCTTAAACCGTATGTGCCGGTCTATTTTCAGGCGCTGGACGAACAAGGGCGGGCGGTGCAGTCGATGCGCAGCGATATTTATGCCGCGCCGGGCGAGAAGGTCAGTTGCATCGGCTGCCACGAGACGCGGAGCACCGCCGCCTCCGGCGCGAACCCCCGGCCCACCGCCATGCGGCGGGCACCATCGGTGATCGCCCCTGAACTCGACGGCAGCAATCCCTTCAATTACATGCGGCTGGTGCAACCGGTGCTGGAACGCAGCTGCGTGCGCTGCCATAGCAAGAGCGACAAGGCGCTGCCGCTGGCCGCCACCAAGGACGGCCTGCCCTGGGTGGCTTCGTATCGGAGCCTGAAGCCCTTTGCGTTCTATTACGATGGCGGCGGATCGTTTACCGAGTCCAAGACGTATCCCGGCAAGTTTGGGGCCTTGGCGTCGAAACTTTATGGACTGCTGAGTAAGGGGCACTACGACGTTAAGTTAACGCCGGAGGACCAGCGCCGGCTGACGTTGTGGCTGGACTGCAATTCCGATTTCTACGGCACCTATGAAAACCTGGCGGCCCAGCAGCGCGGGGATATTGTGCGGCCGGTGCTGGAGTAGACGCATGTCTGAACCCCTGCCACCAGTGCCACTCCAGGCGCCGTCCCGGTTGCTCAACTATGTCAGCACCAGCAACTACGGACGGGCGCCGACGCTGGTGAAGCTCGCGGCCATCTTCAATATTGTCCTGGGCAGCCTGGGGCTCTTG
>Ga0316217_10007324_pt1 | contig 10581 bp, 8 predicted proteins | sample 1anoAmetaG_FD_203633 | JGI IMG/M metagenome (GOLD analysis project Ga0316217, IMG submission 203633) | Freshwater microbial communities from Trout Bog Lake, Wisconsin, USA - 1anoA | ecosystem: Environmental > Aquatic > Freshwater > Lake > Hypolimnion/Profundal zone | place: USA: Wisconsin... | reverse complement strand
CAACCCCAACCCCATGCTTTGTTTATAAAATATCAATGCTAGCCGAATAGCACCTACTCAGCCACCCCACCGATTTCGTCAGCATCGACCGAGACGCAGTCTTCTAGGCCGAGGGCACCATCAAGAACGCCCACACCGCAACCCACCTGCGCATACTCCACAACTAACTCGTCTTCATATGCATTGAGGAATCGATCCACATCTACTCGCTCTCGAGAATCGCGCTGAACCAAGCCCCTCTTTTGAATGTGATTGCCCTCTCGACCATGTAGACTCAATGGGATGTAGATTCTAGGGTTTCCAGAAATAGTTCTACGAAGATTTGGTCACCAAAATCTTCAGAAATGCCGAGAAGGAGGATTTTTCCAGTCATATCTTCACTAGAGAGCAAGACGCCAAGAGCAACATCTTGCTCAAAGTTGCAAATGTCAAAAACCGCATCAACTTCCTCAGCAATACCCAACTCAAAGTCAAGCATTTTGAACTCAACCAACAAGGAAACGCCTTTATTCTGCTGCAGGATGGCAGAGCTGCTGTCCTCACATACGAATCCAGCAAATGGAACGCAGAAAAGTACCAATCAGTAGCCTTTTGATTACTCAGATCAACGTAAACGAGATAGTGAAAGAAAAGATAGTTCAAGGATGCTTCCTGAATAACGAAGTCCTTTGTGTCTTCGCCGAGGGAAAGGTCATTTGTATTGATTTAGCCAATAGGACCAAAATGTTCGCTCATAAACTGAATATACCAAATGTCAATCAACTCTATGGAAAGGGGATAGAAAAAGACAAAGCCAAGCTCTATGTTGTCAGCAACTTTGACCTGCATTTCATAGAAATGAATAAAAAGAAAGTTTTGGTCAATAAGGCTATCAAAATTGGAGATTTTATTAACAAAGCCTTCTTTTTCTGCAATCTCTGCTATATGGCTACTCACAAAGCCATTTATAAGTTCAGCTTCTAGACTCTAGAGAAAGAACTCGTGCGGGAATTGCCGCAAACTTATTAGCTTCTGCATATAGATTAGCTCTAAAATGTAACTCGCAAAAGTGTGAGCAACAGTAAAGAGTCAATTTGGCTGTTAGATAGCACTTCCAACGGAGTATTTGTCGGACTGACCATCCGCAAGCAAGGCAACTACAAAGAGGGAAGAATGCTTGTGTTCTAGCCCAAGATGTCTTACTTCATCCAGAGGCTGATATTAGCCATTAAAGCTAATTAGGGCTACATCAATACCAAAGACAGTGTTTTTGTTGCCAAAAGTAAGGAGAACAAGTAGCTTTTACAAGAGTTTTCCCATTTGTACAAAAGCTAGGTCTTGGAGTTTGGAGGATTGAACATGACAGCTGAGGAGTATAGCGTAGCTTCCATCAATATCGGACATGCTTTTGAAGGAAAAGACGTAGTCAAGCAAAAAATCATAGAGAAAGTTTTGAGCTCTAGGTTTTAGAACATTCTCTCACATAGAAGACTTGATTACACATAACTCTCCTCAAGATGCTGCTTTTCTGGAGTCCAGATAGCCGAAGAATAAGTGAATTATTGCAAAGAGTGTGATTTGTTTGGAATCAGCTCAAAAGGCGACAGATGTGTTGTCTGCCAGCAAAAAATGATTCTTTATGTTTGAGTATATGCTTATGTTGAATTTGTGTGGAGTTGGGTAGCAAAGTGTTTATAATTGAACTATGACTACTGCCCACAGACCCACCTGGAAGCCAGCCTACGGACTGAGTGATGCAGTCAACAAAGGCTACGTGCCTACTCGTTCGTACTCTGCTCGAGTAATGCTGCCATAACGAAGGATTTGCCGAGCTATTTGAATCTGAAGGAAAGAAAGATCGGGCAGGGATCTTTAGACGAGCTCAAATAAAAAGACTTCAAAGCTGACCTGCTGAAGAGAGAAGCGGAGGCACGAAGGAAAAGAAACGGAGAAATCGAAATAATCGAAGAAAAACCGATTACCTACGGGAAGAGCAAAACTATCTACAATGACGATGTGGACTTCATCGGCAATTACGAACCAGACATCAAGAAAAAAGTAAAAACCGGCAATCAAGAGGAAGCTGGCGTCGATTTGGGCGACAACCCTTTCCCCGAAGATGCAGACTCTTAATAGTTCGTAAAAGACGACACTCCAGAGAAGTAGCCCAAAAAGCACACTCACTCAGACTCATAGGACAGTGACGAGGAAGACGACAGTGAGGAGTTGCTGAGATAGTACTAAAAGATAAAAGAGCAGAGATAGAAAGAATAGTTGCATAAGGTAATTCTGAGATGATTCAGAGAGAAGAGAAACACAAAGAGTCTTTGGCCAATCGCTAAGCTGAGCTCTTAAAAGGAAACCCTTTGATAGACTCCTCCTATTCCCTCTCCAAACGTTGGTATGAAGATACCGTCTTCAGGAACCAGGCTAAAAAGATGGACGAAAAGAAAAGCTTCATCAACGACTATGTGAGATCCGACTTCCATCGCAAATTTATGCACAGATATGTATGTAGATGATCTCAACTTGAACTGACTTATTAGTATGAACTGAATAGTTTAGTAAAATCAGGATCCTTTTTCGTATTCGATTACTAACTTCCGGCCGTAGAGATGTGCACTACCCAAAGCCTATTTCGCCAGTGCTGCCTCTTCTGCTGTGTCGTACTAGACGAAGGCGAAGCCACGATGCTCCCCATTCATCTTCTTTGGCAGTCTCACCTTTTTCAATGACCCGAATTACTGGAAGAGCTATTTGATTTCGTTTTTGGTGGCCTGGAACGCTACGTTTCGAATCATTAGCTTGCTGCTTCTTTGCTCTTACATCTTTACTTTCTCTTTCAGCTTCGCGATTTCTTCCATGCTTTGCGCCTTTTTTCTAGACAAAGAAAGCAGTAATTTATGCCCATCTACAAGAGAGTTGTTGAGCTTTTTGACTGCTTCAACTGCCTTCTAAGGGGTGTTATACTCAACAAACCCAAAACCCATTGAGCGCCCATCCTTCCCTCTCACAATTTTGGCGTATTTGATAGGATCAATCTTCTAAAACAGCTGATAAAGCTCACCCTAATCAGTATTGAAGCTCAGATTCTTGACATAAACAACTTTGCTAAGTTCCTCAGCCTCTTCCTGCTACTTTTGTGCTTTCTGCTAGCTCTTGGCTATTGCCGCCTAGCTGAGCATCCCAACTGGAGCATATTCGAAGTATAAGAAACTATTTTTGAACTTTTGTTGCTGTAGGCTTTTTAGCACGTTTTACGCGAATTCAGGAGTTTGGAATTCAGCTATGGCTATAGCACGGTTTGGGGCCATCAGAAATTTTTGCAAAACTCCATAGAATTACAACAGTTCTCTCAGTTAAGATTCTTGAGTGCGAAAATTGAGATTTTTGATTAGTAGTGTCTTTTTGCTTCTTTCACAAAGGTTGCGATCTTTCTCAAGAAAAGCTAAATTAATGCCATTTTAGCTCATCCAAGCCTTAGTTTATTGAATTACTTCAGCCTAAGCCAGCGCCACTTTGGGAGCCAAATTATCTGATAACAAAATCTAAGATTTGGTGATATGTAACTTTTTGGCCATGCGCTAAAGAATGGTGTTGGGATTAAGAAAGAGTGTATTCCAACTGGTAGTGTCATTTAGCCTCTCTCTCATTTCTCTTTTCTTTTTCTTCTTGTAAGAAGATTTCTCCTCGATGGAGTCTCCATACTTTTCCTTTATGGCTTGTTGAAAGTCCTCCTCTTTTCCGGTCTTGATTATCTGGCCGATGTCCTCAAGAGAAGGTTGTATGTGTATGATTCTTCCAAAAACGACTTTGTTGTCATACTCAGAGAAAGCTCTTAAGGCTTATTCTGATTTCTCAAAAGTCAGGAAAAAGTATCCTTTGTTTTTCCCATCGTATTACTTGGGCAACTTTATTTTAGTGATGTTTCCGAACTTCCCGAACTCAGTACGAATGTCTTCCTCTTACAAATTGTAAGGTATGTTAGTTATGTACAAACGGTTTGAATCTATCTCTAAGGGTTTTGTTACATATTTCTTATTCTTTTCACTTATTTTTGGAGCTTTCATTGGCTTCAAAGGCTCCTCAACCACCTTTGGCTAAGCAGATGGAGTAGTTTTTTGCTTGGATTGCTTTGAAGGCTTTTGTTTCTGCTAATTTTCTGCCTGTTTATCCTATTAGAAGTTGTGATGGGCTGGGACGACTAAATCATCCCATGACTTCTTAGCCTTCTATTGTATGATTTTTTTGTAGTTTTCAAAGATTTCAGTCTTTTTTTCCTCCTTCTTGCCTCTCTTTTTGCTCTATTCCTTTTCTCGAGTTCTTTATCGAGATGGCTGTTCTTCGTTTTTGAGCCGAGCAATCTCAATTTTGATCTTGCTGGCACCCAAATAAGTGTTATCCAAGGAAGATTTGACCTATCTGGCAGTGCCTTGGTCTTTAAACCCAACAAAAGCAAATCTCCTGGACTCACCATTCGCTGCCCTACCTACTTTGCAGTCTGTGACTTGGCCCGCTTTGCTGAAATGCTCTTGAACTTCCTTCTAATTGAACACTTTTGGTATGTTTTTGACGATGATTCGACTCATGTAGCAACTCTGAAATTATTATACTTTCAACATTGATATAATCATTAGATATTTTGCTATCTCATGGAAGAAGTTAACGAAAAACTCATTCAGATCCATCACTCAGCCAAGTATAGTATCCACCTTGAACCACCCACAACTTCAACCCCTGCCTCCCTGCTCAAGTTCAGAGAGGAATGTCTTACAATCAGCAGCTAAAATGGTACCACCCATCAACTATAGTTTAGTGATTTGGTTGGCTTTAATGAGGAGTCACTAGGCAATAATCTCTACAAATTGAAGTTGAACAGTTTTCCGAGACGTCCTCGGACTTGCTGCAGGCAGGAACAAAGAGTTGTTTAGTCATTGAATGTTTGGGTTAGATAAAGGGAGGAAGAGTACGAAATCTTAAAAGTTGACCTTCTGAGAGTGATTACAAATCGCAAGATAAATTCATCACAGTAAAAGCTTACTTTTATGATTTATCTCAATCCCAACGCTGGAGCCAATTCAAGCAGACACTTCTAAAACATAGTCAAATTCATGCAGCTGACCAATTTGAGCTATTAAGTACTGTAAACAACGGGGAGGGGACACTGCAAGGGACACCTCAACTCTTTGGATCTGGATAAATACGAAGGAATAATCATCATTTCTGGTGACGGATTGATGCATTAATTTGTCAACTCCAACGTTTGTGGCAAACTGCCCGTCACCCATGTACCCGGAGGAAGTGGCAACGCTTTCGCGAAGGCTCAAACGGAGCTTGCAGGAGAATTGTGCAGAGACTGGTAAGCCATTTATTTGGCTGTCAAGGGGAAAGTGCGTGCAATGAACTTAGTAGTAACTATTTCTTTAGCCAGAAAATGCAACTCTAAAGGGAGTCATAACCTATTTACTCGTTTCTTTCACTGTAGTGGGCTTTTCTCGCAGATATTGACATGAATAGTGAGTTTTTGAGATGCTGTGGGGGCCTAAGATTCGAAATCTATGCCGTTTATCGTTGTTTGGCTCTACATCGTTACCCCGGAAAACTAACTTTTTCGACCTCCGAGGTCGATCTTCCACCTCTCAACCAAGAAATAACAAGTCCTGACTTTCAAACAATTGAAACGGAGTTCCTAAACGCCATTTTCCTGTCAATTCCCTACATCTCAGACAAGTATAAGTGGGGTCCATTGGTCAAAGTCGAGGAAGAAGCCATCGACATGCAGTACATCACAGCCGAGAATGGCAGATTCCAACTCATTAAGTACCTTCTCAACTCAGATTCAGGAGATCATTTCGATATGTAGAAGCAAACTAAGAAAGAAGGCTTTGAGTTCACTCACATGAAACTTAAAAGCTACAGGCTGTAGCCGAAGGGGGAAGGCTACAATATAGGAATTTTCGGAATAGATGGCGAAAGATATGAAGCTCAAAGAATGCAGGCTTCTATAGCTGATCGGAAGGTGCTGACCTTTGCTTGATATTGAGAGCTCATTTTCTATGATTTGAAAGTAATAAACATTATTCGGAAGAATTCTTAAAAAACGGAATCAAGGCAAAAGAGAAACTGACCATTCTTGACCCTCTTGTTGGCTTTTAGAGTCGACCTGTAGATTTATCGAAGATTTAGTAATGATTTTTGAAGAAGTATGTCCTAAGATATCGTGGTATGATGTGGACTCCAGAGGGTAGAAAATGTAGCTTTTTTTTAGTTAAACAAAGCCGTGAAGACTGGAAAAGACTTGAACTTTTTCCTTTTGGTTCGGTTTTGGATGTTGATGATGGCTAATTATGAAAGTTGCCTCTCAAATCAGCAAGTTTTTTGAATTGACGGGCATACTTGGAATGAGCAAAGGAGACTTGGGTTGGATCTGGGAGTTGGGAAAAATAACAGCGGGAGTTGTCTCAAAAATCACAAAGCCACATAGTTCAAAATGACATCACTAACTACAAAGGGAGGTGATTGAAAAAGGGGGACAAATATGGAAGAAATGGTGTGTTAAGTGGTAGCAGGCGTGATAGCTTCCAACTTATTTCACCCTCGAGGAGTATTCGTTTGAATATAATAATAACTAAATCAAATATGTTAGGAAAAAACAAAGAAAACAACCTTCCAAACATTGACTACGCCTATAACTCCTTCACTTCGACTTCCTCCTCCAATCTAAGCACCAACAATCAAAAAAACTACCAACAACCATAAATAACCACCACAAAGCAACTTTCCTAAACCTTATCCGAAGAAGAGAACTCAGATGTGTTAGCTTCAGTTATGGCCTGGTTCCAAGACAGGGGAATCACGAATGGAAACCAAGAAAGCATGATGGAAGAGTGGAGTTTCGGTCATTTGAAAAAACTCACTTCCGTCGAATAGAAGCCTTTACTGGGCAATTCGTAGCTGTTAAAACGCAGATCTCAGAGAACTTTAAACAAACTTGATATGTGATATTTTTGTTGCCCAAAATTTCATGTTTTGGGTTTTTGACACTCATTCTTCCAAACGCTAGCATGGGCTACCTTGGCCTCACCTTTGCTAACAAAATAAAGCTGAATTTCTTTTTTTATCCTTTTCCTTACTTTTATCATAATATAATCAGCTCTTATTAATCCCAAAAGCACAAACCAAGCTTCTCTGATATTCTTAGTTAAACGTTCATTTTTTTGGACTCTGTTCACAATAGTTTGCTGTATTTGACCTTCTTTTTGGCTTCCTGTTCCATTTTGCTGTTTATTTTAAAGGTTTTTCCTTTAAAAGGAGCTATGGAGCTTAGGAAATTATCAACAAAATGAGTTCAGACTGTTTGCAATAGCTATTACTCTCTTGAAGGCTTAGTTAGATTGAAAAACCTGTCGATAAATGTTCATAAACTTTATGTATTTCCTTTCCAAAAATTACACAGTGAAAATTGTCAGAGGAACCAAAAGACGACCACAGCGTTGCAAAAGGTTCATTATTTCACATCTTATCTGCTCCGAAACTGCAAATATCCCGATTTTTGCTTTTGGGAACCAAAGTCCTTCAATTCAGCTCTAGGACATCGTTCAACATCTAGAAATTGAATGGTTATTGCGCTGATAATTATAGTGGTCAAATTGTTTTTAAATTGAGGTAAATGTTTTTTGAAGGAATTCACTTATTTAATGGTTAAGAAGAAAGCAAAAGAGTCCAACTTTCGGGGTCTTAGTGCTTAGGCAGGGCAAAAAGAGAGCTGAAAGATGGAAGCTTACTTTCGTAGTTTAGTGACAGGGATAAACAAAAATCCTTTTTGAGTTATGGTAAATTACAAAGATAACAACTAAGCAACTACGAAAAATCTCTCATTTTGTATTCTGATCAAAGATCGCACCTAATTTTTACCTTATGGTTCAGTTATTAGTATTTATTAGTTGATGACCTTGGAACTACAAAAGTGGAATTTGACCATCTCACAAATATTTTGAGTGGATTGGAGGTGGACTTTGGGTGAGAGGGTGTTGCTACTCGCGAGTGGGGGATGTTTGATGTTACACAAGGACCATAATTTAAACAATTCACCGGCAAGGAAAGACAATAATTGGCAAATAACCAAATAAGAACTGTTTTTTTAGCAAGGACACACACTCTGGCATGTTTCTGCTAACCCTTGCCAACATTCTCACCATTTTTGCTTCCTCAGATGTATGTCCCGGTTGAGTAATATCTCTGCCAAGCTCGAGGATAGCACCCACTTATCTCAATTCCACGAAGTGAGCTAGAATCGAGAAGAAGTGGGCCATGGTTTTCTCTGCATCCCAATTACAGTTACAACTCTATAATCAATATTGAGGAAAAAAGATTGAAGTGATAGGGGGATTAAGGTAGGACATCGGGCTAAAACTTATTTTATTGCTGTCGTTGCATGGGACAAGATAAGGGTTCGGCTTGGCTTTTAATTGGCCAGCGCAGATATTAAAAGGACTTTGAATTAATGACTTGTATTATATTTGACTTTCAAACAACCAATGTGCACCAAACTAGTAGAGAACCACTGCCCAGAGCTTGAAGACTCCATGCTCTTTACCAAGTTCTCCATCTCCACCTTCGACTCCTTCCAAGAAATCATCGAGGGCAAGAGCTCTTAGCTTCTCAGCCCCACAGCGATCCCTTCAAGAAAGTAGAGACCCTCAGAAAAGTTCGACAGGATCATGGAGTGGTTCTCGTCAAAGAACGTGATGGCAGGAAACCCTAAGGAAGCAATTGAGCTGCCAAACCTTGAAAATTTAAAAAAGGCCTGCAGCCAAAGGGAAAGCCCTTTACTGACGAACTCTTTACTTTTGTAAAGAAGACTAAAAAGGACAATAACTGTCGTCGTTTGATATATTAATTCTTTTTCTACTCCCACTTTGCCGAAAGCATTGATTTTTTACTAAGATGGCAAAAAGAATTAATTTTTCCCGTTGCCTCCGATTAATACTGTTGGACACTGAACTGACTATTGTAGAAAGAGTTCATACCCAAACTTTTTTATTCTTTAACCCCCTTTTTGAGGTCTCAGCACAAGATTGCCGCCTCTGATCTCTAAGGCTACATATTCCTGTGCTTTTTTCATCTTTTTTGGAAACACTAATTCTTTTTTATTTGTGAGCTATTACTAAATATTATAGAAATCGAAAATTTAGCTATATATTTGGTAAATTTGAACAAATTCCATTGTAATTCATCTGAAAACAATACAAAAATTTTACATTTTTTCAAATGTTAGTCTCAACAAAATTATAAAAGAATTCAGGCACCTTTTTGAGATACCACTCAAACAATATATTTGTGGTTAGTCAATGCCTGGAATTACGTCGCCTAAAACCGGTTCCGATTCATGCATTCCTCAAAAGATAAGTTTGAGGATTTATTATTCCTAAAAAATCAAGGTTGTTCAATCTTATGCTGAATTTGTGCTTAGTCTGAGGTTCTATTCTTTTTTTGTTCTTTAAACACTTCCTTTTGGAAGTAATTTTCGCTTTTTATTGCAATTTGAGGAGTAACTCAGATAAACTCCTTTAGGGTTAACTTTTGCAAACAACTACTGAGAGATACTAAGTTTTAAATGAAAAAAGCCTCAAAACTAAACCCAGAAAAGGCTCTTGATGCAAAAAGGTACGGTTTTAACGCATCAAAAAGGTTTTAACTTGTTCTAGATGAGCTAAAGTATTCAAAAAGATCGTAAGCCCTTGATTATCACCAGATTGATTATATTTCAAAGTACTTTTGTTGCATAGACCGACAGAAAGGTGGCTTTCGCGGATTTTTTCAGCTAGTAGACAGTTGCTTTTTTAGTTGCCACTGATTTGAGTAATCTGCATCTAAAAAAGGTTATAGGATGTAATGATTATGAAACAAGCAAAATATAATCCAACGAAATCCTTCATGCGCCTAGCCACTGAAGAAGTACCTGTCAGAAGGAGAAACCTCTCTTTGGGCAACAACCCCGAAAACACCCTTGAAGATGCTTCTTCCCTATCGCCAACTTTGATCAAACAAGCTCCAGAAGTTTTGTATACTTCCCGCAAAAAAAGGAACCTTGTAAAAGCCATCAAATTCAAAAGTGTCAAATTTTCAACCCTCAACACTAAACTTTGCCACTAGAACATCTAGCAATACAATTTGCTCAAACGGAAGATGACCTAAAAAACAAACCAATAGACCAACAACTAATCTTCAAAAAGACTCATACTCAATCCCAAGCTATCTATAAAAAACCTAGGAATAGCTGTCCAGCATTAGTTCATATCCAAAAACAGGAGTTTGATGGAGAGAAGGCATGTGGATACTGAGCCTAGCAGAACTAGTTAAGGCAGGAAGCACATCAAAGAAGACCTAAATCCCATCAAAATGCCTGTATTTTTGAAAAAACATCAATAAAGGCATTCAGCTGAGTTTCCTACCAAAAGGTACAACCAACTCACCCTAAGAGAAATAGCATAAGTATAGTAAACACCAAAGTTCAACATTCTGATGAAGTTACGTGAACTCAAGAAAAAAGATGCGCCCAAACGATTGAGCCGAAAGCCAAGTGAAGATTATTCACTCTAA
>Ga0316217_10007323_pt1 | contig 10582 bp, 7 predicted proteins | sample 1anoAmetaG_FD_203633 | JGI IMG/M metagenome (GOLD analysis project Ga0316217, IMG submission 203633) | Freshwater microbial communities from Trout Bog Lake, Wisconsin, USA - 1anoA | ecosystem: Environmental > Aquatic > Freshwater > Lake > Hypolimnion/Profundal zone | place: USA: Wisconsin... | reverse complement strand
TGGCTGCATTATGGCTGTTGAAAAACCGATTATCATCTGCACCCGTGGCAGCGCGCTGGCGCTGGCGCAGGCCAATTATATTACCGCGCAATGCCGCGCCGCCTTTCCCGAACTGCGGTTCGAATTGCAAATCATCAAAACCACCGGCGACAAGCTCCAGAAGGCTTCGATGGCCAAGACTGATCCCAGTTTGCCGAAAGGATTGTTCACCAAGGAACTGGAAGCGGCGATGCTCAATGGCGAGGCGGATCTCGCGGTCCACAGCCTGAAAGATTTGCCGACGGAACTGCCCGCCGGATTGCTGCTCGCCGCCACGCCGCCCCGCGAGGATGTGCGCGATGTGTTGATTTATCGGGACGGGACATTGGTCCAAAGGCCAAAGGCCAAAGCCCAAGGTCATATGCTGCGAGGGTTCAAGGCACACGCGACTCTGAAGGATTTTCCGCCGGGCGCCACCATCGCCACCAGCAGCACGCGGCGAAAAATGTCGCTACTCGCGGTGCGGCCGGATTTGCACATCGTGGAGATTCGCGGCAATGTCGCGACGCGGATGCAGAAAGTCGCCGAGCGCGGGGAACTGGACGCAACGATTCTCGCGCTGGCGGGCATGACCCGGCTGCGTTTCAAAATCAACGCCGACGGCACCATCCGCGGTGACGCCGTGCCGGCCGGCCTGCTGGCGACGGTGCTCGACCTCGATGTGATGCTGCCGTGCGTCGGCCAGGGCGCGATTGGCCTCGAGATTCGCGCGAACGACGCGCGCATCGCGAACATTTGCGCGCGGCTGAATCATGCGGCCACATTTCAGGCGGTGACCGCCGAGCGCGCGTTTCTGCGCGGCATGGGCGGCGGCTGCCAGAGTCCGGTGGGCGCGCACGCGACAATTTCCGGCGGCACGATTTCGCTCCGGGCCATTTCCTTCCGCGATGAAACGGTGAAGCGCGGCGCGGGCCAACGGCCGGTGGCTCAAGCCGCCGCGCTGGGCGAGGCGATTGCGGCGGAGTTGAAATAATTCCTCGTCGCTCCGGGATTTTTTTGGGGAAACGGTGGCTGATGCGTCAGCCGCCGTTTTTGTGGAGTAGGGGTGTTTTTACAGCTTGCTGGTTATCACCAACATTTTTTGTGATGACAACGCCACTTCCAGTCGCCGGTTTCCGACAACTCTTCATCAATGTTTGCATATAAAGAATATTCATTCATTTCGACAATTTCATCATTGAACCGCACCAGCCGACAGCTTCTCCGTCAGGAAGATAAACCAACTGATTTGATGAGGTCTGTGAAGAGGGCCACCAATTGTTATCCAGATGAACCACGGTGGTTTTGCCTTTCTGAATAACCAACGGCACAGACACTTGTCCGCACCATGTGGATTCGGCAACAATGATGTAATTGCCGGCTGGAAGTATCACCTCGTCCGGCCATTCATCCATGTCGCTGGCATGGTTAGGCACAAATCGCACAACCTTGCCGGACTCGTCTTTGATGTCGTAACTACTATGCGGATGGAAGTAAGTGTTGGAGTCGGGTTCGGCGCGTAGTTCCATCGTCGCACTAAAGACCTGCAAATATCCTTTAGAACCAGAAGTCATGCGACTGATCGGTTCTGGTCCGACGGGTGCAAGCGAGATGGGCTGGGAAGCGCAGCCAGCCAAGAAAGGAATGACGGCTGCGCCAATGAGAACGATTCTTTTTATTTTCATAACAACATAATTTTATTCGCAATTGATTAAAATTCCCTGAATGAAAGATTAAAATTTGCTCAGGGAATTATTACCAATGGCGGCCTTAATGCATTGTGCCGACTTCATAATCCAAATTGGCTTGTTGGATAAAAACATTGTAACGCGCATTGGCCTCGTTGATTTGCGCCGAAGTCAGGCCCAATTGCGCTTGGCTCAATTCCACGATGGAACTGCTGCCGGTCTGATAACGCGCCTTGGCCAGGTCGTAGGCTTCGGCAGCATTGCTCACCAACTGCTCCGTGGTGCGGAGTTGTTCCCGCGCGGTTTTCACATTCAGCCACGCGATATGCACGTCGCGCACAATATTGTCTTCCAAAGCACGCACCCGTTCGTTATCTGACCGCGCATTCAATTCCGCTTCGTGCTGGCGGGCCAGATATAGTCCGCCGGCAAACAACGGCAGGCTCACTTGAATGCCGCCCACCTCGTAACTATTCGGCAAATGCGAATCGTGGGACGGCGCATCGCCAATCAGGCCCACAGCGGAAACCGTTGGCAGCCGCGTATCGCGCTGCGCCTTCGCAAACTGCTGCGCGGCGTCATGTCTGTTGCGCAGGCTCATCAATTCCGGCCGGTTCGCCAACGCCGTTTCCACCAACTGGGAAACGTCGTTCGTGCTGGCCAAAACCAACGGCGATCCTTCCGCCAGCAGCAACGCTTGCGGTTTACGATAGCCCAATGCCGTTGAAAGTGAAGTCATCGCGTCGTCGTCGGCATTTTGTGCCTTCTGGAGCAGCAATTTTGCCTCCTGAACAGCAACCCGCGCAAAACTCACATCCAGTTCCGACTTGAGCTTGTTGTCCGTCAGCACGGTCACCTGATCCAGCAGCAACTGCCGGGTGTCCACCGTCTGCTGCGCAACCCGGAGAACGGCTTGGGCCTGTAGCGTGCTGAAATAACTCACGTTTACTTGCAGCAAAACTTGTTCGCGTGTGGCATTGGCGTTTTGCTTTTCCGCCTGCGCCTGAAATTTTGAACTGGCCGTAAGATTGGCCGTGTGCCCGAAATCAAAGAGGAGCTGGCTGGCGGACAGACCGCCGGCGACGCGGTCATAGATGCTCGGATTATTGATGCCGCCGGCCATAATCCGGGCATCCTCGTTTTCCGCGCCCACGGCGTTGCCGTAGGCATTGATGATCGGGAAAAATCCGGCGCGGATTTCTTTCACCACTTCCTGCGCGGCCAGCGCGCGATAATTGGCGGCGGCAATTTGTGGATGATTTTGCAACGCCAACTTCTCGGCGTCGGCCAAGGTTAAAATGGCCGGGGCATTGGTGTTTCCGTCCGCAAGGAGTTTGCCGGCAAACAGGACGCCAAGACTCAGGGCGAGGATGATTCGTTTCATTTGGAAATTATTAAGGTGAAACCGCGCTGGCTGTGGCTGGAGGATTTTTCACCACCACTTCTTTCCGGCGATAAAGGATGAAATACGCCGCCGGCACGATGAACACCGTCAGCACCACCGACACCGCGAGGCCGCCGATGATGGCACGGGCCAGCGGCGCGTAAGCTTCGCTGCCAGTGCCGAGTTTCAGCGCCATCGGAATCAAACCAATCAAGGTGGCGAGTGAGGTCATCAGCACCGGGCGCAGACGCACGCGACAGGCAAACGATACCGCCTCGCGCAGCGGCCGGCCTTCCGCGCGCAGACGGTTGGTGAACTCGACGATCAAAATGCTGTTGGAAACGACGATGCCCACCATCATCACCACGCCCATCAGCGACATGACGTTCAGCGTAGTGCCGGTGGCGAAAAGAATGATCAGCACGCCCGTCAGGCCGGTCGGCACGGCGAGCAAAATCAGCAGCGGATCCATGAATGATTTGAATTGCGCGACGAGAATCAGATAAACAAGCACCGTCGCCAGAATCAAACCGAGGCCGAAGCTGCGAAACGAAACCTGCATCGCGTGCGCCGAACCGCGCACGGTCACGCGGATGTTGGACGGCAGATTCATGCCCGCGACAATTTTATTCACGCCTTTCAGGACTTGGCCGAGGTCTTCGCCTTTGGGCGAAACGTAAACGTCCATTTCGCGGCGCAATTGGTAATGGTCCACCTCCGTCGGCGCGGTGCGATGCCGCATCTTGCTCAACGTGTCGAGCCGCGTGGGCTTCGCGGAGTTTTCACCGCGCACCGGAATGGACGACAGGTCGGCCAGATTTTTTACTGAGCCTTCGGGATATTGAACCGTGAGCAGATAATCGTTGCCGCTTTTCGGATCCACCCAGTAGCTCGGCGCGATCATCGCGTCGGACGTGAGCGCGGTGATGACGTTGCCGACGACTTCCTTTTCGTTCAGCCCCAGCTCGGACGTGCGCAACCGGTCAATGTCCAATTGCAGCGCGGGATAATCCACGTCCTGCGGCACGAGCACGTCGCTCACGTCCGGCAGCGCGGAAACTTTGCGGGCGATGTCCGCCGCGATTTTATGCGCGGCTTCCAAATCTTTGCCGGCGACCTGAATGTCCAGCGGCGCCGGCATGCCGAGATTGAGAATCGCGTCCACGAGACCGCCGGTCTGGAAATACGCGGCGACCTGCGGCAATTCTTTTTTCAACCGCGCCCGCACCAAATCCATGTATTGAAAACTGCTCAAGCGATGGCCGGCGTTCAGTCCGACTTGCACGAACGCCGTGTGCGGCCCGGAATTAGGCGTGTAAATCGAGGAGAAGCCCGGTTGCACGCCGATGTTCGAGACGATGATTTTCAAATCCTTCGCCGGCACCACTTCGCGGACAATTTGCTCCACCTGCTGCACCAACTGGTCTGAAATCTCGATGCGCGTGCCGGTGTCCGCTTTGACATTGATGACAAACTGGCTCGGGTCGGTGCGCGGAAAATACGCCTCGCCGATGAGCGGATACAGCGCGAGGCTGAAAATAAAAAAACCGGTGATACCGAGCACCGTCAAGAATGGTCGCAGCAACGCGCGTTTCAAATAACGCTCATAGCCGTTGAGCATGAGGTTGAACCGGTGATTGAACCAGATGTTGAATCGTTCCAGCCAGTTGTGCGGAGGTGGTTGACCGATCTCCGAATGCCCGACTTCCTTGCGCTCCTGATGAGCGCGAACAAGCTTCGCACAAAAAAGCGGCACCACGGTCATCGCCACGAAATATGAAGCGAACAGCGAAAGAATCACCGAGGACGCGAGCGCGGTGAACAGGAATTTGCTCACGCCGTAAAGAAAGATGACCGGAAAAAACACGATGGCCGTCGTCAGTGTCGCGGCGAGCACCGGCAGCGCCACTTCCTGACCGCCGCGTTCGGCGGCGATTTCGGGCGGCTCGCCCATTTCGAGGTGGCGAAAAATATTTTCCAACACCACGACGGAGTTATCAATCAAACGGGAAAATACCAGCGCCAGACCGCCCAGAATCATCGCGTTGATAGTGCTGTCGCCGAACGACAACGCGATGAACGCCGCCAGCGCGGACAGCGGAATGGAGAGAAACACCGCGACCGTGGCGCGCAGGCTGCCGAGAAAAACCAGAATCATCACGCCGGTCAGCACGAGGCCAATCAAACCTTCGTGGATCAAATTTTCAATCGCGTTGCGCACGAAAACGGACTGGTCGAAAACCACTTTGGAAACCAGTTGCTTGGGCACGTCAATCAAGTGCGCGACCGCATCTTTGATTCCGTCCACCACCGCAATCGTGTTCGCGTCGCCGCCCTGTTTGAGCACCGGCAGATAGACGGACGGCTGGCCGTCCACGCGCACGACGTTGTTCTGGATTTGCGAACCGTCCACCGCGTGGCCCACATCGCCGACGAGCACGGAGGCGTTGCCGACGGTTTTCAACGGCACGCGGTTGACGTCCTTGATGTCATCAATCTGGCTGTTGACGTAAAGGTTGTAATCAAAAGGCCCGATCTTCACGTCGCCGGCAGGCAGAATGAGATTCGCATTGTTCACCGAGCGGACCACGTCCATCACGCTCAACTGGTGCGACTCCAGTTTGAGCGGGTCCACGTAAACCATGATTTGGCGGTAGCGCCCGCCGAACGGCTGCGGCACGGACGCGCCCGGCACGTTGGCGACCTGATTGCGCACGTCATACTGGCCGAGATCGCGCAACTGCGCTTCGTTCAAGCCCTCGCCTTTCAAGGTGATCAAGCAGACGGGCAGGCTCGACGCATCGAATTGCAAAACGACCGGCGGCAAAGTGCCGGGCGGCAGCTTGCGCAAATCCGCCATCGCGAGATTCGCAATGCTGGTCACGGCGGAATCGGCGTTGAAACCCGGCTGGAAATAAATTTTGATCAGGCTCACACCCGGCAGCGAGCGGGATTCAATGTGGTCCACGCCGCTGGCCAGCGTGAAGAAACGCTCAAAGCGGCCGGTGATGTCGGTTTCGACCTGCTCCGGCGGCATGCCGTTGAAAAACGTCGCGACAACGACCACGGGAATTTTGATCGGCGGAAACAAATCCACCGGCATCCGCACCAGGCTCGTCACCCCGACCACGCAGGTGATTAAACAGATGACGATGATCAAATACGGCAGGCGAATAGCGAATCGTGACATGAAAATTAGATGCGTTCAGTTTTTCGAAAGCGACGGAGATTTTTATAGCCGGAAGCTGGGGCTTGTTTTTCATCGCGCAGCGGCCGTCAGCAGCCTGGGTTCGACTTTTTCGCCGGCTTGAAATTGCGCGCGGTTGCCGACGACCACCAAGTCACCCTCCTGCAAGCCGGACAACACCTCAAATTTCTCCGGCGTTTCCAAACCCAGTTGCACGGCACGCTCCTCAATCTGATGGTCGCGGTTGACGACCAAAACCGTCGGGGATTTTTCACCGCTCACCGCCTCGACGGGAATCGCCAGCACCTGCGGATGTTTTTCCACTTTCAAAACCACGTTGGCATACATGCCCGGCATCAGTTCCAGATTCTGGTTGGGCACCTCGACTTCCGTGATCATCGTGCGCGTCTTGTCATCCACTTCGCGCGTGAATCGGGAAATCGTGCCGGTGAAGGTTTTGTTGTTCAGCGAATCCACGCGCACCGCGACGGCATCGCCGAGCTGAACGTCTTTCACATAATCCACCGTCACGGGAAAATCGAGCCGCAGCCGGTAATTGTCCGAAACGCGCACGAGCGGCAGTGCCTGCGAATCCGACGCCGTGCCGGCCTGAATGAGCGTGCCCGGATCGGCGTAGCGATGCGTGACCACGCCGTCAAACGGCGCGGTGATCTGCGTGTAATTGATCATGGCTTGGAATTTTTCAAAGTTGGCCTTCGCGGCGGCGATGGTGGCGGAGGTGGTCAGGTCATTGGCCTGCGCCGTGTCCAGCTCCTGTTGTGCAACGAGATTTGGATGGTCTTTGTTAACCGCCAAAAGCCGCGAGTAAATCAAGTGTGCATTATTGTAATCCGCCTCGGCTTTTTGTTTGGCGGCTTGGGCGGTTTCTAATTCAGCCTGCAATTCCGGCACTTCGATCGTCGCCATCAACTGGCCAGCCTTGACTGTGTCGCCGAAATCCACGTTCATTTTGCTGACGTAGCCGGAAACCTTGGCGTGCAATGACACTTCCTCATTAGGCCGGAATTCCGCCGCGATCGTGACCTGCTTGAACAGGTCTTCGCGTGTCACTTTCGCCACGCCCGCCGTTGGAATGACGATCGAATCAGCGCACATGGGAGCTTGAGCAAGTGCGTAATGCACCGCCCACAACCCGCCGAGACCAATGACAAAAACAGCCACCATGATTTTGAATCGGTTTCCGAATTGAGCGTTTGCGATTTTGAATTTCATGGTTTGTCGTTGTTTTCAGCCTTTGAACAAAGGCAGCGTGACGCGAAAGCAACTGCCGCTGCCGATGGTGCTTTGCACGGTCACTTCCGCGCCATGCGCGGTGCAAATGGATTTGACGATGGCCAAGCCAAGCCCGGCGCTTTCGGCATCGGCGGAGCGCGCCTTGTCCACACGGTAAAAGCGCTCAAAAATATGTGGCAAGGCTTCGGGCGGAATGCCCAGGCCATTATCTTCCACTTCCAACACGGCGTGGCTGCTGGCGAACACGCGCAATTGAATTGTGCCTTTGGCCGGCGTGTATTTGATGGCATTGTCGAGCAGGTTGACAACCACCTGCTTGAGCCGCACCTGGTTGCCTTTCACCGGCACCGGTTGGCTGGCGTTGCAGGCAATGGCAATCCCCTTGTCCTCGGCCAGCAGGCCCATTTGTTCAGCGGTGGTTTTAGCCAGTTCGCTCAAATCGAAATCCGTCCACTCGGTTTTCGCCTCACCGGCGTCCAGGCGCGAAAGTGTGAACAACTGCTCCACGATTTTGCCCAGATGCACGACCTCTTCCAGCAGGCTGCCGGCGCGGTCGCGCAATTCCGCATCCAGCCGGGCGTCGGCCGCAAAACTCTCCAACTCACCGCGCAGGATCGTCAGCGGCGTGCGCAAGTCATGCGAGGCGTCGGCGACGAAGCGCTTGGAATTTTGAAACGCATCATCCAGCCGCGTGATCATGCGGTTGAGTGAAACCGACAAGCGTTCCAATTCATCGCCGGTGTGCGCGGCGGGCAGGCGCTCGCTCAAATTGAACTGCGTGATCCTTTCGGCGGCGCGCGTGATTTGCTCCACCGGCGTCAACGCACGGCGCACCAGCAGATAACCGCCCGCCGTGATGATAATGACCGCCAGAGGCAAACCCAGGGCGAGTTGCAAAAAAAGGTGGTTGAGCATCGTTTCCACGGGATCAAGCAGCGCGCCGAATTCCACGCGATAATCCGGGTTGCCCGACGATTTGAAATTCAGCACGGCGATGAGCAGCGTGTTGCCGCCCGACAATTGCAGCTTGCGTGAAAACTCCGTCTGCGACGACGCCGGGAAAAGGGGAACTTCCGCCGGTTTGAAATTGCCTTCTTTGGGCGTGCCGGAAACATAGACGAGAGTTCCATCGGCGCGGGTGATGCGGATGAAGCGGTCGTTGATTTCCGGATCAAACCAATCCTTTGTCTGGCTGGCAACGGCCGCCTCGCCGGTTTGTTTGACATGGACGAGCAGCATATTGGCAATCTGGCGTGCCCGCCGCGATTGTGATTCGCGCAGGTTGTTTTCCAAAAAACGCCGCAGGTCGAGATACAACAGCGCACATAGCAGCAAAAAAATCACGGTGAGCAAACCGGCATGCCAGACGACCAAGCGAAAACTGATGGACCGTATATTCATGTCTGCGCCCCGTCGTTCAGACTGTAGCCGACGCCGCGCACGGTGCGCAGCAGTTTGACGGAATGTGCATCGTCCACTTTTTCACGCAAATGCCGCACATAGACGTCCACAATGTTGGTCAGCCCCTCGAAACTTTGATCCCAAACATGTTCAATGATCATGGTGCGAGAGAAAACACGGTTGGGTTGCGTGGCCAGGTATTCAAGCAACGCGTATTCCTTGGCCGTGAGTTCGATTTTTCTGCCGGCGCGCTTCACGTTTTGTGAAAGGCGGTCAATTTCCAGATCGCCCACACGCAGCACGCTGGAGCGATTGATCGGTCCGCGCTTCAACAATGCTTTGATGCGTAAAAGCAGTTCGGCGAAAGCGAACGGCTTGGTGAGATAGTCGTCCGCGCCAGTTTCAAAATTTTTTATTTTGTCGGCAATGCCGTCGCGCGCGGTGAGAATCAGAATTGGAACCAGTTGATTTTTGCGCCTGATTTTTTCGAGAACCTCTGTGCCGGTCAGTCCGGGCAGCATCAAATCCAGAATGATCAGGTCGTAATCGTATGCGTTGGCGGCTTCCCAGCCGCTTTGGCCGTCATGGCAGACATCCACGGCAAAACGCTCCGCCTTGAGGCCGCGCACAATGATGTCGGCCACTTTCTTTTCGTCTTCCACCAGCAGGATTCGCATAGGCTTGTTAGTTTCGACAAAGGAATAGACCAAATGTTTATTAAAACAACGTAAACACATGATTAAATTTCATTCAGAAACTTTCATCCGGATGTGGCCACGGCAATAATGGGCAAACCTATGAAAGCAATTTTTACTTTGGCCGCCATGTCGGTCGGCGTTTTTTTATCCGGTTGCGCCACCGCAAACCACGGGCCGGTGTTCGACACGGTGGGGCCGCCAATATCCTCCTCGAAAGCGACGGATTTTAATAATGGCTCCCTGACGGTTTATTCCGCTTACGAGGTCAATGCCGACTTTAACGCACGCGACCCCAATCGCCCCGAGTATTCTGACTACAAAATTTTCACCCCCGATGGGAAACTGCTTCAGAAGGTTCATAATAATTCGGGAACAATTCTCCAAGATGCCATGCCGGTGGAACTTCCTCCGGGAAAATTTACTGTCCGTGCACGTGCCAATGGCTATGGTTTTGTAACGATTCCGGTAATTATTGAGTCCCGCAAAACCACGATTTTGCATCTCGAAGGTGGCAGCTTCTGGCCGGATGAATCTGTTTTCAATCAAACCAACGCCGTGCGCTTGCCGGATGGCTTGGTCATTGGCTGGAAAGCCCAGCCCGAATTGTAAATTGCCTCAAAACAAAAAGCCGGAATGTGGCCTATTCTGGCTTTTGTCTCGTTTCGATTGTCAATGATCAGGTTGCCATGTGGTCGACCGGCTCGCTCCACTCGCTGCGCTGGTTGCCAACCCCATGCACGCGGACGCGGAGGCCATACATCTGGCCAGGCACCAGATTGAGTAGCACAATGTCATGCGGGTCCGTGAAGGTTTCCCAATGCCCCCCTCACGCCAGCCACCGTGCTCGTTTGAATTTCATAAGCCCATGCATGCGGGTCAATCACCACTTCGATGCCCAGTTTGGTGGACGCCACGTTCGTCACGTTCGTGATGGAAGAACCCGTGACCAGCG
>Ga0316217_10007322_pt1 | contig 10583 bp, 7 predicted proteins | sample 1anoAmetaG_FD_203633 | JGI IMG/M metagenome (GOLD analysis project Ga0316217, IMG submission 203633) | Freshwater microbial communities from Trout Bog Lake, Wisconsin, USA - 1anoA | ecosystem: Environmental > Aquatic > Freshwater > Lake > Hypolimnion/Profundal zone | place: USA: Wisconsin... | reverse complement strand
GGCAGCCGCCGCACGCTGCTAAGCCGCGAAGTCCTCGCTCGCTTCCCCGGGGCATGGGCCGCAGCCCGCTGAACCGAGGGGATCGCGGTCGGTGACCTCGGCCAGCGCCGCCAGTCGCGCGGCCAGATCGCCGGTGAGCACGCCGGGCTGGTAGCGCCAGGTCCAGTTGCCGTCGGCGAGGCTGGGGACATTCATGCGCGCTTCGCTGCCCAGCGCCAGCGCATCCTGCAGCGGGGCCACGGCGTAGCGGGCGACGGAGGACATGGCAGCGCGCAGAAACGCCCACGGAGCATTCGTGTCGTCGGCGCCCAGATAGATGCCGGCATCGTGGCGTTCCCGGTCGCTGGCCTGCGAACGCCACCAGCCCAGCGTGGTGTCGTTGTCGTGGGTGCCGGTGTAGGCGACCGTGTTCTGCTCAAAGCGGTGGGGCAGATAGATGTGTGCGCCCGGATCGCCGAAGCCGAATTGCAGGACGCGCATGCCGGGAATCCCCAGACGGCGGCGCAATTCGTGAACCTCCTCGGTGATGAAGCCGAGGTCTTCGGCGATGAACGGCAGCCCGCCAAGTTCGCGGCGCAGCACCGCGAAGAGACTGTCGCACGGGCCTTTCACCCAGCGGCCGCGCACGGCCGTGGGTTCGGTCGCAGGTATCTCCCAGTAGGCTTCAAAGCCGCGGAAGTGGTCGAGGCGGACGATGTCGCAGGCCGCCAGCGTCCAGCGCATGCGCTGCACCCACCAGTCGAAGCCGCGACGCTCGAGTGCGTCCCAGCGGTAGAGCGGGTTGCCCCAGCGCTGCCCGGTGGCGCTGAAAGCGTCAGGCGGCACGCCCGCCACCACGTCCGGGTTCAGGTCCTGGTTGAGTTGGAAAATGTCCGGGTGACACCAGACGTCGGCGCTGTCGAAGCTGACGAAGATGGCGACGTCGCCGATGATGCGAATTCCGCAGCGCCGGCAATGCGCGCGCAGGGCGCGCCACTGTTCAAAGAAGGCAAACTGCAGGACGCGGGCGGCATCCAGCGCCGGCGCTTCCTGCTCGCGCAAGCGGGCGAGAGTGTCGCTGTCGCGCGCGGCAAAATCGCGCGGCCAGCAGTTCCAGCTGCGGCCCTGGAAGCGCTGGCGCAGTGCCCCGAACACGACGAAGTCCTCCAGCCACCATGCCTGCTCGCGGCAAAACTGTTCGTAGCGGGCGTGATCGGAGACGCTCGCCCGGCGGAGAAAATTCGTGGCGGCCTCGATCAGCAAAGGCGTCTTGAGGACCCGCACCCGTTCATAATCCACCCGGTCTCCGGGGGCGGAGAGCGTAGCGAGTCGTCCGCGGTCAATCCAGCCGCGCTCGGCCAGGCGTTCCAGGCTGATGAGCAAGGGATTGCCGGCGAAGGCGGAGATGGCCGAGTACGGCGAGTTGCCGATGCCTACCGGGCCAAGCGGCAGAATCTGCCACAGCCGCTGGCGGGCCGACGCCAGGAAATCGACAAACTGATGCGCCGCCGGGCCAAAGTCGCCAATTCCGCCAAGCGAAGGAAACGACGTCGGATGGAGGAGAATGCCAGATGCTCGGTCCATGAAGTCTTTCTTAGTTGCCAGACAATTGCCGCCGGTTGGAAGCCGACAGTGCAGCCATTGTAACGTGAGGCGCCGGGGAGGCGGCGCCATGGACCGGCTTGTTCCGGGAAACGGGAGGCGCAACGAGAACCCTGTTTTCCGCAATGAAAAACGCCCGGCGTTGCCGCCGGGCGCGGAAAAACAAGAATGTGAGCAGCTGACAAAATCAGCGCAGAGGCAGTTTTCTAGCTGGCCTCGGGCTTTCCTGCCAACCTCTGCATCTCCTGGTTGTTGATGCGAATCTTGCCCTGCTTTTCCATCCGGTTGCGCAGGCCATCGACAAACACGCGGAAGGCTTCGGTACGCTGGCGCTCCAGCACCTCCTGCCGCAACTGTTCCCTCTTCTGATCGAAGGCAGCCGCTTCCGGCGCCTGTTTGTCCAGCAGACTGAGCACGGCTCCACCGCGCGCAATCTGAATCGGGGTGCTGATTTCACCCGGCTTCAGGTCGAAGACGATGGAAGCAGGCCCCGAGAGCGCGCCCAGGTCCGGCACCTGTGCCGAGGGAACGACCAACTCGCTGGTCTTAACGGTGGCGCCCACTTCCGCGGCGGCCTTGTTCAGACTGTGTAGGGCGCGGGCTCGATCAGCGAGTTGCTGCAGTTTCTGGGCGAGCAATTCGCCGGACCGCTCCTGCCGGAAGTCCTGTTCCACCCGGCCGCGGACCTGCTCGAAGGTCGGGGGCTGTGGCGGCTGCACGGCGGTTACCTGGAAGATGAGGAAGCCGCCCGGATAGCGGACCATCTCCGGCGGGTTCTTTTCGCGCGCGCCGAAGATGGCCGCCAAGGCCTCTGGTGCGGCGCCCATGCCGGGCAGCGCGTCGGCGCGGCTGATCTGGTTGGCGGTCTGCAGTTCCAGCCCATTCTTCTGGGCGGCAGCCTGCAACCCGCCGGCAGCGCGTGCCTGGGTCTGTATAGTGTTGGCGACTTCTTCGCTCTGCGCGGCAGACTTCTGCGCCGCCACCGCCGGCTCGATCTGGGCCTTCACTTCATCAAGCGGCTTGACGCGCGGCCTATGCACGTCTTCCACCTGGATGATGTGGAATCCGTAGCTGCTCTGGATGAGGCCGCTGGTTTCGCCGGGTTTCAGTGAGAAGGCCGACTTTTCAAATTCCGGCACGGTGCGCCCGCGCCCGATCCAGCCCAGATCGCCGCCCTTGGCGGCGCTGCCCGGATCGTCGGAGTTCTTCTTGGCCAGGTCGGCAAAGTTGCCGCCCGACTTAACCTTCTTCAGCGCGTCTTCGGCCTTGACGCGCGCTGCCTCGACTGCCTTCGGGTCTGTCTTGCCGTCGGCGCCGGGAGCCGGGGTCTTCACCAGGATATGACGGACCTTGACCTCTTCGGGCACGCGGAAATCATCCGGGTGCTGGTTGTAGTAGCGCTGCAATTCATCGGGCGTCACCTGCACCTTGCTGCGGATCCGGGCGCTGTCGACGACGGCGTACTGCACCGTGCGCTTTTCCGGGATGGCGTTGGCGTAGCGGCTCTTGCTCTTCTCGAAGTAGGCGCTCAGTTCAGCCTCGGCCGGTTTGATCTGCTTGCTGACATCTTCCTGCGTCAGCACGGCGTAGGCGAACTTTACCTTGGTGTTCTGCCGCAGGAACTCCTGGCGAAGCTGGGCCTCGGAGACGGTGACGCTGCCAATCACAATGTTGCGCAGCTTGGTCGTCAGCAAGTCGTTCTTCAACTCGGTTTCAAACTGCGGCACCGGCAGATTGAAGTTCTGCTCAACAAAGTTCTGGTATTGCGCCTGGCCGATGAACTGGCCGTTGGGAAAGAAGTAGCTGGAATACGGGCCGTGCTGGAGGTAGTCGGCCAGTTCGCTGTCGTTGACGCTGAGGCCCATGCGCTCGGCTTCAGCCCGCATGGCCCTCTGTATGACCAGATTCTGCACTGCCTGCTGCAGGAAATAGGGCATGAGTTGCTGCGGCACGGCACGTCCGCCGAACTGTTGGCGCACCATGTTCTGCGCCATCTGCTGCGCTTGCACCGTGGTGATCTCTTCGTTGCCCACCTTAGCCAGCACGCCCTGGCCGGGGGAACCAACGCCGAAGGAGTCGCCGAGTATGCCGCCCGGAACGAGGGTAATAACCATGGCGGCGCAAATCACCAGCAGCATGCCGCCCAATACGATCTTCTTGGTGCGACTGGGAGTCTGCAAAAACTTGATCATGTATGTGGCTCCAGCGTATTTGACCCGAAACTCAAATTATAAAGCAGTGGCCTCGCGACCGGGCTTTTCCTTAAGGATTAAAGATAACCAAGCCGATAGCTAAGGGAAAGAAATGGCGGCGATAAACTGCGGTGAACTGCCGCTGCCTGCCCGTCAACCACGGTCATAAAGCTGCCGTGAGCGCCCCTAATCTTTCAACTTCAGGACTACCTTGCCGAAGGATTCCCGCTGTTGCAGGCGGCGGAAGGCTTCGGCCGCTTCATGGAAGGGCAGAGCGTTTCCGATGACCGGCTTCAGTTTACCTTCGGCGACCCATCGCGTCAGCTGGGCGCTCGCCATGCTCATCAGGGCATGGTTGGAACTGATGCGGCTCAGCCATAGTCCCCATACGCTCTGCAGCTTGGAATAGAGAAGGCGAGCGTCAAAGCGCGGTGGCTCGCCCGAGGCCGAGCCGTATAGGATGCAGCGTCCCAGGAAGGCCAGCGAGCGGATGGAGCGGGCGGTTTCGTCGCCCCCGATCATCTCCAGCACGGCATCCACTCCCTCGCCCTTCGTTTGCTCGCGGATCAACTCGACGTAATCCTGGCGGCTGGAGACGATGCCGTGCTCCAGGCCCAAGGCCAAGGCAACCTTCATCTTGCTGTCGGTCGAAGCGGTGCCGAAGGTTTCGAGGTTGAGAATTCCGGCTATCTGCAAAGCTGCCGTTCCCACTCCCCCGGCCACGGCTTGGATCAGCACCCGCGGACGCCGACCCATGGGGAAGCGCAGTTCGTCATCCGGCGAAGGCCGCAGCAGGCCCGCCTCCCAGAAAGCAAAGAAGGCGGTGAAAAAATTTACGGGAAATGCGGCGGCCTGCGCGCTGGTGAAATTCGGCGGCGCCGGCCAGACCCGGTGATTCGGCACGGCCACCTGCTCGGCGAAGGCGCCGTAGTCCATGTAGCCCATCACGCGCTCGCCGGTGGCCGCCACCGTGCCGGAGAATTCGCGGCCCACGATGAACGGGGTCGGAGGGCCGCCGGAATACTGTCCGGCAAAGGTCATCAGGTCAGCGAAATTCAAGCCGCAAGCTTCCACATTGACCAGGGTTTCCTCGGCCTTGGGCTGGGGAGGATCAACCTCCCTAAGTTCCAAAACCTCGGGGCCGCCCGTGCGCGTTGCTACGATTGCCTTCATGGTCGAGGATTCTAGCAGAGCCGACCTGCCGGATGCCGACGGAGCTTTTAAGGGATCGTTTCGGTGGAATGCTAGCATTTGTGCCCACCTAGGACATAGGGGCCTTAGGATAGCGGTGATATACTGACACTTAAAAGTGGGCTCCGCCCGCGCTTCGGGTCGTCGCTGCTCAGACCCGAGGAGGCTCCGGCTTGGACTTAGTCATTATTCGCATTTTTTTCGTCGCCGTAGTGGGAGCCACCTCATATGTACTGAGGCCATTCGAGCTTCCTGCCCCGGCAGCTTTGGTGGTGGGACTCGTCATCGGCGGGGTGGTGATCTTTGCCGAGAGCCGCGTTCGCCAGATCAGCCTGCGCCGCCTGATCGGGGCTGCCTTGGGCAGCATTCTCGGCATCGTTGGTGCGTTCCTTTTCAGCCTGGTGCTGCACAGCAGCATTCCTGACAAGCAGACGGCCCAGTTCCTTGCCGTGCTGGTGATGCTGGTGATGGCCTATGTGGGCGTGATTGTCGGCGCAAGCAAGGGCGATCTGCTCGACCTTTCGGCCCTGGGCGGACTGTTCGGCGGCGAAAAGGGTCCGAAGCGATCCAGCAAGATATTGGATACGAGCGTCATCATCGACGGTCGCATCGCCGACATCGCCGAAACCGGCTTTCTCGACGGCGTGATCGTCATCCCCAACTTTGTCCTGCATGAACTGCAACTGGTGGCCGACTCGGCCGATTCCCTGAAGCGCAATCGCGGGCGCCGCGGGCTCGACATCCTGCAGCGCATCCAGAAGATTGCCTCTTTGCAGGTCTTGATCGTTGATGACGATTATCCGGCGGTGCGGGAAGTTGACCTGAAGCTGATCGAATTGGCGAAGCAGTATGAAGCCAAGATCGTCACCAACGACTTCAACCTGAACAAAGTGGCTCAGTTGCAGGGGGTCGAAGTCCTGAACATCAACGAACTTGCCAACGCGATGAAGCCGATCGTGCTGCCGGGCGAGATCATGAGGGTGTTCATCCTCAAAGAGGGCAAGGAATACAACCAAGGCGTGGCGTACCTGGACGATGGCACGATGGTGGTGGTGGACAACGCCCGCAAGATGATCGGCAAGACTGTCGAAATCGCCGTCACTTCTGTCCTGCAGACGACCGCCGGCAAGATGATTTTCGGCAAATTTGACGAACGCGCCGGTCCGCCCACCAGCAACCGCCCCCAGGGCGAAGTGCGGCCCGTGCGGGCGAATCCGCCGACGCCGCAGGTGCCGGTCAGCAATCAGTCCGGTGCGGTTGCGATTGAAAAGTCCGAGTAGTCAACGCCATTTCAGAAGAGCATGATCCGGAGCAGGGCGATCCAGCGGCCCTGCCTGCGCTCGAAGACGATCAACTCCTGCCCTGACTTGCTGTCGGTCTTCCCGTTCTGTTCCCACGTCATCGCCCAATCATAACTGGCGGTTCCGACCTCTCCCCAGCAGCTGGTGGCGTGGCTCGTCTCGGAGTATTCCAGGATATTGGAATGTGCCATGAAATCGGCATAGCTCTTGACGAGCGCTTCGCGTCCGCAAAGCAAGGGCTTGAGGGCCGGTCCCCGCATGACGATGTCTTCGGCGAAGAATGCGCCCAGGTCGGCGAATCGCCGGTCGAGCCAGGCACGATTCAGTTCTGCGAGCGTAGTTCGTATTTCGTCCAAGGCTGCCTCCGGGCAGCTATTGTCGTCCGGATTCGCCCGGGATGGAAGCAGGCAATTCGGGAAATAAGCGCTCCTGCGATTCGCTCGCGGAGAAGCCTGGGAAGGAAGCAGATGCTCGACCGGCGCGCAATTCTTTCCCGAAAGACCGTGGTGCCAAGGCGAGGCTTTAACCGGGAGCGGCTTCAAAGTTGATATGCCCGGGGACTCGAAGAGGGTAATTACAAACAGAAATGGAAATTGTCATTCCGAGCGTAGCGAGGAATCTGCTCTTGGATTCAACAACAGTAGATTCCCCACGGTTCTTGCTATCAGGATGGTCCCCGCAGGGATGGCCGTCCACTGCTAATTGTCTTCCTCTCCTGCCGCGCGCGCTAACTGCGCTCAAGCCGCGAGCGTTGTTCCGCACGAGCGCCGGCGCAGCTCACCTGATCCCCGCCAAGGTTGTACAATGAATTTCGCCGGGGACTCGTCCGGCAATCTACTGAGAAGCTCTTCGGCCCCCTCAATCAGAACCAAAAAGCAGTCGGAGTTTTCGGATCCCGGGCCTGCATTATCCAACCGATTTCAAGGGATCATCTGTGCCGCAAGGAGGTTTGACCATGACAGTTTCCGCAAAGCTGGCGCGTGAAGTGGCTCCTTTGCCTTATGCCTACACCGCGCTGGAACCGTTTCTCGACGAGCAGACGATGCACGTGCATCATGACAAGCACCACCAGGCCTATTTATCGAACTTGATTACCGCGCTGGAAAAACACCCCGAGTTGCTGACGGTGCCGCCGGAGGAGTTGCTGGCCAATTTGGCGACGGTACCCGAGGATATTCGCACGGCGGTGAAAAACCACGGCGGCGGCCATGTTCATCACGCGCTGTTCTGGACGCTGATGAAACCCAATGGCGGCGGCGAACCGACCGGCAAGATCGCCGATCTGATCAAGAGCGAGTTCGGCGGCCTGGACGCCTTCAAGGCGAAATTCAATGACACCGGGATGAAGCACTTCGGCAGTGGCTGGGTATGGCTGGTGCGCACGACGGGCGGGAAGTACGAGATCATGAGCACGCCCAACCAGGACAGTCCGTATTCGCAGGGCCTGTTCCCGGTCTTCTGCAACGATCTCTGGGAGCACGCCTACTACCTGCATTACCAGAACCGGCGGCTGGAATATCTGCAGTCCTGGTGGAACATTGTGAACTGGGATGCGATCAACCTGAGGCTGGAGACCGCCGGAAAATAGCGGATCACGGATCGGGGATACAACTGGCCGGGCGGCAGAGTCGAATGACCACTGCGCCCGGCTTCTTCTTGCGGCAGATCTTCGAGCAGAGCTACTCGGCCCGATCCACCTGCCGCAATACGAAGGCGTAATCGAAGGCGATCTCGCGCAGGAAGTCGTAGCGTCCGCTGGCGCCTCCGTGGCCCGCACCCATGTTGGTTTTGAGCAGCAGCGGGTTGGCGTCCGTCTTCAGGGTGCGCAGGCGGGCTACATACTTCGCCGGTTCCCAGTACATGACCTGACTATCGTTGAACGCCGTCTTGATCAGCATGGCCGGATATGCCTGCGCCTTCAGATTGTCGTAGGGCGAGTAGCCCATCATGTACTCGAAGGCCGGTAGTTCTTTCGGATTGCCCCACTCCTCGAATTCGCCGACCGTCAAAGGAAGAGACTCATCCAGCATGCTGTTGATGACGTCTACGAACGGGACCTTGGCGATGACCGCGTGGAACAGGTCGGGACGGGCGTTGACGACTGCACCCATCAGCAGTCCGCCGGCGCTGCCCCCTTCAATCACCAGCTTGCGGCGATCGCCGTACTGAATAGAAACGCCGGCGTCTTCCCCAGGTGATGCAGGAAGCGGGCTGGTAAGGAACTCGGCGGCGGTGATGAAGTCGGTGAAGGTGTTTTGCTTGTTCCTCATGCGGCCGGCATCGTGCCATGCCTTGCCCAGGTCGCCGCCGCCCCGGATATGCGCAATGGCGAACAGGATGCCGCGATCAATCAGGCTGAAGCGGTTGGAGTTGAAGACAACGTTCTGCGGGATTCCGTAAGAGCCGTAAGCGTTGAGGAAGATGGGAGCGGTGCCATCCTGCGGCCGCGTTTTCAAATAAACGAGCGAAAGCGGAATGCGCGTGCCGTCCGGCGCGACGGCAAAGCGGCGCTCCACGGTGTAGCGCTCGGCGTCGTAGCCGCCCAGGACCTCGGTGCGCTTCAGCAGCCGCGAAGTGCGCTCCTGCACGTCATGGTCGTATACGCTGGGCGGCGTGATGAACGACTGGTAGCGGTAGCGGTAGGCCGTGGCCGCGAACTCGAGGTTCGGCTCCGGCTGCAAGGAATAAGCCGCTTCGGGGAAGGGCACGCGCTGCGATTCTCCGGTGGCGAAGGTGACGATGCGGATGTGAGGGAGACCGTTTTCCCGCTCGGCAAGCACGAAAAAGTCGCGAAAGAGATGCAGGTCTTCGAGCATGACCGATTCGCTGTGCGCCACCATTTCCTGCCAGGGTTCGCGCCCCGTGGCGGCGACAGGGGTGCGCACCACGCGGAAGTTGCGGCCCGTGTCATTCACGCGCAGGTAAAAGAAATCGCCGTGGTGGTCAGGGTAATACTCCACGTTCTGACGGCGGGGAGCGACGAGTTGGAAGGCATCCTCCGGACGGTCGGCCCGCACGAAACGCGCTTCGCTGGTGGTGTGGCTGCCGGATTCCAGAAAAACATATTCGCCGCTACGGGAGGTAAAAACACTAACGGCAAAGCGCTCGTCACGTTCTTCAAAAACGATGGCGTCCTGCTCGACCGGTGAGCCAACGCGGTGGCGGTAAACCCGGTAGTGGCGCTTGGCTTCGTCCTCGACGGTGTAGAAGAGCGTGCGGTTGTCGGCGGCCCAGGCAACCAAACCGGTCTTCTCGATGCGCTCGGGCAGCACGGCCTGGGTATTGAGGTCCTTGATCTGCAGCGTGTACGGGCGGAAGCCGGAGTTGTCGGTCGAATAGGCGAGCAGCCGGCCATCGGGGCTGGTGGTGTAGGCGCCGAGCGACATGAAACTCTGGCCCGCGGCAAGGGCGTTCAGGTCGAGCGTAATCTGCTCGGGAGCATCCAGCGAAATCCGGCGGCACAGGATGGGATATTGCAGGCCCTTCTCAGTGCGAGCGTAATAAAGAAATCCGCCGTCACGATACGGCACCTGGATATCGGTCTCTTGAATGCGCGCCAGCATTTCGTCATAGAGGCGGGCCTGCAGGGATTCGGTTGGGCGCATCCATGCATCGGCATAGGCGTTTTCGGCTTCGAGGTAGGCGGACACCTCGGGATCGGCCTTGTCGCGCAGCCAGAAATACTCGTCCGGCAGGATGCGTCCGTGAATTTCCGTAGTGTGGGTTTTCTGGCGCGCAACCGGCGGCTGCGACAAGGACTCGGAAGTGGTTTTCGACAATATTGTGCTCATGAAAATTGAAGGCAACGCGAGTTGCGGCCGCAGCGGGCGCGGCCTAATACTTCGGCAAATCGTGGTCGATGCGGTCGGCCCAGGCCAGGATGCCGCCCTTCAGGCTATGCACCTTGCTGAAGCCAGCCTTCTGCAGGAAATCGACCGCCCGGGCGCTGCGCACGCCGGCCTTGCAATAAGCCACAACCTCGCGTCCGGGGTCCAACTCCCGCACCCGCTTGGGCAGATCGTTCAACGGGATCAGGTAGCCGCCGAGATTGCAAATCTGGTATTCCACCGGTTCCCGTACATCGAGTACGAGCAGGTTGTCGCCGGCATCAAGACGACGCTTCAGTTCTTCCGGTTCGATCTCGCTGATACCGGTTGCCGGCAAGCCCTCGTCGCCGCGGATGCCACAGAACTGGTTGTAATCAATCAAGCTGGTGACGGTTGGATGCAGGCCACAGACCGGACACTTCGGGTTCTTGCGCAAGCGCATCTCGCGGAAGCGCATACTGAGCGAATCCACCAGCAACAGGCGTCCGACC
>Ga0316217_10007321_pt1 | contig 10584 bp, 10 predicted proteins | sample 1anoAmetaG_FD_203633 | JGI IMG/M metagenome (GOLD analysis project Ga0316217, IMG submission 203633) | Freshwater microbial communities from Trout Bog Lake, Wisconsin, USA - 1anoA | ecosystem: Environmental > Aquatic > Freshwater > Lake > Hypolimnion/Profundal zone | place: USA: Wisconsin... | reverse complement strand
AAGGTGCTTCAATTGTTAAAACCAAACCCCGGGCGGAGTTAACATGGGATGAAAGCATAAAAAAAGCGGACTGTTTTACGGCCCGCCTTTATCTTTTTCGAATTTATCTTTACCCCCCGGTCAAAGCTGATTGGAAACTTGCTCAAATTGGGTGAACTAATCTTTTGGTCAACTTTGTTCAGATAAACTTAAAAAAGACAAACAAAAGTACTTGAAGGAAGTTACAGGGTAAAGCAAGTGTGCCTTCATTTTTCTGCCCATAATTTTGAGTTAATAAGATATTTTTTAAAGCCATTGTTGTATTCGTTAGGCTTAAAATAGGTAAGGTATTGTAATTGCCGGCATTCCGGTTTTTGCAAAATAACTGTATGTGCAAGCTTGTAACCGGCACTTATACCACTGCTTATAATTGCTCCGCGTTTAAGGAAAACATAGTTGTATCTGTGCTTTCGATCTTATTTCTATTTTTGTTTTCAGCACCACAGCAGGCAATGCTTTGTTTTTTTGTGGTTTATTGCGCGGAGGTGGTTTGTCAAAAGCCTTATATTGGCTTCGGGCAGCAATTAATTGTAATTGAAAGTGGAGTGGCTCTTGATTTTGTTTGTATAATTCATAAATGAGTTTGCGTGAAATTAAAACTGAGTTTAATACTGTTTTTTGTTTTAACGGCATTTTGTGCGCATAGCCAAACTCCTTCTGATTCGTTGAACAGGAAGGGCACCGATTCCACTCAGCTAAAGTTAGATGAGTATAAGAAGTTGTTCGATGCTGGTATTATAGGTGAGGACGAATACAATAAAATGAAAACAGATCTGCTGAACCCCAAACAGCAACCTGTTACTACGGGAGTAACGCAAAGCGCAACATCAGATTCAACCCGCATTAAGCTCGATCAGCTAAAAAAACTTTATGATACGGGAGTAATTAACGACGAGGAATATGCCAGGTCAAGAGCTAAACTGCTGGGCTTACCCCAACCCGAAACCAAGCCTGAGGTGAAGCCTGATATAGTTATAACAAAGGCGGATACTATGTCTTTAGCCGCGCTGCGCGATCGTTCTAAATCAAAAATTATAGCTGGTTCTGTTATCCTTTCAGTAGGTGGTGGGTTTATAATAGGGGATATCTTGCTGGCTACTTTGTCGCCAAAACTTAATCCGAAAGACTCCTTATACTCAGATAAGAAAACTACCAGAACAGGTTCGGAAGCAGCGCTTGGGGTACTTGGAGGAGTAGCTTCAATTGGTGGTGCTGTATTCCTGGCACTGGGTTTAAAAGACCGGGTTATTTACCGCAGAAGAAACAAATCGCTAACCATGAATTTTACTGGTAAAGAGATTGAGATCGCTTTTGTATTTTAGGCGGTCGCCTATGTATTTGCAGGTTTTGCCGTAACTGAAGCGAAACTAGTTCTGAAAGATATATTTCAGAACTGCAGCCAGTCTGATTCCACCTAAAAGTAATTGCCTTTCCACAATAGGCGCATTTTGTTCCATGTATTTATGTTTCAGATCGTTGCCTTTAAAGTTATAGACCGTATCAAGCAAAGTGCGCGATTCTGTCATCCATGCTTCAAAATCTATATGTTTTATTCTGGCAAGATCTTCTTTTGAAAACTGGCTTAGTTTCGACCAGTCGAGCGGTTGACCTATTACTGCATCCTGAATGATTTCGGTATCCCATACCCTGTGCAGGTTGGTAGGGCTCTGATTATAAAAAACCTGTACCGAGTTTCCACCAATGTCTTTAGCATACCCTACGTGTAAGGGTTGGTGCAGATCGCCCATCAGATGCATCAGTATTTTAAAGTCGATTTCAACTTTTTCTTTTGAATATTTCTGGCGGTCTTTTAATTCGGCTACTACGCGTTTTAATTCCCATACTATATTACCGGTGTCGGCAGGATTATAAACTGAATCTTTATCTATATTGATATAGTGCCACGGTTTTTGAAAATCGTACGATTTATCGGATTTTATCTCATCCATCCAAACACTTGCATCTTCTATGCTGGTTCCCCGAAGGTATTTTGCCAGCGAATCCTTTTCGGCTGCATTTAACTGGCTTACAGCTATTTTAGCTACAATTTTATGTCCTGCCGGCCCCCAGGCCATGGCATTAAACTGAAAAACAAAAAAAGCTGAAACCAGAAGCAGGTTTTTAAACCGGTAAATTGATGTGATCATAAAATTTGGTGCGTGCCGCCGCTTTATTATTGGCTGCGAGTATAAGAAGAATCGGCTTAATTTATTTTTTCAATAGTGTAAGTCAAAAATACCCGGTCTTTAAGCGGATATTTACTGAAAGGGCACGGGTCGTCGTTTACACCCGTTTGGGGAGAGTTTTTGAACTGGTCTGATTTACCGAGGTTATTATAGTTATGCATTTGGGTTATTTCGCCATAGTTGTCGTCGAAACAGCCCCGCAAAAACATGGTAGATGTGAATGACTCAGTCTTAAATGCGCGCTTGGTTTTTCGGTTGCATGGCGAGCCCGGATCAAGCAACTTGCCAAAAAGCCGGTCTACACCGTCAACTTCCCATCCACTCATATTAACCCTGAAACTTTTACCCCGCGGCACACAAACTATAAACTCATTATTCAAAGTCCAGTGGTGTTTATAGGTTTTGCCCATGCCTTTGGATAATATCTTCCCTTTTTTGGAAAAAAAATCATTTACAAAAATCCATTCGTTGCCTACGCTGGCAAAAAGACGTACTTCGGCCTTTGAAAGTATTTCGTCCAGGTAGCGGAAATGGATATTGGTTAGTTTAACCCGGTAAATATCCATAGGCTGCGAAGCCGCTACGCCGCTGCCTTCATCCCAATAAACATCAATAGTACGCGCGTAAATTTCAAGATCGTTGGCGTTTTTGCTGTTCCAGGGTATCAGAATATGAACGGTGGCTGAATCGTCATTTAATTCAACTACCTCTCCTGCCGAAAAGTTATCTCCTTTATGGGTGGTTAAAATGTATTTCAGGTGAGCGTGGTCTGAGGGCCGGGGCAGGTCTATTTTAGTAGTAAACTCATAGTCTTTTGCACTCATGTTTACACGCCGCACAAATTTGGGCGAATTATACCGGTTGTTAACCAGCGCTCCTCCATCGCCACTGGCAAAAATGTCGAAACGAGTGGCAAATTTAATTGAACTGTCGCCGATTATAACCCTGTCGGGAAGTGATCGCTTAAATGCCGTAAACCGTAGCGGATGTAGTTCAGCATTGCTTGGCGGGTGGCCCCGGTCCCATACATAATTTCCTTCCACGTGTGCCCAATCGCCCGGGGCGGGCCAGTTCCATATCACATCGCCCATTTCATGTCCGGCACTGAAAAAACCACCACTCCGACCTGCATCGTTGTCTGCTCTTATTGGATTTATCCAGTTATTCATGGCTAAGCCGCATTCCCACTCGCAATGCATCACGGTATTCATCACAGTATCATTTACCGGCTGCTTTTTATAAACCAGCAGGGGCAGCATATTGGTAAACCGGTTATCGCTCGTCTTATCCGGAATAATATCAAAATTAACGTCGTGCGAATAATGGTAAAACGGGAGGTCCTCCTCATATACATGCGGGCCATCACTTCCATCGGTTGGATTATAGGTAACCTTGCCTTCCATAATACCAACATAATTGCGGTCTACAACCGGTAACCAAGACGGCAATATGATACCGATGTCATAATACAAATGGTTTTTAAAGATGGAAAAAGTATCGCGGCAGGGTAAGAAGCCTTCTTCGCTTTGCGTAGAAATAGGATGAGATTTAAGCGGAGTTTGCGCCTGGCCCCCTATTGCAAATACGATAAAAAGAAAAGCAAGCGCTTTGTTCATTGCCGGTATAGGTTGCAAAGATAATGTCAAAAACATGGCTTCTATTAAAAAAATGTGAAACCGGACACGGGTTTTTCGTTCAAAAGTGCATTTTTTAAGGTATTCCGGTAATCTGATTAAACAGGCAGTTTTCACTTTTGCGGTAGTAATACCTATGGCGCTTAGTTGTTTATGCCAACTGTATAATGATTTAGTATACAATTTAGAATAAAGATGGCAGATTAAGTTTTTGTTAAGGATTGACTGTCAATTGCCAGCAATATGGTCGGTACAGCCTTTCGTATTGGCATACTTACTATACGGAATTCCGTGAGTTATATTATATTGATATAATTAGTTTGTAAAGAATGTTTTGCCTGAATAAATAACTAATTCTATCTTTCAACACAGAATAACCCGTGAAAATGAGCAAAGTAATAATAATTGGTGGAGGGGTGGCAGGTATGAGCGCCGCGCACGAATTAATAGAACGTGGATTTGAAGTAACTGTTTACGATAAGAATCCAACTTATGTGGGTGGCAAGGCCCGGTCGGTAGATGTAGATGCGGATAAAGGACAGTATACAGGCTCTCCTTTACCTGGCGAACACGGATTCCGGTTTTTCCCCGGGTTCTATAAACACATTACAGATACCATGAAACGCATACCTTTTCAGGATGCGCCGGGTAAACCGTTTCAAAAAGATGGTTGCTATGGTAACCTTACACCTACGCACCGCATTATGCTTGCCCGATATGACAAGCCGGCCCTGGTAAGTGTGGCTAATTTTCCAAGAACGATTGCTGATTGGAAGGTGCTGATAGGTTTTTATAAGGAATTTAAAAACTCGGGATTAACGCCGGAGGAGCGTTCGTTTTTTGAAGGCCGCGTTTTGGAACTAGCCGGCAGTTGTAAAGAAAGAAGGCGTGATGAATACGAAAAATTAAGCTGGTGGGAATTTCTGGATGCAGATTATTACAGCGAAACCTACCAACATTTGCTGGCCGGTGGTTTGGTGCGCACTTTGGTTGCGGCACAGGCTAAATTTGCCAGTACAAAAACCGGGGGTAATGTGTTTTTACAGTTAATATTTACGATGGCAACTCCCGGTGTTAATACCGATCGGGTATTAAATGGGCCCACAAACGATAAGTGGTTAAAGCCCTGGAGCAAATATCTGGAGCAAAAGGGTGTAAAATATTACCTGAACCATGAGGTTGAAGTAGTGGAAATGAACGGTGCTGCTGTTGGTGGGGTCAGGATAAAGAATGATAAAGGGCAGACTATAAATGACAAGGCTGACTATTACATTATGGCAGTTCCTGTTGAGGCGGCTGCTGCGTTGGTTGAGCGAAGCGCCGGCATGACCGATGCTGATGCGGTTTTAAGCGGCCTTGCTCCGTTGGCGCAAAGTGTAAGCTGGATGAATGGTATTCAGTTCTACCTTAATCAGGAAGTGAACATAAGCGATGGGCATGTTATTTACAGCGATAGTGAGTGGGCGGTTACTTCTATTTCACAAACCCAGTACTGGAAAAATTATGATTTAAGTAAGTGTTATAATGGCAAGGTGAAGTGCATTATTTCAGTTGATGTTTCTGATTGGTTGAACACTACTTTTAAAGACCCCATTACCGGCGAGGAAAAACTTGCCAAGGATTGCACACGCCAGGAAATATCAAAATTTATATGGCTGCAGCTTTCGCGGAGCCTGAATGTAAACGGAGCTAAGGTGCTTGACGACAGTATGATTGAGTATTATTACATAGACAGCGATATACATGATAAAAAAACAGGGCAAAAGGCTTTAAGCGAAAAAGCAAAAAGTCATGAGTCTTTATTTAACCTCGAGCCCTTATTGGTAAATACGGTGCATTCTTGGACGCTTCGCCCCAATGCCAATTCAAATATTCAGAATCTTTTCCTCGCTGCCGATTATGTGCGTACCAATACCGACCTTGCTACTATGGAAGGGGCTAATGAGGCGGCAAGGCGGGCTGTTAATTGCATCATTGATGCATCAGGGCAAAACCAGCCTTTGTGTAAAATATGGCCTTTAAGCGAGCCGTGGTTACTGCTTCCACTTAAATGGTACGATCTGTGGCGATATAACCGGGGGTTGCCTTATGCTGGCAAAACGCCGGGCTGGCTTAAATTTATTATGCTGTTCTGGGGCATTGCTTACATAATTGAATTTATAGCCAAGGCAATATTTGTATTCATTTTTGGATAGGATAATTCGGCTTGCCTTATTGGCAGTTGAACAATTAAAACAATGCGCATGACTATATTTGAATATTTACAATCCCCGCATCCTTGGTTTAATACAGTTGATTATACTGTGCTGCAAATTGTTCTTTTTACAACCGGTGCTGTACTTTGGGTGGCAGCTTATATCAATACTATTTACTGGATCAGGAAAAAAGAGACCCTGGATATACCTGCCATAGCCATTACCCTGAATTTTGGTTGTGAGATAACCACGGCAATTTTCTTTGTGCCCAACATGGGCAATGCGCTTGTTTTGGCCTACTGGGCCTGGATGGTGCTGGATGCTTATATTATTTACTCGCTTTATAAGTTTGGATATAAGCAAATGCGGGTGGATTTTTTTAAGGAGCGTTTTCACAAGTTCTTGATTGTTGGCTTGATTGTCAGTTTTTTTGTTCAATGCACTTTTATTCTGAGATACGATCTGCCAATGGCCCCGCTCGATTCGTACGTAATAAACCTGGTAATGAGCATCTGTTTTATTTACATGTTCTTTATACCCGGGTACGAGGGAAACCGGAAACTTACCGGTTGGACTAAATTTTTGGGTACCGGCATTATTAGTATTATGTTTCAATCTAAATACCCTGATAATTATTTTCTGACTTCATTGTATGTTTTTTGTGCTTTGTTTGATGTTTATTACTTGTATCTTTTGTATAAGGTTAATCCGCCACAGGTATGAATAAAATTGAGGAGTTTATAACCTGGTTTGTTCCCGAGTCGGCATATTCAGGCCCGGAGTCGTTAAGGTTGCACCGGCTTTTTATCAATTCAAGCTTTCTTACCGCGATTTTTGCATTATGCTATTGCATGATGAGTATTTATATCAGCGGTTATTTTTTTGCAGCCGCTATGGTGGTTTCTGTAGCGGTTTTTCTGCTGTTGCCATTTTTTTTAAGGGCGGGGGTAAAATTAAAAATTCTGTCTAACGTGTATCTGGGCCTTATTGGTGTAGTATACATACTTTTGGTTTATTGGGATGGCGGAATAAGGACCGCCAACGTGGCGCCCTGGATAGTTTTACTTCCAGCTGTGGCTATGATGATGCAAGGTATGCGCGCAAGTGTTGCATGGTTAATTGTTGCTCTGATTATTGTTGCTGTGTTTGCTACTTATAATTTTCAGGGAACAAAATTTGCAGTAAGGTTTGATATTTCGAAAGACCCCTTGTTCAACCTGCTTTCGCTGAGTGGGCTGCTGGCTATTATTTCGGTTATTATTTTTATTTCAGAGAATGGTAAAAGACAAGCTCAGAAAATGCTTGAGCAGCAGAATGAAGCGCTTGAACGTTTGAATGCCGAAAAGAACAGCTTTTTGAGCATTGTAGCGCATGATCTTAAAAATCCTTTGGCAAGTGTGAGGGCCTTTGCCGAGATATCGGCTAATGAAAAAACGACTGCTGAAAAAAGAAGCATTTATCTGCAGCATATTGCCACCTCCGCCGACCGGATGTTTGAGATTATTAAAAACCTTTTGGACGTAAATATGATAGAGTCTGGCAAGATGGGTTTAAAGTTTGCGGATGTTTGTCTGAACGATCTTATCAGCGCATATGTCCATCAGGCCGAACCGGTTGCTTTAGGTAAGCAGATAACGCTTGTTGCGCAACTGCCTGATAACAGAATTTATTTTAAAACTGATAAGGCCAGGCTGGAGCAAATACTTGAAAACTTTATTTCAAATGCCATGAAATACAGTCCGGCGGGCAGTAAGGTTTATGTGCGCCTTAACGATAATGATGAGTTTATAGAAATTAATGTAATTGACGAGGGGCCTGGCATAGAGAAAGATGAATTAGCCAAGTTGTTTAAGCAATACAGTGTAACTTCATCGGTGCCGCGTGAAGGTGAGAATTCAATGGGGTTGGGCCTGGCCATCGTTAAAAAGATAGCTGATGCATTTGAGGCACAGGTAGGGTGCCTCTCGGACAAAGGAAAGGGGTGTAATTTTTTTATACGATTCCCCCGCAGTAAAGATAACCCGGCCTGAATGAGCCGGTTGTAATTTGGTTTTTGATATGGAGTATTTTGTATATTAGCAGCATATTTTTTTTACTTACTTAACTTGAAATGTCAGCATCTTCCACCATCCAGATCATTATTGCCGACGACCAAATAATAGTGGCCGAAGGAATAGGAATTATGCTTGAACAGCAGGAGGATTTTAAGCTTTTGGGCATAGCGCCCAATGGTGAGGTGCTGCTGCAAATGTTGAATACCCTGCGGCCCCATTTGATACTATTGGATTTGAATATGCCTGTGCTGGATGGTTTTAAAACCTGTGCTCTGGTAAGAGAAAGATTTCCGGATATAGTGGTGGTGGCCCTTACAACTTATGACGATGATAAAATGCGACAGCGCATTAAAGCTGCAGGTGCTGCAGCTATGCTGTTGAAGTACACTTCTTCGCTTGAATTGGCAAAGAAGTTACGCTTAATTATGGTAAAAGGAAATAACGGCTCATTCATCAGCGATGGTGCTGTTGCTAAAACCGAAATTGATGAGCAAACAAGCAAAGACGATATATTCCTGCTAAAGCAGAAAATTTCGGATAGAGAACTGGAGGTAGTTACCCTTATTGCGCAGGGCCTTAGTTCAGAGGATATTGCTAAAAAGCTCTTTTTAAGTGAACATACAGTTAAAACCCACCGTAAAAACATACTCGAGAAGTTAAACCTTAACAATACTATCGAGCTGATCAATTTTGTGCATAAACATAAGCTGCTGTAAGTCAATGTGTTAGTCTGTTTTTGTAGTCCTTCTGTTTTATCTTGCATCATTCTCTTCATGCGAATACCTCTTTATAGGTATTGTGCATGAACGGGTTCTTAACGACCTTCGTATTGCTTATCACAATGAGGCTTTCCTTTGCTGACACTAAGGAATAATTTAGTCTTTCTCGTTTTTATCCTTCTTCCCCTTGGAAGGATAAAACGAGAGAGGCAAAATTGCCAGGTTTTCGAAAACCCCGGAAACTTGATAACCCACACTATAGAAAGTTTATTGTCTCTTCATTGAAGTTAACTACCCACGCAAAGTAGTTTGCCTTAACTTAGCGCCTGGTGCAGCTGAATGATACCTTCAATTTTTTATCGAAACTAAGTATCCGGAAATTAGCCAATGCCTCATCGGTCACAGCATCTTATTACCTGGCCAGGCAATCTGGTAATCCCGTGCAATGGGGTATGCCATTTAACATCTCTATAGAGCCAACTACCAGCTGTAATCTGGGTTGTTCGGAGTGTCCCAGTGGCTTAAAATCGTTTACCCGCCCAACCGGTAGCCTTGAATACGATTTTTATAAACGTATGCTTGATGAGTTAGGAGAGAACCTTATTTACTTATACTTCTATTTTCAGGGGGAGCCCTACATGCATCCTCAGTTTCTTGAGCTGGTAAAGCTTGCCTCGCAAAAGAAGATCTACACGGTTACTTCAACCAATGCACATTTTTTAACTGAAAGAAAGGCAAGGGAAACTGTTGAGTCGGGTCTTGACAGGATCATTATTTCAATTGACGGTACTACCCAGCAAACATACGAGCAATACCGGGTAGGAGGAAGCCTGGAGAAGGTAATTGACGGCACTAAAAACCTGGTGAAGATGCGCGCTGAATTGAAATCGAAAACACCCCATATTATTTTTCAATTCCTGGTTGTAAAACCGAACCAGCACCAGGTTGATGAGGTAAAAAAGCTGGCCAAAGACCTGGGTGTTGATGAGGTGAAATTAAAGACCGCCCAGCTATATGATTTTAAAAATGGTAATGACCTTATGCCCACCATTGATCAATATTCCCGGTATAAAAAAGACAGGAATGGGAATTATAAGATAAAAAATGAACTGCTGAATCATTGCTGGAAATTATGGCACAGTAGTGTTATTACCTGGGATGGTAAAATAGTGCCGTGTTGTTTTGATAAAGATGCCCAGCACCAGCTGGGCGACCTGCATAGCAAATCGTTTGCCCAGATATGGCAAAGCGATCTGTACCGGTCATTCCGCTCGCGGGTGCTTAAAAGCAGGGCTGATGTAGATATCTGTACTAATTGCAGTGAAGGCACCAGAGTTTGGTATGATGTGGGATAAGTTTTTTATTCGCGGTATCGGTAATGCCTTTTGTCCCTTCTTACCATGGTTTTCTATTATTTTTCAGCCATGAAAAATTTCAGCCCCTTTAAAAACAACATTTTTTTACTCATCAGTTTTTGTTTGCTGCAAACCATATCGTTTGCTCAGCTTTTTGACAGCACTTACTACAGTAATTTAAAATGGCGCATGATAGGTCCATATCGAGGCGGCCGAACAGTTGGCGCCAGTGGCATAGCTAAGCAGCCGAATGTGTTTTACATAGGCGTTAATAACGGAGGTGTTTGGAAAACCGATGACTATGGCCGTACCTGGAACCCCGTTTTTGATGAGCAGCCCACCGGTTCAATTGGCGATGTGGCCGTTGCACCCTCAAACCCTGAAGTTGTTTACGCCGCAAGC
>Ga0316217_10007320_pt1 | contig 10587 bp, 11 predicted proteins | sample 1anoAmetaG_FD_203633 | JGI IMG/M metagenome (GOLD analysis project Ga0316217, IMG submission 203633) | Freshwater microbial communities from Trout Bog Lake, Wisconsin, USA - 1anoA | ecosystem: Environmental > Aquatic > Freshwater > Lake > Hypolimnion/Profundal zone | place: USA: Wisconsin... | reverse complement strand
CCGAATCGGGCTTTCAACCCCGCGCCCTCAATCGCCGCTCCCACGCCGGCGGCATGTGGCAGTTCATGCCGCGCGGCAACTACGGACTGACGCGCAATTCTTACGTCGATGAGCGTTTCGATCCGGAAAAATCCACCCGCGCTTACGCCCGCTACATGAAGTTCATTTATGACCAGCTGGGCGACTGGTATTTGTCCATGGCCGGCTATGACTGGGGCGCCGGCAACGTACAGCGCGCCGTGGAAAAGACCGGATATGCCGACTTCTGGGAACTCTACAAGCGCAACAACCTTCCCAAAGAGACCAGGAACTATGTGCCGGAGATTCTGGCGGCCATCATCATCGCCAACCATCCCGCGCAATACGGCTTTGACGATCTGACCCTCGACCCTCCGGTGTTGACCGATACGGTGACCATCAACTATCAGGTCAGCCTCCGGCTGGTCTCAGACCTGACGGGCGCTCCAGTCGACGAACTGACAGCATTGAATCCCAGCCTGCTGCGCATGACCACCCCGCCCGATACGTCCTTTGATCTGCATCTGCCCGGCGGCACGGCAGCGCTCTTTGAGCAACGCATTGCGTTGATCCCGGAAGGCAAGCGCAATGCCTGGCGCTACCATCGCGTTGCCGAGAACGATACGCTGGCCTCGGTGGCGCTCAAGTATCGCGTGACGGCGGCGGATCTGGCGGCTGCCAATCATTTGCGCATGCGCGATGACATTGTCGGAGTCGAGGCGCTGCTGGTGCCGGCAGCCCCGGTCGCTGAGCCGGCCGCCCATGTGCGCCTCTACACCGTGCGCAAAGGCGATACGCTGGTCACCATCTCCGACCGCTTCGGCGTTTCGCTGAATGAACTGCGACGCTGGAACAAGATCACCGGGATCAAGGTGCAGCCCGGTCAGCGACTGCGCGTTGCCGCCCCGGCCAGCGCCCCCCGCGCAGCATCAAGCACGCAACACAAAACCGGCGCAGCAGCTGGGCCGGGCGCGCGCAAAACTGCCCCAGCCGGCAGTTCCGCAAAAAAAGTTTCTCCTGCGCCTGCTCCCGCAAAAAGCGCAGCGCATCCTGCAAACAAAAGTGTCAATGCACCGGTGAAACGCTCCGGAGCCGCTGCTGGAGCGCATAAAAGCAGCACGCCGGTCGCAGGAAAATCGCCCGCAAAGAAATCCGCTGCGCCTTCAAAGGCTCGCGCGGCAAAATAATATTTTTTAAAAAATGCATTTCGTGCTTGTCAAGTGCTTGCATTTGCGTGCAATCTATTACTAGAATACTTTCGCGAGCGGAGAATAGTTGATTCCGGCGCGCGATAATGAAGATGCAATCAAGTGCAGCGGCAAGCCGCTGGAGGCAATGGGATGGAAGAAGTGTTCAGGATGTTCGCGATGAGCGACGGCGAAGCAGAAGCCAAGCCGGCAGCGTTCGGGTCCGATCACAACAGCTTTGATGAAGATGAAGAAGTCGAAACCTCCACTGTGCTCACCTCTTCGGACGACGACGAGCTAGTGGCTGAAGAGACGGTGATCGTAGTCGAAGAGAAACCAGCAGTGAAACCGGCCGTCAAAAAGGCCGCAAAGAAAAAAGCTCCCGCAAAGAAGGCTGCGAAGAAGGCTACGGCAAAGAAAGCCGTCGCCAGGAAAGCAGTTGCGAAAAAAGTTGTGGCCAAGAAGAATAAGGCCGCAAAGAAGTCCGCCGCAAAAAAGGGAAGTACTGGCGCAAAAGGCGGAAAGGCTGTAGCCAAGAAGGCTGCTGCCGGCAAAAGCGCCAAAAAAATCACAAAACGAGGTAACAAGTTGGCCGTTAAGAAAGCAGCAAAGAAGGCGCCCGCCAAGAAGGCAGCAAAGAAAGCAGTTGCCAAGAAGGCCCCGGCGAAGAAGGCAGTTGCCAAGAAGGCTCCTGCGAAGAAAAAGGCAGTTGCCAAGAAGGCTGTTGCGAAGAAGGCAACCAAGTAACAGCGGCAACCTGAAGTACAAGGCAAGCAAAAAGGCCCGGCGCATGCCGGGCTTTTTTGCGTCTGAAATACGGTGCTGCCTGCTTCTTATTGTTTTTGCGGAGGCTTGACCGACTCGCCAAACTCTTGTGGCGGCTTGACGGATTGTCCGCCCGACGGCTGCGGAGGCTTGACGGAATTGCCGAAGGAATCACGCATCTCTCCGGAATCTTTTTGCGCGCTTAACGAATCCGCGGAGTCCTGCATCAAATTGTCTGGGGTCGTCATGGGATGCTCCTTTGCTGATTTCAAGTTGGTGGATTGACCTCGCCCTCAGGGCCGTACTTATTGAGGCGGCTTGACGGAATTTCCTGTTGATGGAACCGGCGGCTTGACCGAGCTCCTTGTCGAGGGAACCGGCGGCTTGACCGACCCTCCCACAGAAACGGATCCCTTCTCCGCGCTTGAAAGAAACGCCAGAACCTGCGCAGAGTGCGTGGACGGGCTCACCTTGGTCCAAACCTTCGCAATCTTACCCGAGGGATCAATCAGAAACGTGTTGCGGTTGGCGATCGTGATGCCCATAAAGCTGCCGAGCGAGCCATAAGCCTGAACGACCGAGTGCGCCGGATCGGACAAGAGCCGAAAGCTCAACCCTTCCTTGGTGCAGAACTGTTCGTGACTGCTGGTCGAATCGACGCTTACTCCCAAAATCACCGCGTTGTCTGCTTCATATTTCGCCAGGTCGCGCTGAAAGTTGTGCGCCTCAAGGGTGCAACCCGGCGTCATGTCCTTGGGATAGAAGTAAAGCACCACCCACTTGCCGTGAAAGCTCGCCAGCGAAATCTGCGTGCCATCCTGCGAGGGGAGGGTGAAGGTTGGCGCAACCTGTCCCACTGCGGGCAACGACTGCCCCTGGGCGCGGGTTGGCACAACTGCGATTGCAACCGCAACGACAGCGGCCAGGCCGATGAGAAGGGAAATCCTCACGTAATACCTCCTGATTGCTTGAAACCGGGGAATGGAAAACAGCAGGATAGACAACGGGGAAATCCTGCTTGCCTCAGTATAGCCTTTAATTACATACAACTGACAACTGCCGGTCGGCCGCTGGTGCCTGCAATGGCAATGCCGGCTTCGGCGGCTCTCTTTAGCAGCTTGTCGCGATCAAAGAGCAGCGTGCGCCCGGCCTCGACGGAGAGGCAGCTTGCGCCGGCGCGGATCATCGCCTCCACCGTCGCAATGCCAATCACCGGCACGTCGAACCGCATATCCTGATTTGGTTTGGCTACCTTGACCACCGTCAGGCGGCGTTCCAGTGTCGAAGACTGCATCGGAGCCGTATTTGCCGCGTCTTCTTCCAGCGACTGCATCAGCCGCCCGGCTCTCTCAATCGCCGCGTCCGTGCCTTCCATCGCCTCGACGGCGACACAAGCCTGCGCGGCCACCACCACAGTCTGTCCAATGTCGAAACCCGCCACGGCGCGCGCCACGCTCAACCCATACTCGATGTTTCTAAGCTCGTCTTCATCCGGCGCGCGCGCGCTCAGCACGCCTTCAGCGGCAAGCAGCGGCTCCAGAAACGCGGTTGAGCTGATCAGCTCAATGCCTTCATCGCCCAGCACCTTGGCCACAGCGCCCAGCAGCCTGTCCGTCGAGCGGTTAGGCAGGCTCAGCAGCAGCTTGGCCAGCCGCCAATCTGGCCGGATGCTTGAAAAAATCTGCTTGTGCTTGACCTGGCCGGCCATCACAGCTTTCTCGACGCCTTCCTTGTGGAAAGTATCGATGAGCCGCGAAAGCTCTCCCAGCGAGAGCCAATGGACCGTAATTCCGTCGTCCTCCGCAGCGCGCCGGTCGATCTCCGCGTCCGTCTCCTCGCGAATCGCCGCAACCACAACAGGCAACCCCTGCGCCCGCGCCGCATCCAGCAGCAAAAACGGAAACCGTCCATTGCCGGCGATGAGGCCAAGTTTCATGGCTACTTAATCACCCCGCGCTCGCTGCGTTCGATGAACGCCGCCAGCAGAGCCGCGTCCTCGCCCTCCAGCTCTTTGATCTTCTCCAGCGCCTGCGAGGTATTCAATTTGGCAGCCAGCAGAAAACGGAATGCCTTTTGCAGCACCTGCAACCGCTCGGGCGAAAAGCCGCGCCGGGAAAGCCCAACCTTGTTAATCCCGAAGGCTTTGTTCTCCCGCTTGGACGAAGTCAGCGAAAACGGCAGGACGTCCTGTGTCACGATGGTCCCGCCGCCGATAAACGCATATTTGCCGACAACGCAATGCTGATGCACCGGGCTGAAGGCACCCACAGTCGCGTAGTCTTCGATGATGACGTGCCCGGCCAGCGTGGCGCAGTTGGCCATGATGCAGTGGCTGCCCACCTGGCTGTCGTGGCCAATATGCACGCCGGCCATCAGCAGGCAATTCGATCCCAGACGCGTCACGCCGCCGCCGCCCACCGTTCCGCGGCTGATCGTCACGCACTCGCGAATCGTGTTGCCGTCGCCGATCTCCAGCGCAGTCGGCTCGCCGCCATACTTCAAATCCTGCGGCGCCACACCGACCGCGCAAAACGGGTGAAAGGTATTGCGCGCGCCGATGCGCGTGTGTCCGTCGAGCACCACGTGGGAGATCAGCGTGCAATCGGCTCCCAGCACAACCTCCGGCCCAATCGTGCAGAACGGCCCCACCGTGCACGAAGCGGGAACCACCGCTCCGGCAGCAATCACCGCGCTGGGATGGATGCTCACTGCGCGCCCTCGATTGGAGCCTCGCCGGTTACCGCTTCGGCCTCCCGCGTCCGCGGCACAATCGAGCAGGTCAGCGTGGCCTGGCAGGCCAACTTCCCGTCCACCAGCGCGTTGGCTTCCATGCGCCCCAGCCGGCTCTTGAAAGCCAGCACGTTCACCTCGATCCGCAACTGATCTCCGGGCACCACCGGGCGGCGGAATTTGGCCTTTTCAATTCCCGTAAAGACCGCCAGCTTTTTCTCGCGGTCGGGAATCTCGTTCATCATGATGATTGCCCCGGCCTGGGCCATCGCCTCAACCACCAGCACGCCGGGCATGATGGGATAGTTGGGAAAGTGCCCCTGAAAAAAGGGCTCATTCATGGTTACATTCTTGATGGCCACCAGGCGCTTGCCGCGCTCGAACTCGACAACTTTGTCGATCAGCAGAAACGGGTAGCGGTGAGGAAGTAAACCCAGGATTTCCTGGATATCGAATGTCATGCATCTCTCCAAAGAGCGGCGGGCGAAACTGTTTGCGCTCTATTGGATTATAAATCGGCGCTCGGACGGCTGGACTTGCTGAAAGCTAACCGGATACGCCGGCAAAGATTCCATTCATCCTTGAAATCAGGACTATCCCAGCCATTAACCTTCCGTGCGCGTGTTCCTCGCCACTCACCCCACCAACACCGCACCGCCATTTACGTTGAGCACCTCGCCGGAGATGAACCCTGCCAGCGGTGTGCAAAGGAACAGTACTGGTCCGGCAATCTCGCGCGGGCTCGCCACCCGGCCCACCGGAATCCCAGCGGCAATCTTTGGTCCCAGTTCGGGATCGCCCACCGCGGCGGCCGACATCTCCGTTGCCACCCACCCCGGCGCCACGCAGTTCACGCGAATCCCCCTGGGCGCCAACTCGCTCGACAAACTTTTAGTGAGGCTGATCAGCGCGCCCTTGGTCACCGCGTAATCGGCGTGGTTGGCCTCGCCACGTTGCCCGGCGGTCGAACTTATCAGAACGATATGTCCCGTGGCCTCGCCCGCCGGCCGCGGCGGATGCTTCTGCAATTCCATCTGGCCTACTGCGGCCTGCACCAAGCCAAAAACTGCATCCAGATTCACGGCCATGGTCTGCCGCCACTGGCTCTCGGCCATCTCGGCGATGGGCGCATCGTTGGCCGGCCAGATGCCGTGATTCGCCACCAGAATATCCAGCCGTCCAAATGTGCGCACGGCTTCGGCCACCAGCGCGCGTCCGTCCCCCGGAGTGCTCAAATCCTGCTGTATCGCCACGCACTGCTCACGCCCGCCGCACTCGGCAACCAGCGCCTCCGCTTGTTTGCGAGCCTGTCGATAGCTAAAGGCTGTATGCGCGCCGGCCTGAGTGAAGAGCCGCACGGTTTCCGCGCCAATGCCGCGCGATCCGCCGCTGATAAGCGCTACTTTCCCGTCCAATGATAGAGGAACACTTGTCATAGGGCTCACGCTAACGCATCGCCCTTCCCGATGTCGAGGGAGGCGTCAAAGGTAAGATAGCGCGAACGAGCCGCACCGGCAGAAAGATAACCGCGCGCACCAGCTCCAGTACGCCGCCCACGGCAATCCCAAGCAGGCGAAACGGCAGCAGCAGCAACCAGACAAATGGATAGAGCACCAGCGCCACCAGGGCGAGCGGCCAGCACAAAACCAGCAAAATGCACCACAGTAAAAATTTGATCATTCCTCAGCGCCTCTTTGCGCGCTGGTTCACCCTGGCGCGACTATCAGATCATACGTCCGGCTGCTTCAAGCAGTTCCCGTTCCAAACACTCGTTTCGTTTTGCCTTCCGCCGCCAGTTGTTTCTTTCGTTCGCGAATCAGCTCCGCGCGTGCTTTTGCAGGCAGCGCCAAAATTGCCTTGGTCTTTTTCGGCAGCTTTTTATAAATGAGCGCATGAGCGCGCGCCAGCTCTTCCTCAATCTGCCGCGGTCGCAGCGCGTCCCACCGCTCCAGCGCCGCCCAATAGGCTCGGGCCAGATGAGGCGCGGGACAAATCCCCTCGTTCTCCAGAAGCGCGTGGAATCGCTCTGCCCCGCAGTGAAACGAGAGAACAACGTCTCCCCCGCCGTCCGCGTTGGTCAGGGCGAACATCTTGCCGCCAATCTCGCGCTCTCCCACCCAGTAGACAAGAACGTGCTCCCAGTTCAGCGTCTCCGCCGTGTGGGGCAGGGCAAGGCAAATTTCGCGGATGCGCTCGTTATCCATTTCGTGACTTTAGTACAAGACCGGGCTGAGGGTTTTCTTCCTCCACGCCTCATTATGGCTTCTTTACCGTCTCCGCAATTCCCGCCATACAAGCCTGCGGCGGCTTGCCAATCTGCGGCTGCAACTGCGGCCAGAACTCGCTCTGTTTGAGCTGCCCGCAAAAGTCCTTGAGAAAATCATCCTTGCCAGTTCTGTCCGCAGGCCACACAGCATCTACAAGCTTCCAAGCCCAATCGGCCTCTCCCTGGTAGATCCAATCCAGCATTTGCCCCCACAACGCCGATCCAACATAGTAATTCTCAAATGGAGCATCCGGCGCAAAGGCCTGGCGCGCCAGCGGAAGGTAGACTCTGGTCCACTCCTGATCGGTCGGCGCGCGGCCTTTCATTTTTTGCAGGTCCAGTTGAAATGCCAATTTCCCTTTTTCATCCGATAATGGCGTCAGAATCACCTTCGGCATCGGCGACTCCGCGAAGGAAGTGTTCCAATACACAAAAGTCTCATCCGACCGTACAAAAACGTATTTCCCGTCCGCAGGAGATTTTTCAAAATGAGCCATTTCATTGTCGCCGGATTCCAAATTCGTCAGCAATTGAAACTTTGGCTCCAGCTCAAACAACAGGATCGACGTGCAGCAGTGCGCGCCTCCGCTGTAATAGGAAGCTATCATCTCCGGATGCCCGCGCCCGGTCACATCGGTTCCCGGTGCAATCGCTGGAACTCCATAGTCTGGTTGCGCAGCCTGGCCAAGCGAAAACTCGCCGCCCTCTTCCGCCTTGCGATAGACAACCTTCCCGGCGTGCAAGACCACAAGGCAAGAAAATTCACTTGTGTAAGTATCTTCCAGATACGTCCTGAAGCTGTAGCCATCGACAGTAACGTTGTGTTTGTACGCCATCGACGAGCAATCCACTTTGGTCGGCTCAACTTGGGCGCGCGACATCTGTGCGCCCACGGCCAATGCCATCGTCGCAACCGCTGTCCCGATCGCTCGCAAAAATGACTTTCTTGAAAACATATTGATTTACCTCTTGTTCAACTGCGCCCGGCTCACCACTTCGCCTCAAATGCTCGGAACCTCCGCTCCAGTTCCCACTGCGCGGCGGCCTTTTCACTGCCATCCAGAAATTTCCTGCAGCCGGCGCCGGGTTTTTCGCCGCCGAGAAGCTGGCCCTTGCACGCAGTAACCGGAGCGTTGAAGAGGTCTGGCGTTGCCCAAAGGCTATCGCCCGGCAAAAAGTTATGCTCCATCCCGGTACGGGCAAGCTGCTTCAGCGCTGGATAACTCAGGTGATAGTCCATCGCCGCGCGCACATACTCGCCGGTAATCTCGATGCGGCTCACTCCTTCATCATCGGTCGAGAGCGCCGCCGGCACATGGGCCGCGCGATAAATCGGAAAAGGATGTTCCGCGCCTTTTACGCCCAGAATGGCTTCGTTGGAACTGAGGTTGATCTCCACCATCACGTGTTTCCGTGCCATCTCCTTGAGCAGCCCGGCGGCGTCTTCCTCGTACATCACGTCCACGCCATGCCCAATGCGCTCCGCGTGCCCCAGTTCGACTGCCTGCCGAATATGAAAGCGCAACCCCTCGGGCGGCACCAGCCCCTCAGCCAACTCGCCGGCGTGAAGGCTGATGTGAACCTTGGGATAAACAGAGTGCAGATAATCCAGCATCTTCATCTGCAATGTGTAATCGCGCATGGAAACGAATCCATCCTCGGGCATTACGAAATTAATGCCGACAAAACCGGGCTCATGGACTTCGATACTCCGCTGGACCGTTTCAAAACCGAGCAATGCCTGCGCAAAGACCTGCGTGGGAGTAAAGCCGCGCAGCACCTGGTAGATGTAACGAACTTCTACCTGGCAGGCAGCCGCGGCCTGGGGCGCGCCGCAGTGTTCGTGCTGGCGCCTGAGCGTCTCGGCATCGGTCACCTCTGCGCGGTCAACAAAAATTTCCTCTCGCAACCCCAAATCCAGCAGCAATTGGCGGTGCTGTTCAAAGTCCTGCCGCGTGGGGTCGGCAGGCAAGGGGTTCTGAGCCGCGATGCGGGCAGCGTGCGAAAAGTCGGGCGTCATCATCAGCTCCACGTATTGCTGATTCTGCGCCGCGGCGCGGCTGGCAACCTCATCCACCCACTCGCCCACATGCCGCTTGTTTAGCCCTCCAAAGCGGTCGAAGGTCGCGAAAAACTGGTCGTGCCCGCTATAGCTCGCGCTGGGTACAAAGCTCCGCATCGAAAACGCATCCACCAGCCGGTCGTAGAGCTTTTGATTTGCCGGCAGCTTCGCGGCCTCCACCAGCGGAAGAGTGCAGGGAGGCTTGGCAAAGCTCAGTGCCGCCGGATCTACGCACAGCCCATCCTCGCCCGCGTTGCGGATAAACGTCTCCGCATACACCGCTCCAGAAAGGTGGACATGCAAATCTGCGCCCTTGGGAAACTGATCCAGAAACCCGCGCAGCGCCAATGGACCTTCCTGCATGGCGGCCTGGTAAGCGTGAGCAGCGCGGGCTTCCGTGAGCTGTGATTGAGCCGGCGCCTGGGATGACGCGAGCAAGGCGGCGCTGAAAGAAACAAAACTGGCGAATAGGCAGAGGAGACGTCGCATAGTGCCTTCCAGTGTAGAACAGCCGTTGCCAACCTGGGGAGTGGCTTATTCTCTGGGCTTTCTGGCGCTTCAACCACGGAGTTGATATACTGTCACAAGTTGTTGCAGCCGATATTTCTTGGCTCGCCCGCCCGCTCCGGCCACGCCGGAATCCGCGCAGGAAATTGCAACTTATTGTTTGCACTGAGGCCAGATAGCTCAGTGGTAGAGCGCGGCCCTGAAAAGGCCGGCGTCGGCGGTTCAATCCCGTCTCTGGCCACCACTTTTAGACTCAAATATTTAGAGCATCGTTCAAAACGCCGGGATGGCGGAACTGGCAGACGCAGCGGACTCAAAATCCGCCGGCCCTCGCGGCCATGGGGGTTCGACCCCCCCTCCCGGCACCATAGCTTTGGAATCAACGGTTTAGGGGTCGTTCTAAAAGTCGTTCTAAGAAATCTCACCGGATACCCGGAATTCTCGGTATTTAACGGTGAGGCAAGAACGATGGCACTACCGAAGTTCACCATATACAAGCACGTCAAACTAGAGTACGGCTGGCGATACTGCAAAGCTGCATTCCACTCGAATCGGAAAATCAAACCTGACATCGTGGTCGTGAATGGTGTCGAGCAGGCACACAGCGAGGGTGCGTACTACCTAAACCACAATCAAATGTGGATTCCGGTTGGCGTAGACGCCAAGGAAGCGGAAAAAGAGCGGCGGAAGCGGCTCAACACAGCCGAATACCACCGGCTCAATGGCATCACCGCACCTGAGGCAAGGTCGAGAAAAACGCCGACCGGCATTCCCCTTCAAATAGCAATCGACGCCTACTTGGAAGGAATCGAGCGTGCGGTGGCCTCGCGCAACAAACGCAAGGGCACCCTTGATTTGGCGCGAACTACTCTCAGGAAGTTCAGTGAGCATTCCAAAGTACAGTACCTCTCGGACATTACAGTTGCCCATCTCGACAACTACGCCGCGTGGTGCATCGCAACAGGCCGTACGCATTCCTCACAGACAGGTCGGAACGAATTCCTTCGGGTGAATCAGTTCCTCCGAGCGCAGGGCATCGTCCTCACCAAAAT
>Ga0316217_10007319_pt1 | contig 10587 bp, 9 predicted proteins | sample 1anoAmetaG_FD_203633 | JGI IMG/M metagenome (GOLD analysis project Ga0316217, IMG submission 203633) | Freshwater microbial communities from Trout Bog Lake, Wisconsin, USA - 1anoA | ecosystem: Environmental > Aquatic > Freshwater > Lake > Hypolimnion/Profundal zone | place: USA: Wisconsin... | reverse complement strand
TATCTATTCTTTTCGCTAACCCCAATTTTTTAATACTGGATGAGCCTACCAACGATCTTGACCTGATTACCTTGGCGATATTGGAAGATTTCCTCGAATCGTACCAGGGTTGTATTATCATCGTTTCGCACGACCGGTACTTTATGGATAAACTGGTCGACCACTTGTTTGTTTTTGAAGGAGAGGGTGTGGTAAACGATTTTCCGGGCAACTACACCGAATGGCGTAAAGCGAAAGACAAAAATAAAAAGCTGAACCCCGGTACCAGTATGACGGGCGAAGCCCCAGCCAAAGTTGAACCGGTAGCAACGCAACCCGGCAAACCAAAACAAAAACTATCTTTTAAAGAGAAGTTTGAATTTGAAGCGTTGGAGAAAGATATCCCCGCCCTCGAAAAGGAGAAAAGTGAACTGAACGAAAAAATAAACCACGGCAACGAACCTTATGAAGTGCTGAACAAAATGATTACCCGCCTGGGTGAAGTAACTTTGCTGTTAGAAACCAAGGAATTGAGGTGGCTGGAGTTGAGTGAGTTTGCGAAAGTTTAAAATTACCAACGTATCCATTAAATAAACTGGTCAGGCTTTTCAATGGCTGTATCGGCGTCATAAATTCTTACAAGCCCCGGCTCTTCGTGTGGCTTGGCGTAGTAAATAAATGACCATGTATTATTCTGCAAATCATATTCAACGTGTAGTGCTTCCACTCTAACATTTACTAATTCGTTATTGCTTGCAAAAAGCTAATCCATAAAGCCGGTTAGACAAACCCGGTTGCCGGATATGTTTTTTTAACTCAACTATTTTTAAATACTTGCCACCCAAATGCTTAATAAAGCACGTTTCAATATAGCTGCAACTATGAGCCTTGTGCCTTATTATAGTACCGACTGCTTCGTAAAGTATGATTGCCTGGCATTATAACCCTACGATAATAAAACAGAACTTTCTATCTTAACGTAAAGGCAATTTAATTCATCCTCAATTAAATCCTCTATCCACAAAACTTAATTAATTTCCACCCGTGATTACCAGCGATACTATAGTTGCACTTGCTACAGCTCAGGGTGTGGGAGCTATCGGCGTTATCCGCCTGTCTGGCCCGCAGGCTATCGAAATTGCACAATCCACTTTTCAGGGAAAAGATCTTACCAAACAGAAATCGCATACCATTCACTATGGCTATATTGTTGATGGCGTTAAGGTATTGGATGAAGTAATGGTAAGTCTTTTTAAAGCCCCCAAAAGTTTTACTACTGAAGATATAGTTGAAATATCATGCCACGGTTCACCGTTTGTAGCCGAACAGATCATCCGTTTATTAATACATAAAGGAGCACGCTCAGCCAAGCCTGGCGAATTTACTATGCGCGCTTTTATGCATGGCCGTATAGACCTGTCGCAAGCCGAAGCAGTGGCCGATTTAATTGCTTCTTCTTCATCAGCATCGCAACAACTGGCCTTGCAGCAAATGCGCGGTGGTTTCAGCAACCAGATCAAAGACCTGCGCACACAGCTGCTTAATTTTGCATCGCTTATTGAGCTGGAGCTGGACTTTAGCGAAGAAGACGTTGAATTTGCCAACCGCGAACAATTGATCGCCCTCATAAACCGCATACAACAACTTCTGCAACCTTTGGCCGAGTCATTTAAACTGGGTAACGTTATTAAGAATGGTGTTAACACCGTAATAGCCGGTAAGCCAAATGCCGGCAAGTCAACATTACTGAATGCGCTTTTGAACGAAGAGCGGGCCATTGTATCTGAAATACCAGGCACTACCCGCGATACCATTGAAGAGGTAATGAACATAAACGGTATTCAGTTCCGATTTATCGATACTGCAGGCATCCGCGCCACTACCGATGCGATAGAACAACAAGGCGTTGAGCGCACTATGGAAAAGCTGCGTCAGTCTGCCGTTTACATTTACCTGTTTGATGTAAATAATACCACGCCGCAGCAACTGTTGCAGGAATTACACGAGTTGGAACTAACCAGCTTTAGCGGACTGATAGTAGGCAACAAAGTAGATAAAGCTAATTGGAAAAAAACGGCACAGTTCTACAGTGCCATTGAATTTGCAAAAGGCAAACACCACTTTCCTGAGCTGGTATTTATATCAGCCAACACACACTACAATCTGGCGCTTTTAAAAGAGAAACTATACCAACTGGTAACCGACTCAAAACAATTAGGCACCCAGGACACCATCATCACCAACTTGCGTCATTACGAAGCACTGATTAAAGCCAACGAAGCACTTACACTTGTTAAGGAAGGATTAGCCGCGCAGAATACCGGCGAACTGACCGCTTTTGATATTAAACGCGCGCTTGAATACCTGGGAGAGATCTCCGGTGAGGTAACCAACGATGAGATCCTCGGCAATATTTTTTCGAAGTTCTGTATCGGGAAGTGAAGTAGGTTATTGATGGCTATTGAATGTTATTAAAACTACTGTATTTCAATAAGTTATGTAAAATTTGATTTTTGATTGCTTTTGTTACTTTTCGTTACTTATGCGTTTTTTGGTGTCAATTTGTTACTTTACCTTTGCGAGTAACAAAAAAAGTAACAAATGAAAGTAGCACTCCGCAAACGCAAACTAAAGACAGGCCAAACAAGCTTATACTTAGACATCTATAATAATGGCAAAAGAGATTATGAATTTTTGAATCTCCATTTAGTACCCATTAAAAACGCCCTTGACCGAGAAAACAATAAAAAAACCTTGACGCTGGCCGAAGCAATAAAGGGGGAAAGGCAAATACAAATTCAAAATGGCAATTATGGCTTTAAAGATGAAAACAGTGGGGACAAAGATTTTTTAGCCTTTTATTCAACCCTTGCCGAAGAAAAGGCGAATTGTGCAAGCGGAACTTATACAGCCTGGACACATACCCTTAAACATTTAAAAAAATTCAGCAATAACAATTTGCTTTTTAAAGATGTTGATGAAGCCTTTTTAGAGGGGTTCAAAAGCTATTTGCTTACAGAGGATTTAACCAAAAGCAAAACCCGCCTTGCTCAAAACTCTGTTCACTCATACTTTAATAAACTAAGGGCAGCTATCAATAAAGCTTATGAATTAAGGCTAATTGACCATAACCCTTTAAGAGGGGTTAAAGCAGTAAAGCAAGAAGATAGCAAAAGAGAATATTTGACTTTAGAAGAACTGAAACGCTTATCTGAAACGCCTTGTAGATATGACAGTCTGAAACGCGCCTTTTTATTTAGTGCGTTAACAGGATTAAGATGGAGCGATATAAATAAATTGACTTGGAGCGAAATACAGGACAGCGAGCAAACAGGGCGAAGCGTTGTTTTTAAGCAAAAGAAAACGAAAGGGCAGGAATATTTACCCATGACAGAACAAGCCTTTTCGTTATTAACTGAAAGAGGCGCACCGGATGAAAGAGTTTTTATAGGTTTAAAATACAGTGCTTATATGAACGTAGAACTTTCAAAATGGGTTATGAAAGCAAAAATTACAAAGGATATTACTTTCCATTGTGCAAGGCATACTAACGCTACTCTATTGCTTACAAATGGTACCGACCTCTATACTGTATCCAAACTCTTAGGGCATAAGGACATTAAGACTACACAGATTTACGCCAAAATAATTGACGAAAAGAAAAGACAGGCCGTAAATTCTATTCCCCAAATTCTTTAATTATTACATTTAGCCTGCAAATCTTATTTCGTTATCTAATTTCAGGCAATGTAAACATTAAGAAAATATTTATTACAAATATTAGCGTTTAGCTTCTCTTCCATAGAAAATTGGCAAATTAAAGGTACAGAGAAACAAGTTAAACGCTCACGCAAGGCGTGGGCGTTAGCTTTCTTGTACCGGGTATGCCAATACCTCTATGGAGAATTGTTAATTGTCCCACGCTGATTGTTTATATAACCGGCTATTAAGGGATAGTAGCTACAAACTACTTCCCCATGAAAAACGCCTTACTTGTCCTATTTGCTTTTAATTGCTTCTTAGCCAATGCACAAGCCCCGCAAGAAATGAACTACCAGACGGTTGTTCGTGATAACACCGGTAATCCTGTTGCAAATACACCTGTAACCCTTCGTTTTATTATCCATGACGGCTCTTCATCCGGTACGATTGAATATACCGAAGTTCAAAGCACTACTTCAAATCAATTTGGTTTGGTAAATGTACAAATAGGGAGTGTTACCAGTTTAAGCGGGGTAAACTGGTCTTCAAGTACAAAATGGCTGGAGGTTGACGTTAATATTAATGGCGGAGGTTATGATACAGCCGGTATATCACAATTGATAAGTGTTCCTTATGCCTTATATGCTGCAAATAGCGGCGCAACCGGTACCGGATGGTCAGATTATGCCGTTTATACGGAAGAAGTTGGTAGCGGAGATACTGCACTAACTCAATTATCTGATACAGCATGGAGGTCAAGACAACTAAACTACACGGAAAAACAAGTAGGCTCCTCAATTAGTTTAAATGGTGGTAATATAACAGTTCAACCCGGCACTTATCATATTTCGGCCTCCGCTGAATTGGGTTTTTGGTTCGCGGAAGTAGGCGGTAACAACGTCAATGCTCTTGCAAATAGCTTGCTAAGATTATATAATTTACAAAATGATTCAACACTTATAAAAGGATTAACCCAACGTATTTTTGTTACGTATGCGCCGGTAAATGGAGAAACAATGCCATATATAAGGCAAGCAAATTTTATATCTATTGAAGGTGAATTTACCATTTCGGCAACTTCAAACGTTAGTTTGCAACAATATGTGCAATACCAAAATTTAGGTGGTAATCCGTCCTTAAAGATTGACGCAGGTAAGCCGGTAAGTTCTTTCGACATTATAACAGGTAGTGATGTAAATATTACAGGGCTTGGAAATGAAATTTATGCAAGAATTACAATTCAGAAAATAAACTAATATCATTTGTTTGCCGCTATTGGCTTTTACTCAATGTTTATTAACGATAAAAATAAAAACATGAAATATTTAACTCTATTTTTTGCTGTCTTATTAATTGCGCTGCAAGGATGCCAAAATAACCCCAAACAATCGGCAAACGAACAAGAAACGGGTGCGGTGGCCAAGAACGTTGACCCGCAAAAGACAAACGAACAAAAAGCAGTTACGGGTACTGTTGCTACTGCTACTAAAAATACAGAACAGCAACAAAATTCTTTAATTAGTCAGATTGAACCAACTACTCAAGACGAGTACAATTTTATTACCAAAGGGTACAAAATTCAGGTTGAAAGCGGCCTTGATATGAAAAAAGGCTACTCACTAAAGGACATTACAGAATATTCTACTAATTCAAACGGCTCTGTAAGAAAGGTAGAATTTAAAGCACTTTTAAGGGATGGGCAAACGAAACCCTGCGCAATCTTATGCAAGTATAAACGCTTAGATACCGGCTTTAATGAATACTTATGTATTCCATCCTATAACGCGCCAATAGAAATTTGGGAAGAAACATTTAATAGTTTTAAATCTCTCCTTTCGGTTAAACCAGTATTTCCCGCCGTAAGTTCAGGGACGGGAAATGCTGAATTAACCGTAATGGACGCGCTCTCCCGTCTTTCCTCATTTTATGCTACACGTAATCAGGTTGAAGAAACTACACAGGACGAGTACAATTTTATTACCAAAGGCTACAAAATTCAAGTTGAAAGCGGCCTTGATATGAAAAAAGGATATTCCTTGAAAGATATTACAGACTACTCTACTAATTCAAACGGCTCAATAAGAACAGTAGAATTTAAAGCATTATTTAAGGATGGACAAAATAAGCCGTGTGCAATTTTATGTAAATACAAACGCTTAGACACGGGCGCGAATGAATATTTGTGTATTCCGACTTATGGCACGCCAATAGAAATTTGGGAAGAAACATTTAAAAGTTATGAATCTATAAATTCATGGTCAGGAAATGCGGAATTAACCATTATGAACGCGCTATCCCGGCTTTCATCATTTTACGCTACAAAATAAATTTACCGTCTATTTGATTTTAGAGCCACGCAAAACATGCGTGGTTTTTTTATTGTATTTTAGTGCAAAGACAACAATGTACGCGAATTAGGATATGAACAATAACAAGGATAAGCCGGAGAAATCCGTAAATGAACTAACTATTATTGACGGATTTACTGTTCTTTATCCTGAAATATTTGCATATTTTAGAAGCTTATATAATAAGCGAAAGTCAGAGTTAAAGGCTAAACTTGACAATAGACCGGCCCAAAGGGAAAAAGAAGAACTGCTAACCAATGAAAGGGAAAGGACAATAAAGGAAGTAGAGAATAGCCCATTATCCGGGTATTACCTGCTATTAAGCAAACCCGCCTCTGAGGTAAAGGCTTATTTCGATAGTTTCGTTTCTGTAATTCCTCAAATTATCAATGCTGCAAGTTCTGAAACTGATATAAAGCCTAAAGAAATTTTGCAATCCGTTTCGCAAAAATACCTACAACCCGATAGTACTATTACATTACCGGATATGGACAGCATAATAAAGGAGTTATCAGGAATTCCCGAAGCCGGGGAAGCTTTAAACAGCATTGCGCAAAGCCAAGATTCAATGGCCGCTTTTGCTTACTACCTCTTACAAATGGAAGGGGACAACCGTTATTTACAATTCGTAATACTTACTTATAATAAACTCCAAGAGCCGAAAACAAATCTTATGGAAACAAAAGAGTTTGAAAAAATTGAATGGTTAGGAACTCAAAAACAATTAGCCGAATTGTTTTTAGAACTTGAAAAAAATAAATGGATAGAAAAAATAGATGTTACAGCGTTAAAAGCCTGTTTCACTAAAAGCAACAGTATAGAACAGGTGCTAAAGCCGACACAAGATACTAAGACGAAAGAAAAATTATATGAAGGAGTTTATTCGCCTAAATTCAAGCGTTCTTTTGACACAGTAAAACCAAACAAAAAGCCTACTAAAAATAAAGAGTAAGTCGTTACGGTAATCATTACGGTAACGGCTTTTCTTATCCATGCTTATCATCTTTGCAGCATGGAAAAAATAATAATCACAACTCAAATTGAATTAGAAAACCTAATTCAAAGCACGGTTCGCCAAGTTTTAAGCGAACAAACCTCAAATACAAGCGAATCAGTTAACGACATCTTGAGCGTAGAGCAAGCCGGGAAGTTTCTGAATTTAGCAAAACAAACCCTTTATGGCTTTACCTCCAAAAATGAAATTCCTTTTTTCAAAAGAGGTAAAAAACTCTATTTCCGAAAATCCGAATTAGAGCAATGGCTTACCCAGGGTAAGCAAAAAACGGTAATCGAAATTCAGAAAGATGCTAAAGACTACATCAATAAAAAGGGGAAATGATGAAGGAAGAAAAACCTTTTTATGATGTTAACTTTTGGGAATATGTATATGAAAAGGAAGTAAAACTTTTCATGGACTTTGTAATAAAAAAAGCAAAATGGCTAAAAGTATTAGAGAGCAAAGATTTGTTTGCCATTTCCGCGCCGGAAGCAAGCAAGGCTCAAAAACAGATTAATATTATTAGTGATGAACTTAATACGGCTTATGGGTTCAAAATATTTACAGATGAAATGAAAAACTGCTATGTAGATAGCATTGATAAAATTTACAATGCTTATCACAATAAAAATCTCGCTTTAGAAATTCAGAACTACCATTTACAACAACAAAACGCCCGTTTACTTGAAGATTATTTGTTAAGCATTGATGAAACTTTGTTTTGGATAAATTTTTCAATTAAAAAGACGGAACAAGTAATAGAACTAAAACAAAAAGCGTAAACGTGGATAGCATTGCAGATAGAATTTTGAATAATGAAAAAACAAAGGATATTACGCCTTTGCTCAAAATACAGTCGGCTAATGCGTGGATAAATGAGGCCAAAAGCAAACCGATACCTAAAATGCTTTTTGGTGAGTTTTGGCATGAGGGGGAACTCTGTATCTTATTTGCAGATACTAATTTGGGGAAATCCATTTTGGCCGTGCAAATTGCCACCGCAATAAGTAAAGGACAAAGCGATAACGTTTTTAAAGTTGAGGCCATTAAACAGAGAGTATTATACTTTGATTTTGAATTAAGCGCAAAACAGTTTGAAAAGCGATACTCTGAAAACTATAATAATCACTATGTGTTTGATGATAACTTTTTCCGCATAGAAATAAACCCTGACTGCACCGGTGTAATTGATTTTGATGTGGCTTTATACAGTGAAATTGAGCAAGTAATAACACAACAAGATGCAAGGGTTTTGATAGTGGATAATATTACTTATCTAAATGGGCAAAGCATGGATAATGCCAAAGAAGCTTTGCCTTTAATGAACATGCTAAATGGGCTAAAGAAAAAACACGGTTTATCTATATTGGTATTAGCGCACACACCTAAAATAAATCAAACCCTGCCTATTACCGTCAATCAACTTGCCGGTAGTAAACAATTGGCAAACTTTGCTGATAGTATTTTTGCCATAGGGTTAAGTCAAAAAGCCTCTCATTTGCGATATATAAAACAGATTAAAGCAAGGGCAACAGAAAAAATTTATGATAGTGATTATGTAATTGTATGTGAAATAGAAAAGGATATAAATTTTTTACGCTTTAAATACACGGAATTCGGACAGGAAAGAGAGCATTTAAAGCAACTTTCAGACACCGAGCAAGACCAAATAGACGGGCAAATAGTCGAACTGTATAAAGAAAACACTTCACTTTCAATTAGGGACATTGCCACGCAATTAGGCACTAATCATACCAGAGTATTAAGAGTTTTGAAAAAAAACGGTTTAAAATGATTTTTGGAACGGGTGGAACAACCGGAACAAGTGTTCCACCTGTTCCAAACTGTTCCACTACGGTATTTGTCCACGGTTCAATGAAGCGTTAGTTATAAACCAAACCAATAGAATTAAAAGATTCTAAGTCTTGTTTTAAATCCCTGAAAAAATAATTTGGAAAAAACGGCAATTAAATATCGCAAAAAATTATTTTAAGTATTTTTTAAAAAAATTATTTTTTTCGTTTTTTTAAAACAAAAAAAAGTAGAAAAAAGACGGCTATTTACTCTTTCAGTTGCCTGTTTTACCAATGAAACCTTAAAAGTGTATGTTTAAAAAAATGTTTTTTATTGAAAAACCTGAAAAAATACACCTCGAAAAATTTAATTTAGGAAAAAATAAAAAAATATTCGACCTAAATATTCAGAAAAAATAAAAAATAACCATTTTAAACGGTCTATTTTTCTACTTTGAATATTCCGTAACAACTCAAATACTGAAATTGACAAAAAATAAAGCATTTTGCAGGGCTGCCAAAATTTTATATTGAGGAATTGAAGAAGGGGCAATAATTCAAAGTAACCAGTTGCAAAAACTTTAGAATTTAAAGCCCACCGCAGAGGCTAATTAAGGGATTTTGGTATTTATTGTTGCTCATTTGTTACTCGAAACGCTGAAACCCGCATGAATACAGGACTTTACATATTATGTATCGGAAAGTGAAGTAAATTCCATTCAACTATTAACTGACTAATGAAATTTGGTTTCCGGGTACCCTCCCTAACAAAACGCATCGCTGCACGAACCTCGGTAAAACGATTTATAAGACAATCGTTAGGCGTAAAGGCCCCAAGGGGCTATGGATGGGTTACAAACCCCCACCGGGCCTTGTATAACCGGGTTTACAACCGCTCAACACGGGGGTGTGGTACAACGGTGTTATTGTTCAGCGGCTTTATTTTTGCGTTGATCGGCTTTGTAATACGTGCACTCAGGTAGTTTTTTCTATCTCGACAAATACATACTCTTCATCTTAAACAACTCTCTGAAGGTCGGGTCGTAAAGATCTTTAATAAAGCGTATAGATTCACCGGTCGACTTCATTTCCGGGCCTAACTCGCGACTTACTCCTGGAAATTTGTCGAAACTGAAAACCGGCTCTTTAATAGCATAACCCAAAAGGCGTTTGTAGTAGGTAAAGTCCTTCAACTTGTTTACACCCAGCATAACTTTGGTTGCGTAATTAAGGTAAGGTATGTTGTAAGCCTTGCAGATAAACGGTGTGGTACGGCTTGCGCGCGGATTTGCTTCAATAACGTAAACCTGTCCGTTCTTAATGGCAAACTGTATGTTTATTAAGCCGCGTATATCCAGTGCCCGGGCTATCTTCTCGGTGTATTCCCGCATTTGTGAAATAACGTTCTCTGATAAATTATACGGTGGCAATACCGCGTTAGAGTCACCGCTGTGTATACCTGCCGGCTCAATGTGCTCCATAATTCCCATTATCTCCACCTGCTCACCATCATATATAGCATCTACCTCTGCTTCTTCTGCACGGTCAAGGAAATGATCCACCAGAATATTATTGTCGGGGAAGAATTTAAGTATCTTGATAACCGCACTCGTCAGCTCTTCATCATTAATAACAATACGCATCCGCTGCCCGCCCAAAACATAGCTGGGACGCACCAAAACAGGGTAGCCTACCTTTTTAGCAACCTCAATGGCTTCTTCAGCACTTTTGGCAGCACCGTATTCAGGATAAGGAACGCCCAGGCTCT
>Ga0316217_10007318_pt1 | contig 10588 bp, 12 predicted proteins | sample 1anoAmetaG_FD_203633 | JGI IMG/M metagenome (GOLD analysis project Ga0316217, IMG submission 203633) | Freshwater microbial communities from Trout Bog Lake, Wisconsin, USA - 1anoA | ecosystem: Environmental > Aquatic > Freshwater > Lake > Hypolimnion/Profundal zone | place: USA: Wisconsin... | reverse complement strand
AGGGCGATCACGAGCACAAGCGGCACAAACACCGCGCTGATCTGATCAACCAAGGCCTGCACGGGCGCTTTTGAGGCCTGCGCCGTGGCAACCAGCCTGATGATGCGCGACAGCATCGTCTCGGCACCAATGGCGCGGGTTTCAATCACCAGTCGCCCGTCGAGATTGGTTGTGCCACCAATCACTTCCGCGCCGACGGATTTGGCAATTGGTAAGCTTTCGCCCGTTACCATCGCTTCATCGATGCTGGCTGTTCCTTCGCTAATCACGCCATCAACTGGAATTGCTTCGCCCGCGCGCACAACCACCTGATCGCCAAGGCGAATAGTTTCTAACGCGACCTCGGTTTCGATGCCGCTTTCGATCCGGCGCGCCAAGGCTGGTCTTAGCCGCCCAAGGGCTGCGATAGCCGAGGCGGTTTCGGATGTCGCACGCTCCTCCAGCCATTTTCCGAGCAAAACGAAAGCGATAACGACGGAGGAGGATTCAAAATAAAGATGCGCCATAGAACCGGGCATTGCGGGGCGCAGCCAGAGATAAAGGCTCATGCCGTAAGCCGCGCTGGTGCCTAAGGCCACGAGCAGGTCCATGGTTGCAACGCCGCTCCGAAGCGCTTTCCATGCTGAGCGATAAAACCGAAATCCAAGCCCGAATTGAACAAGCGTCGCCAGAGCAAATTGTATGATCGTGGGCGGCATCAGATCAAATCCACCGAGCATTCCACCCATGCCGACGAAAAACGGGCTCACGATAATAAAGGCGAAAAGCGCTGAGAGACGTGCTTTTTGTTCCCGCTCGGTCGAGCGCTTCGTTTCGCTGGCACCCGTCGTCTCGGTGATCAGCGTCGCGCCATAGCCGATATCGTCTACGGCGGTGATCAGGCTCTCCGGTAAGAGCGCACCTTCAATACGCGCGCTTTTGGTCGCAAGGTTGACGGATGCCGAGGTCACGCCGGGGACCGAAATAAGCGCTTTTTCAACCCGCGCAACGCAGGCAGCGCAGGTCATGCCATCAATGGCGAGCGATAGGGAGGGCTTGTTCATGGCATAAGATATAGCAAGGCGAAAGCCAGCGTGCCACTTCGTAACACCCCGTTGCAAAGCTGCCCTGCTTTCTTGGCTTTGACAAAGTAGGGCAATCCATGTTGGCTCTTCATCAAAATGAATGGGAGACGGGAAGTGCCATGCCGAATTTTGCTGCCAATTTGACCATGATGTTCACGGAGCATCCCTTTCTGGATCGTTTTGCTGCGGCGGCGGATCAAGGGTTTGCGGCGGTGGAATATCTTTTCCCCTATGAGCATTCCCCCGATGCGATTGCCAAACGGTTACACAACAACACATTGACGCAAGCGCTCTTCAATATGCCGCCCGGGGACTGGGCCAAAGGCGAGCGCGGGCTTGCCGGTATTCCGGGCCGCGAACAGGAGTTTCGCGAAACTATCACAACGGCGCTGCGCTATGCGGAAGCCACGGGCGTTAAGCGGCTCCATCTGATGGCGGGCATGACCGATCTTAAAGCAATAAGCGCCATGGCCACCTACCGCGCCAATATCGCTTATGCCGCCGAAGCGCTCGCGGCCAAAGGGCTGGACCTGCTGCTTGAGCCGATCAATGGCCGCAACATGCCGGGCTATGGCCTCAATAGCTTTGATCTTGCGGCCACGATTATTGCGGAAATGAACCTACCCAACCTCAAATTACAATTCGACATCTATCACTGCCAGATTCTGCATGGCGATGTGACGATGCGGCTGCGCGCCCTGCTACCCATCTCCGGCCATATTCAGATCGCCAGTGTACCCTCTCGACACGAGCCATCCGGCGAGGAATTGAATTATCCTTTTCTGTTCGAAGAATTGGATCGCCTCGGCTATCAAGGCTTTGTTGGTTGCGAATATAACCCGAAGGCCGGAACGAGTGCAGGGCTTTCATGGTTTGCACCCTATCGCCGAACATGATGGAAAGCAGAGTGTGATGGAAAGGGCGGCGTCTGCCCAAATTTTCCGCTTTAAACCCATCGCGCTCCCGCCTATCAAGGGGGTGAGGATTTTTCGGTAGCAATCGGATTTTAAGGCGCATGACGGCTGCGGTTTCGATATTTTCTGAGCGCCCGCGCGCGGATGCCATCCTCCCCGGCATGATCCGGGCGGAGGGGCATATTCGGTGTAAATTTACCGCCAATCCGCGTCGAACCGAAGCCTCCGAGCTTTATGAGGCTGGCGGCTACCGGATGAAGTTTCCAAAGGGGCTAAGCTGCGAAGGCGTCATCATCAATACCGGCGGCGGCATGGCAGGGGGCGATGCCCTCACGGTTGATATTGCGCTCGATGCCCATGCCAAAGCCGTTGTTTCAACCCAATCGGCGGAGAAAATTTACCGCGCGCAGAGCGAAGCCTCCTCCGCATCGCTTCATTTATCGCTGGCGGAAGGATCGCAATTGGCTTGGTTGCCGCAACAGACGCTGCTTTTTTCCGGCGCGAAACTCCATCGCCGCCTTCGGGCGGATATGGCGTCCGATGCAACGCTGACCCTGTTTGAAGGTGTCATCTTCGGACGCGGCGCAATGGGGGAGCGGATTACAGAAGGCTCCTTCCGCGACAGTTGGCGGATCAGGCGCGACCACAGGCTCGTTTTTGCCGATGAGATGGCTTTGGAGGGCCAAATGGCGGACCGCCTTGACCGCCCGGCGGTGGGCGCAGGCGCACGAGCGGTAGCCACTTTTTTGCATCTCGCCCCTGATTCAGAGGCAAGGCTTGACGAAGCCAGAACCGCGCTTGAAACTTCTTTATGCGAGTGCGGCGCAAGCGCTTGGAAGGGAATGCTGATCGTGCGCTTTGTAGCGGTTGAACCCGAGGCGTTGCGGCAATCGGCAACCCGCTTTTTAAACCAATTTCGCACGGTTCCGGTGCCGCGCGTCTGGCAATGCTGATCGATAACAAAGGACACATCCGATGATTTTATCGCCCCGTGAAAAAGACAAGCTCCTCATCTCGCTTGCAGCCATGGTGGCTCGTAACAGGCTAGAGCGCGGCGTCAAGCTCAACCATCCCGAGGCCGTCGCCTTGATCACAGATTTTGTCGTCGAAGGCGCGCGCGATGGTCGCTCGGTTGCCGAACTGATGCAGGCAGGCGCGCATGTGATCACCGCCGATCAGGTGATGGACGGCATCGCCGATATGATCCACGATGTGCAAGTGGAGGCGACGTTTCCCGATGGCACAAAGCTCGTGACGGTTCATAATCCGGTAAGGGGCGGACATGGTGCGGTCATCCCCGGCGAGGTGATGACGGAGCCAGGCGATATCGTGATGAATGAAGGCCGCGAGACCGCAACGCTCACGGTCGCCAATACGGGGGACAGGCCCATCCAAGTCGGCAGCCATTATCATTTCTTCGAGACCAACCCGGCTTTGTCGTTTGACCGCACAACCGCGCGCGGAATGCGGCTGGATATCCCCGCTGGAACAGCAATACGCTTCGAGCCGGGCCAAACCCGCGAGGTGCGCCTTGTAGCGCTGGCGGGTAAGCGGGAAGTGTATGGGTTTCGGCAAGAGGTGATGGGGAAATTGTGAAAATTCGCCCCCTGTGTTATTTCCTTACTTATAAAATAAAGTAAGGAAAATTGGAGATTTACGATGAATGGTTCAACGGTAACGAGCAAGGGGCAGATTACACTTCCGGTCGAGTTACGGGCTGAATATGGCATTGAGAAGGGCCATAAGATCTATTTTTTAAAAGGAATCGATGGCCAGTTGGAAATTAAAATCCTAAAACCTGAAAAGGGAGCCGGATATGGATCGTTGAAGGCTTATGCGAAGGCGATGAAGGGCAAAACCCTTGATGATGGGATAGAGCAGGCCATCGATGAAGCAATGGCTGAAAAATTAGAGCGTTCAGGGGTTAAACGTTGATAGGCCTCGATACCAATGTCGTACTTCGTTATTTGATCGGAGACGATGATGTCCAGTCAAAACAGGCTAGATTTATTATCGATGAGGTTTGTACAACGGAAGCGCCGGGATTTTTGCATTCTATCGTTTTAGCGGAATTGTGGTGGGTCATGGTGAAGTCTTTAAAAATCCCACGATCCGAGGCCATCTTAAAAATGGAGACCGTGTTGAATAATCCCCATTTGACTGTTCCAAGCGTTGAAGCGGTTTTACTGGCTCTTAATTACTGCACTAAATCCAAGGTGGATTTTGCAGACTGCCTCATTGCATTTGAAAATCGCAACGCGGGTATTTTGAAAACAATGAGTTTTGACGATGGCGCCCTTAAAGCGGGTATCATGTCGTATTTGCCAAGAAAAGCGACGATCGATCCATTTTGACATCTGACCATACGAGGTTCTCATGACAACCACTCTCTCCCGCGCAGCCTACGCCGATATGTTTGGCCCTACCACTGGCGACCGTGTTCGTCTTGCGGATACCTCTCTCATCATTGAGGTCGAAAAAGATTTCACGATCTATGGTGAAGAAGTAAAATTCGGCGGTGGCAAAGTCATTCGCGATGGCATGGGCCAAAGTCAGGTGACCAATAAAGACGGCGCTGTCGATACCGTTATCACCAATGCCTTAATCGTCGATCACTGGGGCATTGTAAAAGCTGATATAGGCCTGAAAGATGGGCGTATTCATACCATCGGCAAAGCGGGTAATCCCGATATTCAACCGGGCGTTACGATCATCATCGGACCCGGTACCGATGTCATTGCAGGCGAAGGTAAAATCCTCACCGCAGGTGGCTTTGACACGCATATCCATTTCATCGCGCCGCAGCAGATTGAACATGCTTTAATGTCTGGCGTCACCTCCCTTCTCGGTGGTGGTACAGGACCATCTTCCGGGACAAATGCAACAACCTGCACACCGGGCCCATGGCATATGGCGCGAATGATTGAAGCCGCCGATGCTTTCCCCGTTAATGTTGGTTTTTCAGGCAAAGGAAATGCAGCGCTTCCGGGATCGCTTGTTGAAATGATTGAAGCAGGAGCATGTGCATTAAAGCTGCATGAAGATTGGGGTACGACGCCCGCTGCCATTGATAACTGCCTTGCGGTTGCCGATGATTACGATATCCAAGTGATGATTCATACGGATACGCTCAATGAATCAGGTTTTGTTGAAGACACCGTAAAAGCCTTTAAAAACCGCACGATTCATGCCTTCCATACAGAAGGGGCAGGCGGTGGCCATGCACCTGATATTATTAAAGTGGCGGGCTTGAAAAACGTATTGCCATCATCAACCAATCCAACGCGTCCATTCACCGTCAACACGCTGGATGAGCATTTGGATATGCTGATGGTGTGCCATCATTTGGACAGTAGCATTCCAGAAGATTTGGCCTTTGCAGAAAGTCGCATTCGTAAAGAAACCATTGCAGCAGAAGATATTTTGCACGACATCGGTGCTTTATCCATGATGTCATCGGATAGCCAAGCAATGGGCCGTTTAGCGGAAGTGATAACACGCACATGGCAGACGGCGGATAAAATGAAAAAACAACGCGGCTCGTTACCGGGTGATGGTCGCGCCGATAATTTTCGTGTTAAACGTTACATTGCAAAATATACAATCAACCCCGCAATTGCCCACGGTGTATCAAACCATATTGGTTCGGTTGCTGTTGGTAAATTGGCCGATCTCGTTTTGTGGTCGCCTGCCTTTTTTGGCGTAAAGCCTGATATGGTGATCAAGGGCGGTGCGATCATCGCCGCCCAAATGGGGGATCCAAACGCATCCATCCCAACACCGCAACCGGTTCACTATCGCCCTATGTTCGGGGCGTTTGGAAAAGCGCTAACTTCGACATCGGTCGTGTTTGTTTCTCAAGCAGCAATCGCGCATGATCTGCGCGGAAAATTAGGAACCGTGAAAAATATGGTTGCCGTCGAGAATGTGCGAGGTGGTATTTCAAAAGCATCGATGATTCACAATGATGCAACGCCTGACATACGTGTTGATCCGGAAACTTATACCGTGACCGCCGATGGCGAGCTTCTCGTTTGTGCACCCGCTAAGGAGCTCCCCATGGCACAGCGGTATTTCCTCTTCTGATCGGCCGTTATTTACCTCAAACCTGCTTTTATCGACCTTTTACCGCCTTCATTCTCCTCAACCACTGGTCTTATTCACCTGAAAGTGCTCCACATCCTATGCAAACAGCCCATTCTATTACTCGAAAACCCGCCGTTAAAGCCGAGCGCATCATCGATTCCGTTAGTCTCGACCACGAGGGACGACACCGCCGCCGCATCGTTTTAAAGGGTGAAAAGGGTCTCGAATTTCTTCTCGATTTAGACAAAGCAACCGTGCTAAACGATGGCGATGCCATCAAGCTTGAAGATGGTTCACTCGTGCTCATCAAAGCCGCACCACAAACTCTTTTAGAAGTACGCGCTGAGAATCCGCTACGACTATTAAAGACAGCTTGGCATATCGGTAATCGCCATACAGCGTGTGAAATAACCACTGATGCATTATATCTTGAAGATGATCATGTTCTTGCTGAAATGATACGCGGCTTAGGATGTTCAACCACAATCGTATCACGCCCCTTTCAACCAGAACGTGGTGCTTATGATGATCATGGACACTCACATGCACATCATGATCATGCCCATGATCATTCACATCATCACGATCACGAGCATTCTCACAACCATGATTGACGGAAGCATACTTCCCTTATTGATATGGCTTTCGCCGTCTTTTCCGGTAGGTGCCTTTGCCTATTCCCATGCTTTAGAATGGGTTGTTGAATCAGGGGATATTTATGATTTAGAAAGCTGCAAAATGTGGCTCGCTGATCTATTAGAATTTGGCTCAGGGCGAACAGATGCTATCTTATTAGCGCACGCTTGGCATTCAGCAATAAAGAAGGATAAAAACGCAATTAAAGACTTAGCCGAATTGGCGATTGCCTTACAGCCTTCAGCAGAACGTCATCTTGAAACTGTAACGCAAGGTAATGCGTTTCTAACCGCTTCTTTATCTGCATGGCCGAGCGACAAAATAGATTTCTTAAGACAATCTGTTAAGGGTGATATCCCCTATCCCATTGCTATTGGTGTTGCTGCCGCAGGTTTCAATCTTCCATTACAACATACACTTGAATCATTTCTTCTAAGCTTTGTTAATAATTTGGTTTCCTCAATTATTCGTCTAGGGCCTTTAGGGCAAACCAACGGCCAAAAAGTCATCGCTCATTCGCTCCCACTTCTATGCCGTATTGCACAAGAAGCGACCTGTTTAAATCTAAGCGATATTGGCAATTCCGTATTCAGGTCTGATATCGCTTCCCTTCGACATGAAACTCAATATACAAGGTTATTTCGCTCATGACACGATCTTCCCATGGACCATTACGCGTTGGAATTGGTGGGCCTGTTGGCTCAGGTAAAACCGCATTAACAGAAGCGCTTTGTAAACGCTTTCGTGATATCTATGATTTATGTGCGATTACCAATGATATCTATACAAAAGAAGATGCGCGATTATTAACCGTAGCAGGCGCGTTACCAGAAGAGCGAATTATGGGCGTGGAAACAGGAGGCTGTCCTCATACGGCTATTCGTGAAGATTGTTCGTTAAATTTAGCAGCCATTGATACGATGAATACGAAATTTCCGAACCTCGATCTTATTTTAATTGAATCGGGTGGAGATAATTTAGCGGCTACTTTTTCGCCGGAACTCGCTGATTTAACCGTTTATGTCATCGATGTTTCCGGCGGTGAAAAAATTCCGCGTAAAGGTGGTCCTGGCATTACACGTTCTGATATTTTAGTGATCAACAAAATCGATCTAGCGCCTTTCGTTGGCGCAAGTTTAGAAATAATGGAGCGCGATGCCAGATTAATGCGTAAAGACAAACCCTTTGTTTTTACAAATGTTCGTGACGGTATAGGTGTTGAAGTCGTCGCAGATTTTATTGAACATAAGGGGGGATTAAAACAACGGTAAAACCCGTTGGCGTTTGAAGGAAACAAAACCGTATTCTGAGTTTTATTTTATAGCATTTTTTTATGCTTAATCTTTATGGATCTCATCAAAACATGCTTTCATCATACCAAATGAGCGGCGCGAGGATCATAAGCAGAAAGTCTGCGTAAAAGATATTCGACTTCAGCTTTTGCAAGAGCGCTTAATCCAGCACCCGGTTTTCTTTGTGCATCCGATCCTAATATACCACGCCGCATGAGGGTGTATTTTCTAACGGCAAGACCGATCCCTTGTTGCTGTTCGTAACGCATTAAAGGCAAGTGTGCATCAAATAGAGTATGCGCATCATCGCGCTTTCCGGATCGTTGTAAAGCTACGACATCAACTAAAAGCTCAGGAAACGCATAACCCGTCATGGCCCCATCCGCGCCACGCTCCATCTCAAAATCGAGAAATAATCCACCATTACCAGTGAGAATGGAGACATGACGTAAACTTCCCTCAGCCTCAAATTTACGCAGCGTTGAAATCTTTTCTAACCCCGGCCAATCTTCATGTTTTAACATCACGCATGAAGGGTTATCCATAATAATACGACGGATAACCTCAGGGGTCATTATAACACTCAATGTAAGGGGATAATCTTGAATAACAAAAGGAATGTCTTTTCCAATTGCTTCTACAGCTTGAGCATAATAGGTAACAATTTGATCATCAGTACGCAAAGATGACGGTGGTGCAATCATAACGCCTGCCGCCCCTTTGATCATGACTTCATGGGCAAGTGATCGCATCGCGGCAAAGCCCGGTGCAGAAACGCCTACAATGAAAGGTAAATGAGGTGCACGTTTAATGGCACGTTCGGCAAAGGAGATGGCCTCTGATTGATCGAGCTTTGGTGCTTCCCCCATAATACCAAGAATGGTTACCCCATTTGCACCGGAAGAGACATAATGATCGATCATACGATCGGTGCTTTTCCAATCCAGACTTCCATCCTCAAGAAAAGGCGTAGGTGCGATTGGATAGACACCATGGGCTGAACACGTAAGCATGATTATTTTCCTGTTAATTGCTTTACCTTAATCTGCATAACTTTACCGGACAAGATAACTTTATTTCTTAAAACCTACTTATAGCCTCTAAACGTATGAGGATATCATGCATCTATAGCCGTGATGGAATTTTTAAAAATCATCCGATTATTCAAATCCTATCTTTTTATTTAAACAGATCAACGCACTTTTCATACAAGAAGAGCGCCGTTCGTATCTTGTGTTGGTTTCAGTTGTTTGCTTTTCGGTAGGCGTAAGATTATGGTTGAAGGAATGTCAGCGTGTTCTGACTCCGAGGACTTAAAAAATCCCTCAATAAACGGCAGATTTCTGCCGATCAATAACAAGCCAACTCGACCTTCCGTCGGGGTGTTGGCGTCGTTTCCAAGTCGCAAAACCAAAGGCGTCGCGGCCAACTTATTGTGGCATTTTGAATACCCCGGTCCCAACGTGGCTCTCACGCAGGGACCAGTTTCATACCCTTTATAAGGAGGCTTGTTATGCCTATTGATTTATCCAAGCCTATGACTTTTCAGCGTTCCGTTGAAACGGTTGCCGCCGCACTTAATATTGCTTTGGTGTGCTTGCGCGAAGAAGTGAGTTTTGACGAGCATGATCCAAACCATGATCCGCTTCCAGCTGCATATTTATTGCTTGCAATGCTCGAAGATGCAAAGCGTGAAGTGGGGGAATGGATCGATGAGTTGGAGAAATCTTGATCCTTCATGCTCTTGCATTACATGATACCCTCTCCCAAAAAGGGAGAAGGTATTCTTATACTATTAAACCTTATTTAGGTGCCATGATCATGGTCATTTGGCGGCCTTCAAGCAAAGGTTCGGCCTCTACTTTTGAGATTTCGGCCATCTCGATTTTGACACGCTCTAAAAGCTTCATGCCAAGGTCTTGGTGGGCCATTTCACGGCCGCGATAGCGCAGTGTGATTTTGACTTTATCACCCTCTTCAAAGAAGCGACGCACAGCTTTCATTTTGGTCTCGTAATCATGGTCATCAATGCCGGGACGCAACTTGATTTCCTTGATTTCAACCACTTTCTGCTTCTTACGTGCTTCGGCTGCTTTCTTCTGCTCTAAAAAACGGAACTTTCCGTAATCAAGAATTTTGCATACAGGCGGCGTGGCATTTGGTACGATCTCGACAAGATCGAGACCCGCCTGCTCGGCCATTTCCAGTGCATCAAAAAACGGGACGATTCCACGGTTTGTTCCGGTATCGTCAATCAGTTGGACGTCGCGCACACCCCGAATATCACGGTTAGCGCGTGGCCCGTCCTTGGTTGGCACGGGCGCGGCTCTCATTGGTCTGCGAATGGCTTTTATCTCCTCTGTTGTGTCACGTTGAATGGGTGACCGACAAACGGTACACGATTTTGCAACAAATGACAGCGCGTTTTAACAAATCGGGAAATTCGCAGAATGTGCGTATAAGTCAACCGATCAAATAATTTTGTCAACGCAACATGAGAATGTCCCCTTTTATTGCACAGTGAGAATGTCCCCTTTTAGCGGGAGGTATGGTTTTAGTGGTGTGGGTAAATTCGGTCTGAGCGCGCTCGGCTTGC
>Ga0316217_10007317_pt1 | contig 10588 bp, 5 predicted proteins | sample 1anoAmetaG_FD_203633 | JGI IMG/M metagenome (GOLD analysis project Ga0316217, IMG submission 203633) | Freshwater microbial communities from Trout Bog Lake, Wisconsin, USA - 1anoA | ecosystem: Environmental > Aquatic > Freshwater > Lake > Hypolimnion/Profundal zone | place: USA: Wisconsin... | reverse complement strand
ATTGCCGCTGGAGGCATTGATGGCCAGGGTAGCCCAGTTGCTGACAATCATGTTGCCGGGCGTGGACGGCAAGGACCCCGACGTCGTCAGGCTCAAGGTGCCCCCACCTACCGATGTGGTTCCGCTGTAGACATAGCCGCCGGACAAGGTTTCCGTTCCCGCCCCGACCTTGTTCAAGGACAGGCTGCCGCTCGAATTCTGAATCACGCCGCTCAGCGTCCCGCTGTCGCCGTTGGCGCCAATCGTCAGCGTGGGCGTGCCGCCCTGCGCCGTGGTGTCCACGGTTCCGGACCCGTTCAGTCCGTTGATCGTGGCGTTATACCCGTTTAAATCAAACGTCCCGTTGTCCGTCAGGTCGCCTTGATTGGCGGTGGCGGGCGCCGGGATGGCATTGGCGACCCCTTGTTGGAGTATCCCGGCTGAAATAATCGTCCCCCCCAAATAGGAATTATTGGCATTGCTCAAAACCAAGGTTCCCGTTCCGCTCGAGGTGAGGCTGGAAACCGAAGAAACGCCATTGGTTAAATCCGTGATCGGTTCGCCAATGAGCGTCGAGGCGGAGGTGTTGATGGTGGCATTGGCGGCCAGGGTGATGCCACCGTTCGAGTTGGTGAGGGAGCAGCCCACGGTATCACGCAACTGGCCTGTGCCCAGGAAAGTAATCTGGCCCGGGTTGAAAGTGGAAGGATTGCCGGGCAGCGAACTTAACCCGTCCAGCTCCAGGCTCCAGGCCGAGGTGCCGGCGCCGGTGAGGTACCAACTGCCCGTGAATCCCGAGTTGTTGGCGGTATAGGCTACGTGATCGTTGGCGTTATTGGCGTAATTGGTTAGAATCACGCTGTCTCCGCCCAGCAAGGGCGAATCCACCACCCAAATGCACTGATCCGCCTGCATGATCGAATTGCCGGCAATGGTGAAATGGTTGCCGGTGATATGAACCAGGGCGCCCGCCGTGCCGCCGCTGCGCAGCATGGCCCCGGAGAGATTGGTCAAATTGTTGATGGTCAAGGTCCGCACTGAGCCGGCCCCAGAGGAAAACTTCTCCAGCAGGCTGCCGTTCACACCGCCCGACAAATTGCAGGGGCCCAAGCTCAGGGACGCGCCGCCGAACGTATAGGCGGTCGTGGTGTTTCCCGGCGTCCGCATAAAGTAACCGGCCGTGAAATAATCATTGGTCGAGACGGGGGCCAGACCATTGGCCCAGTTTTGTCCACTGTTAAAGGAGCTGGTACCTAGGCCGTCATTGCCGACCAGGTTGATCTGGGTCGCACCCGCTAGCATGGGCAGTGCCAGGGACGCTATGGTGGTGAGGAGTTTCAGGGTGGTTTGTGGTTTCATAAACAGGTATTGACAAGGTTGCTTTGGCTGGTCATTGAGGTTGGATCAATTGAGTATTGTCGAATGGCTGCACAATGTCTATTACCCGAAAGGGTAAAAAACAGGCATTGCGAAAGGGAGCCCCGAAGGCATACTTTCCCGGACGATTTCCCCAATGTTCCGGCATTTTCTGAAACGAGCTGGCTTGACCGGGATCGTGGCTGCGGCGGCCGTGGCCATGACCACTGCGGCCCAACCCAATCCCGTGGTCCTGACCAATGCGGCGCAAGTGCGCCACTTGAACCAGAGCGAAGCCGCCAAAGCCATGCCGGTGCGGTTGCGCGGCGTGGTGATTGACCCGGCCGCACCCCTTGGCGCGGCCGTGATCATTGCCGACGAATCGGCCGGCCTTTATATCCTGGGTACCACCAACCAATTGAGCCGTTATCACCGTTCCGATTTTTTGGAAGTGACCGGGGTGACTGATCCGGGTCAGTTCGCGCCGATTGTCAAAGCGACCGCCGTCCGGAAAATCGGCATTGCCCCGATTCCGCCGCCCCGCCCGGTTACCTATCAGGAGCTCATCACCGGGGCCTTGGACGGGCAATGGATCGAGGTCTCCGGGGTGGTGCATCGCTGCCTGGAGCCGGCCCGCGCCAACGATTATTGGCGCATCTATCTCGCCGTCAACGGGGGCATGCTCTCGGCCCGGGTGCGCTCGCCACGCAATCTGGAGGTTCAGGACGACGCCGAGGTGCGGGTCCAGGCCGTATGCCTGGGCCAATTCAACCAAAAACGCCAGCTGATAACCCCGGTGCTGCAAGTGCCCGAGTACGTCAGTGTAGAGGTGATCAAACCGGCGCCCGCGCATCCGTATGATGCGCCGGTGCGGCCGGCGGACAGCCTGCTGCAATTCTCGCCGGATAATCCCTTTGGTCATCGGGTGCATGTTCATGGCATCGTGACCCATGCGCGGGCCGGCGCCTCGGTTTGGATTCGCGACGGCCATGCGGGTTTGCAAATTCAAACCCGGCAGCCGGACTTGCTGGCACCGGGCGACCGCATTGAAGTGCTCGGCTTTCCGGCTTATGGTTCGGCCACCCCGCTGCTGGAAGACGCGGTGTTCCAGAAAACCGGCACCGGTCCGCCGCCGCCGCCCATCCCAGCCAACGTGACCACGGCGGTGAATTTCCAGGATGATTTGATTGCGGTGGAGGCGGTGATTGCGGATGTGCTGCCGGGCGTGCAGGGCGTGACCCTCACCTTGAAAGCCGGCGCAAGCGATTTCCAGGCCCATTTGAGGGATCTTCGGCCAGACGCGCATTTTCCGGAATGGGAAATCGGGAGCCGCGTGCGGGTGGTGGGTATTTGCTCGGTGATCTACAATGATTTGCGTCCCTTGATGGGCATCTGGCAGCCGCAGTCGTTCGAACTCTGGCTGCGCTCCCCGGCGGACCTGACCGTCTTGAGCCGGCCGCCGTGGTGGACGCCGTCCCATGTCATCTTGGTGCTGGGATGTATTATTGGCGGTTTGCTGTTGGTCAGCGGCGTCATCATGGTGCTCGCGCGGCATCGTTTGACGGAGCAGGGGCGGCAGCGGGCCATGGCGGAATCCGAGTTTGCGGCCATTCTGGCCGAACGCAACCGGCTGGCGCGGGAGATTCACGATACGCTGGCCCAAGGTCTGGTGGCCACGTCCGTGCAGTTGCGGCTGGCGCGCAAACAAAGCGCCGGGGCGCCGCCGGCCCTGCAACAGCGGATTGACTCCGCGCAACAACTGGTGCGGAGCAGTTTGCAGGAGGCGCGCAATTCCATCTGGAACATGCGCTCGCAAGTGCTGGAGCATAGCGATCTGGCCGCCGCTTTGAAGGGCATCTTACAGCAGATGGCCGACGGCACGGAGGTGCAAACGCAGTTCGAAGTGACCGGGCCTTCCCGCCGGCTGGCCCCCGTGGTGGAAAACAATCTGCTGCGCGTGGGCCAGGAGGCCATTACCAATGCCACCAAACATGCGCGCGCCGCTCACATTCGGGTGAAAATGCAATTTGATGAGACGCAGTTCCATTTGACGGTCAGCGACGATGGTTGCGGCTTTGACCCGGCCCAGTCGCCGGCCACCCCCAACGGCGGCTTTGGCTTGGTGGGCATGCAGGAACGCATCCAAGCCCTGCAGGGGAAACTGACGGTCCACAGCCAGCCCGGTCAGGGGGCGGAAATTCAAGTGACCGTCCCGCTCTTTGGGGATCGGACCTGAATTCTAATCCTCAGTTCAATCCGCCGGTTCGAGAATGGCCCGCGCGGCTTGCCGCACGGATTCCACCAGCTCGGGCGGACGCACCACGCGGGCGTCGCCACCCCAGCTCAGGACCCAGCGCTGCACTTCGCCCAAGCTCGACAGGGTCAGGGTCAATTCCACCGCGCCGTTCTTGAATTCGCGGAGCGATTGCGAGGGATGCCATTTTTTCTCCCGCACGTAATCGGCCGCCCGCGGGGCGAAGCGGATGGCCACGTCGAACTTGCCTTTGCCGGAATAGACGCCAAAGCTGTCGCGCAAGCGCTTTTCCAGCGAGAATTTCTGGGTGCGCTCGAACGTCTTGCCGGTGGCCCGGGCGGATTGGATGCGCGCCGGGGCGAAGGTGCGGAGGTCCTTGCGCCCATGGTCAAAGGCGAAGAGAAACCATTCGCCGTTGATGTTGGCCAGATGATAGGGATCCACCACGCGCGGCTCGGTCGGGTGGCCGGGCTTGCGATACTGCAGTTCCAGTTGCTGGCGCTGGGCGGCGGCCTTGGCGAGCACGTCGAAAATCTTCAAATCCAGTATCGGTTCGGCGCGCGTGCGGAAGGAGATGGTCTGCCCCAGGTCCTGAAGGTTTAGGGAAATGGTGTCCGGCAACGCTTGCTCCATCTTGCGGATGGCCGAGAGCAGCGGCTTTTCAAAGCTGGTGCCGCGATATTGTTGCAGCGCCTTTTCGGCCACGATCAAGGCGAAGAGTTCCCCCTCGGTGATCTGCATGGTCGGAAAATTGCCGACTTCACCTTGGTAAAAATAGCCTTGGCGGCTGGCGTTGAACTCGAGCGGCAGGTTCAGGCGGTCGCGCATGAACTCCAAGTCCCGGTGAATGGTCTTGGTGGAGACTTCAATTTCGCGGGCGAGTTTGCCGGCATTGGGAAAACCGCCGGCTTGGAGGGCCTGATGGATGCGCAGCATCCGCTCCAGTGGCGGGCGTGAATGCAGCGCCGCGCCGGGCGAAGCGGGCGGTCGGGAATCGGCTTTTGGGTTCACGCTGATCGGCCCGTGGCTGGTGAATGAAAGCGCTGGCGTTCCCGCCCGGCTTGAATCCGCAACTCAACGCTTAGGCTCCCAACCCCAGCTTGGCCAGCAATTCGTCGTTGGTCTTGTGCTTCTTCAGCGCGGCGGTCAGGGTTTCCATCGCTTCGATGGGGTTCAAATCCACCATCGTGCGGCGCAGTTTGCGGATGGCTTCCAGGTTCTTGGCCGGGAACAGCTTTTCTTCCTTGCGCGTGCCGGATTTCGGGATGTCAATGGCCGGGAACAGGCGGCGGTCGGACAGTTTGCGGTCCAGGATCAACTCCATGTTGCCGGTGCCTTTGAACTCTTGAAAAATCAATTCGTCCATGCGCGAACCGGTGTCCACCAACGCCGTGGCCAGAATGGTCAGCGAGCCGCCGTTTTCAATCTTGCGGGCGGAGGCGAACATCTTGCGCGGAATTTCCAGCGCGCGCGCGTCCACGCCGCCGGTCATGGTGCGGCCGCTGCCGCCGTGGACGCTGTTGTAGGCCCGCGCAATGCGCGTGAGGGAATCCATCAGCACAAACACGTCCTTGCCCGATTCGACGATGCGCCGGCAGCGCTCGATCATAAAGCGGGAGAGGCGCACGTGCGTTTCCAGCTCCATGTCGTTGGAGGAGGCCACCACTTCGGCCTTCACCGACCGCTGGAAATCGGTCACTTCCTCGGGGCGCTCGTCAATGAGCAGCACCATGACGTGGACTTCCGGATGGTTGGTGGTGATGGCGTTGCAGATCTGCTTGAGAATGGTCGTCTTGCCCGTGCGCGGCGGCGCCACAATCAAACCGCGCGTGCCCTTGCCGATGGGGGTGACCAGGTCAATCACGCGGGTTTCCAGCAGGTCCGGGGTGGTTTCGAGCTGGAATTTCTGGATGGGATCAATGCTGGTCAGGTTCTCAAAGCGCACGGCCTTGGTGTATTCCTGGAAGGCCATGGAATTGACCTTGTCCACGGCCTTGAGCTGGGGACTGGTGCCGCGATGCGGAGGCTGCGTGGGCCCCTCGATAAAGCTGCCCTCCCGCAGGAAGCTGCGCCGGATGGTGTCCGGCGTCACAAAGATGTCCGTCGGCTTGGGATGAAAATGATTTTGGGCCGTGCGGAGAAAGCCGAAGCCCTTCTCGGATATCTCAAGATAGCCGGCACCATAATTGGCCTTGTCGCCATTGTTTTGCGTCTCGCTCATAAAAAATGTTTTGTTGTCGAAGCCGAAACCCTTCCGAAAACGTGCTGGAAAAGTGAACTTTGGAAATTTGCCGCCTCTATCAGCAGCCGACTAAGCCTTCGACAGTTCATTAATTACGCTCCCAAGCCGCGAAATGCAACTATATTTTTTGATGGATTTTTCCCATTGCCCGCTGGCCCCCGGGCGGACACTCTGCCGGGACGATGTCCGATGACTACGAACTGGTGGCGCTGGCCAATGGCCAAAAGACCCTGTTTTCCGCCCGCTACGGCGAGAAAATGCATCCGGGGCTGGGGCCCGCCGCCGAGGCCGAGGTGCTCTATGTGCGGCCGTTGCGCCTCCGCGAGCGGTTGCCCGCCCAGCCCGGCGAATTCACCGTGTGGGACGTGGGCTTGGGCGGGGCGGCCAATGCCGTGGCGCTCCTGCGCGCCACCCGGGATTTCCCCGGCGAATTGCGCCTGATCAGTTTTGACAACACTGTCGAGCCGCTGGAATTCGCCTGCCGCCACGCGGACGCCCTCGGCTACGCCGCGGGCTACGAGCCGGAGCTGGCGGAACTGGCCCGCGCCCGGCGCGTCGTCTTTGACAATGGCCGGATCAAAGTCCGGTGGGAATTTGTCCTGGGTGATTTTCCCGCCGTGGTGGCGACCGGCCTCCGGCCCGGTGGGGCAGGGGAGGGGCTGCGAACGCTTGAAGCGGCTTCGGCCGGCCCCGGAACGGCGCTTGCGCTGCCGCCGCCGGATGCCATATTTTACGACGCCTTTTCACCGGCAAAAAACCCCGCCATGTGGACGCTGCCGCACTTCGAGAATCTGTTCCGGGCGCTGGATTCCGCCCGGCCCTGCGCCCTGACGACCTATACCCGGAGCACGCTGATTCGCGCCACCCTGCTGCTGGCCGGATTTCACGTGGGGGTGGGGCATGCGACCGGCCTGAAAGAAGAAACGACCGTCGCCGCGAACGTGCCCGGGCTGATCACCGAACCGCTGGGGCCGCGCTGGCTGGAGCGCGCCATGCGCTCGGACAGCGCGGAGCCATTACGCCAGCCGGTGTATGTGCGCCAGCCGTTGGCGCCGGCGACGGCGCAGAAGCTGGCGCGCCATGCGCAGTTCCGCCAATAGCAGGAGCCAATCGTCATGGGAACCACGGAGGCGCAGAGCGGACAAATTGAGAGTGGAGAATGAGGGCTTTAAACTGGGGAGAGTGATCCGATGTCTCGGCCATTGTCTCATCTCTGCTGCGGTTCTGAACAACAGGAGCGAAGACGTGAAATGGCTTGCAAACCCGGGCGTACAGGGAATAATCGCGCCGACGATCCGCAGATCTCAATTTGACGCTCGGAACAATCCGCCAAATGAGGAATCCCGGTTTATTTATATAGGGTGAAAACGAAATCTTTGCTTCAAAGCCTCTTGATCCTGGCGTGCTTGGCGGGCGCCAGCCTCAAGCTTCAGGCGCAAGGCACCGCGTTCATTTATCAAGCCCAATTGAATGCCGGCGGGATTCCCGCCAACGGCAGCTACGACCTGGCGTTTACGCTTTACACCACCAATGTGACTGGATCGGCCGTGGCCGGGCCGGTGACGAACACCGCGGTGAACTTGACCAACGGTTTGTTCATGACCTCGGTGGATTTCGGAAATGTGTACACTGGCGTGAGCAACTGGCTGGAGATTGCCATCAGCACCAACCGCGCCAATGCGTTTAGCAAGCTCGCCCGGCGACAGCCGCTCACGCCGGTCCCCTATGCCGTGACCGCCGCGAATCTCAGCGGCACGCTGGCCAATGCCAATTTGCCCAGCAATGCGGTGTTCCAGGGCACGGTCACGGCCGCCGGGCTGGCCGGCAGCGGGGCCGGCTTGACCAATCTGGCCGCCGGTCAGCTCACCGGCACACTGCCTGCGGCGGTGCTGCCCGGCAGCCTCGTGTCCACTAATCCCTATTACCTGGCGGTGCTCACCAACAGCTTGCTCGCCGCCGGGTACCAATATGGCGCGCCGGATTATTCCCAATGGCCGGATGGCTGGAACTCCTGGTTTTATTGCGGCAATGGCCTCAGCGAAACGCTGATTTCCAATGTGGTGATGACGCTCAAGACCAATGGTTATGCCGCCTGCGGACTGACCACCCTGTCGTTCGACGGGAGCCTCTTTACCAATCGCGACGCCAACGGCATCCCGATGATGGATCGCACGGCTTTCCCCCACGGCTTTCCCTGGCTCTGCCAATTCATCCTCGGCAATGGTTTCAAGGTGGGCATTTACGCGGTGGAGACCAACAATGTGGGACTGGCCGCAGACAACTTGAACGATTATATTTTCGGAGCGGAAGACGCGCAGGCGAATTACTTCCTCACCAACGGCGTCACGTATTACAAGGTGGATGCCCCGCTTAATGGCGGCTCCCCCTATTGGGGCAGTGCCTATCCCAACGAAAGAGATTATTTTGGCAACATCGTCACGCCTCTGGCCAACCCGTGGGACAGCTCCTATTTGAGATTTGTCACCGACCTGCGGAGCGCCAACCACCCGGTCTTTGTCAACGCCAGCTTCTTTATCAACACCAATGGCCAGTTTTCGCCCAACGTCAAGCTGCTGTTGAATTCCTACCGGCTGACGCAAACCAGCACGTCGAACAGCATTGGCATGATGATCGGGGGCGACAACCTCGGCGCGCATAGTCCGCTCATTGATTGGAGTTGGGTGAATCAAAGCGTGGTTTTCATGGGACCGTATCTGGACGGTTATTTCTTTCCCGACTTGGACCCGCTGTCCAATCATTTGTGGCCGGATGCGCAGCGGAAGTTTTATTCGGCCGCGTTGCTGGGTTCGGTTTTTCAAATCGGAAGCAAAATTGACCCGCGACTGGGATCGCCATTCATGTCTTGGTATCACAATGCCACCAACGAGCTGGCGGGGACCCTGCTTCATCAAATCCGGGCCCGGCAAACCACCCCGAAATTCCTGTACGCCACCAATGGATGCCTGATTTATGGCAAAAACAACTTCAGTGGCGGCTTGGACCTTCTGGTGCTCAACGAGAATTACGCCATTGTGCCCGGCGGCGATGGCAGCACGATTGAAATTCCGCAGGATTATACGCCCTACGGTGACGGCGTGATGCAATACACCAACAATTTTTCCTACAATGGCACCAACTATCAATATGTGTTCACGGCCACCAACGCGGCCATCAACTTCGCCCAGCTTGGACTGTGGTCCAGCAATTGCATCGTGACCACGGTGGACAATGGCGGCGCGAGCGCCGAGGTGGCGGGCGGCTTTTCGCCTTTGGTGTTTGCCGCCGGCGCCCGGCTTTACACGCTCACGCCGGTGGCCGCGTTCCCGGCGGCGACCGTGGCGTATCGGGACCTGACGGCGGAAAAATATTTTTCGTTCTGGACCACCAGCCAGTGGGACAACGAGCCGGTCTATAATGCTTTCACCGGCCGACCGCCATTGTTTGGCGGCCAGCCCGTCACCGGCCTGCAACTGGGGGACAGCACCAATAGCTACGTGACGTGGGGCATCAATGGCGCGAGCTCCTTCACGGCGCTAACCGGTTTGGACAGCTATGGTGACAACTACGGCGGCTACATGACGTTTTACGTGGATGGGCTGCCGGTGTACACGAACTCGCCCCTGACCTACACCTATACGAACGTCACGATTAATTTCAGCCCCACCAACCAGTTCTTCACCATCCGCGCCTGCGATCGCAACTTCCTTGGGAATCCATGGATGAACTATGCCAACAATCTGGTGGCGGCCAATGGCAATGGCGCGGGCCTGACCAACCTGCAAGCGTCGCAACTGGTCGGGACCATTGCCTTGGCCAATATGCCGACCAATTCCGGCATCCTCAGCGGCACCACCAACACGCCGCTTCAGGATTTTGCTACCACCAACATCCCCGGTGGCACGGTGGTCGGGTTCCTGGGCACCAACAGCAGCGGCGCGTTGGTGGTGACCACGAATATTGCCACGAGTCAACTGACCGGTGCGTTGGCGCTGGCCCAGTTGCCGGCGGCGGTGGTAACGAACAATGCGTCCGGGTATTTCACCAATTACATGTCGGTGGGCGCCGGGGCCACCCCCACCTTTGCCGTCCTCTCCACGAATATAAGCGGGGTGGCGATTGTCGGCCATGACGCCCGATTCAAACTTTCGCTTAATGTGTTGTCATCGCTCGGCCTCGGCGGTGCCAACTTGATCCAGATCAACTATTCGCAGACGAACAGCGTTTCGGCGCCCACGCCGGTGTTTTCGGCGGCCTCCACGAATGCGGCCTATATGGGCATGCACTATGGCGGCTGGTACACCACGGCGGAATCCACCAACGGATTCATACTGGGGGTTTTCACCGTGGCGTCGCCGGCCACCTTGAGCAACTGCGTTTTGAACTTTACGGTGGGCCGGTGACGGCGCAGAAGTTGGCGCGCCATCCGCAGTTCCGCCAAGGGGTGTTTTGAACCGGAAGCCAAATCGCCATGTGAAACCACGGAGGCACGGTGCGGACAAAGGGGAGAGTGCAGAATGGAGGCCGAACCTCAATGGCCAACTGGCGGTTCAATGGGCCGGTAATCGGCTGCCGCGGCATTGAACCTGCCCACGGTGAGGCTCATGAACAGAATTTGTCCGAACTATAGTCTGCCCCCCCAGACACACCGCTAGTACTAGCCGGCGGCGGGTTTGACCGCGCTGTTTCGCTTGGTTGCGATTCCACTGGTTACTTGATCCACGCCGACAGTACAGCCGACGGCCAAAAGCCAACAAACA
>Ga0316217_10007316_pt1 | contig 10589 bp, 10 predicted proteins | sample 1anoAmetaG_FD_203633 | JGI IMG/M metagenome (GOLD analysis project Ga0316217, IMG submission 203633) | Freshwater microbial communities from Trout Bog Lake, Wisconsin, USA - 1anoA | ecosystem: Environmental > Aquatic > Freshwater > Lake > Hypolimnion/Profundal zone | place: USA: Wisconsin... | reverse complement strand
GGTGGAGACCGGGAAGTCGGCGGCCAGGGTGTTGTTGAAGCTGACGATCTTGATGCCCTTGTCGTGGGCGGCCTTGACCGCCGGGACCGAGGCGGCGGCCGGGTCGAGGTAGGTGATGCAGATGGCGTCCACCTTGCGGGCCGTGTAGGTGTTGACCACTTCCACTTCCTTGGAGATCTGGTTGGCCGTGTTGGCGGTCAGCAGTTCCACGTTGTTCTTCTCGGCGACGCTCTTCATGCCGTTCAGCACGGTCTGCATGAACTGGTCTTCCTGGAAGACGATGCCGGCGATGGTGAGCTTCTTGTCCTGGGCCTTGGCCTGGGGCGCGCCGCCCAGGACCAGCAGCGAGGCTGCCAGGGAGGTGGTGAGGATGCTGGTGACGGTCTTCATGGGGTTGCTCCCTTGGGAGGTTGTGGGGGGAAACAGCTGGGCGCGGAGCCCCGCGCGGGGGAAAAGCGATGGTGGGTCAGCCCTGGAGCCGGGCGAAGATCCCGGCCGGATGGCGGATGGCGAGCTGCACCGGCACCTCCAGCACCTGGGCCACGCCCAGGAAGCGGTCCCGGCCCTGGATCGCCACTTCCGAGGCGATGATCAGGGCCTGGGCCCCGGCGATGTCGGCGGCGGTGAGTTCGTTCTCGATGCCCATGGCGCCCTGGGTCTCCACCTTGATGTCGTGGCCGAGCAGCTTGCCGGCGCGTTCGAGGCACTCGGCGGCCATGTAGGTGTGGGCGATGCCGGTAGGGCAGGCGGTGATGGCGAGGATCTTCATGGGGTCTCCGGTGCCATGCGGGCCCGGCGGGTGAGCGGGTTGATGGCGAGGGCCACCGCCAGGGTGCCGGCGCCGATGGCGACCAGGTACCAGAGCACGTGGTCCACCACCGGCAGCACCACCAGGCCGCCGTGGGGCGCATGGTCCCCCACCGCGCCGAACATGGCGATGGCCCCGCCCAGGGCGCCCCCGGCCATGATGGTGGGGATCACCCGGAACGGATCCGAGGCGGCGAAGGGGATGGCCCCCTCGGTGATGCCGATGACGCCCATGGCCAGGGCCGCCAGGCCGGATTCGCGCTCCCGCCCGGTCCAGAGGTCCGGTTCCAGCAGGGTGGCCAGGCCCAGCCCCAGCGGCGGGATGCAGATGGCGGCGGCGCAGGCGCCCATCACCGTCGGGTTGCCTTCGCGGATCATGGCGACCCCGAAGAAGAAGGCGGTCTTGTTCACCGGCCCGCCCATGTCGAAGGCGATCATGGCGCCCAGCAGGATCCCCAGCAGCACCTGGTTGCCGCTGCCCAGGGTGCGCAGGGAGTGGGCGAGGTAGGCCAGGATCTCCCGGATCGGGGTGCCCAGCAGGAAGTACATCAGCGAGCCCACCGCCAGGGACGAGAGCACCGGGATGACCAGGATCGGCAGGATGGGCCGGAGCATCCGCGGGATGGGCAGCTTCTTCACCAGCATCACCGACCAGCCCGCCAGCAGCCCGGCGATGATGCCGCCGAGGAAGCCCGCGCCCATGGAGGAGGCGATGAACCCGCCCACGAAGCCCGGGACCAGGCCCGGCCGGTCCACCATGCCGAAGGCGATGTAGCCGGCCAGCACCGGCACCACCAGCGCGAAGGCGGCCGTGCCGATCTCCATCAGCAGCTTGAGGAAGGGGGCGTTGGAGAAGTCCGGGCCGGTGCCCGCCTTCATGGGCGCCAGGGCGATGGCCGTGGCCATCAGGATGCCGCCGCAGGCCACGAACGGAATCACGTAGGAAACGCCGCTGAGCAGGTACTGCTTCAGGTGTTTCAGGGATTCACGCACGGAGAGGTCCAGGGAAAGGCCGAGCCGCTCGCACTGCGGAGCGGAACCAGGGGCAGGGGGCGGAAGGAACGTTTTAGGAGATTTGACAGTTTAGGCACCGGGCCGAAACGGCGAATAGCTGGAGTTCTGTCATTGAATTTGCACTTTTTGACACTATCCTGGGGACTGTCCCCCGGAACCCCATGGCCCAGACCCCCTCGCCCCTGTGGAAACTCCAGCCCACCGCCCAGGACCAGGCCTGGGGCCTCTACGCCACCGCCATCGGCTCCGGCGCCGACCTCCCCGCCCTGCCGGGAGCCGGCTGGCGGCTGCATTTCCTGGTCCGGGGCACGGCCGGGCTGACCCTGCCGGGGCGGCGCCGGCTGCTGCTGGAGGCGGGCGAAGTGCTGCTGCTGGACGCCCGGGGCGGCGCCGTCCTGGTCCCCACCCCACAGACCACCTGCCGGATCCACTTCGTGGATTTCGCCGGAAGCGGGATGGAGCACTGGATCAGCCAGGGGTTCTTCTGCCCGCTGCCGCGGGTGATCCGCACCGGCTTCGACGAGCACCTGCTGGGCCTGATCGTGCGGCTGGTGGAACTGGCCCGGAACCAGCCCCCGGACGTGGGCCGGATGATGGGCGGCACCCTCTCCCACCTCCTGGCCCGGCTGGAATCCGCCACCCGCCAGGTCACCGGCGCCGGCCGCCGGCGGGACCTGGTGGCCGACGCCCGGCAGCTGCTGAGCGATCCCGACTGGGACCACACCGGGCTGGAGACCCTGGCGGCCGAGGTGGGGGTCAGCTATTCCTGGTTCCGCCGCTCCTTCCAGACCCAGACCGGGCTGACCCCCCAGCGGTTCCGGGGCCTGCAGCGGCTGGACCGGGCCTGCCAGCTGCTGGCCGACTCCAGCCTGTCCGTGGGCGAGGTGGCCCGGGACCTCGGGTTCAGCTCCCAGGCCTACTTCGCCCGGGTGTTCCGGAAGGAGACCGGCCTGACCCCCTCGATCTGGCGGGCGAACCAGCCGCGCCGCTAGGTACTGGCCAGGTATTTGACCGTGTCCCGGATTTTCAACAGAGCCGTCCCGGTCGGTTGCTCCGCAACCGCCGGGACGTGATCCCGGATGAATGCGCTGCGCAGGTGTCCCAGGACACCGGAAAGCAGGCGCCGGATGCGGGGAGGGGGGGCGACCCCGCGATCAAATAGGGTGCCGGAGAGGCTCTCCAGTGGAATGGGACATGGCCATGATCCCTGGTCCGAGATCGCGTCCCGGCGGTTGCGCAGCAACCGACCGGGACGGCCCGGTCGAGCCCGGGTTCCGCGGTGCTAGGATGGGAGCCATGACGGCATCGGCCCCCGCCCGCACGAGCCTGCTGGATCCCCTGCGGTCCCGGCTCTTCCTCATGGTCTGGATCGCCAACATGGCCTCCAACGTGGGCACCCAGATCCAGAGCGTGGGCGAGAAGTGGCAGATGGCCCACCTCACCACCTCGCCGCTGCTGGTGGCGCTCATCGAGACCGGCACCACCCTGCCGGTGCTGCTCCTGGGCCTGGCCGCCGGCGCCTTCGCCGACATCCTGGACCGGCGCAAGCTGCTGCTCACCACCCAGGTGTTCATGCTCGGCTGCGCCGCGGCGCTGTCCGGGCTCACCTTCCTGCACCAGGTCACCCCGGCGGTGCTGCTGGCCATGTCCTTCCTGATCGGGGTCGGCTCGGCCCTGAGCATGCCGGCCTTCCAGGCCATCGTCCCGGAGCTGCTGGACCGCCGGACCCTGGCCGAGGGGGTGGCGCTCAACAGCGCCGGCTTCAACCTGAGCCGGGCGGTGGGCCCGGCCGTGGGCGGGCTGGTGGTCGGCCTCCTGGGGGCGGGCTGGGCCTTCTGCCTCAACGCGGTGTCGTTCCTGGCGGTGGTGGTGGCGCTGCTGGCCTGGGACCGGCGCCCGCCGGTCTCCAGCCTGCCCGGGGAGCGCTTCCTCGGGGCCCTGAAGGTGGGGTTCCGCTACGCCCGGCACAGCCGGCCGTTCCAGGTGATCCTGCTGCGGGCGCTGGGCTACTCCTGGTTCTCCGGGGTGATCTTCTCCCTGCTCCCCACGCTGGCCATCCACGACCTGCACCTGGGTTCCGGGATGTTCGGCGCCCTCATGGGCTGCATCGGCGCCGGGGCGGTGCTGGCGGTGTTCTTCCTGGGGCCGCTGCGGCGGCGCTGGAACACCAACCAGATCCTGGCCGGCTTCAGCGTGCTGGCGGCCCTGTCCCAGGCGGTCATCGCCTACGTGCCGCACACGCCCACGGTGGCCCTCTGCCTGGTGTTCGCCGGCATGAGCTGGCTGGTGATCCTGTCCACCATCAACACCGCCATCCAGCTGTCGGTGCCGCCCTGGGTGAAGGCGCGGGCGTTCGGCACCTACCACACGGTCTGGGGCGGGGCCATGGCCCTGGGCGCCGCCTTCTGGGGCGAGACCGCGGTGCGCCTGGGCCTGCGCACCGCCATGGGGCTGTCGGCGGCCGGCATGCTGGCGGCCCTGGCGGTCCTGGGCCGGCTGCGGATCACCGCCTTCGACCAGGAGCTGGACCTGAGCCCGCACCGGGACAGCCCGCACACGCCCACCCTGATCCCCCAGGAGGCCGGGCCGATCCTGGTGCAGTCCGAGTACCTCGTGGCCATGGCCGACCGGGAGGCCTTCCTGGCGGCCATGGCGGCGGTGCGCCAGCTGCGCCTGCGGGACGGCGCCATGCGCTGGGCCCTGTTCGAGGAGCCGGACCGGCCCGCGGACGGCGCCGCCCAGTTCCTGGAGAGCTACTTCAGCTCCTCCATGGGCGAGCACCTGCGCCAGCACCACCGGGCCACCGCCCAGGACCGGGCGGTGCTCGCCGCGGCCTACCGGTTCACCCAGGCCGGCCGGCCCGCCACCCGCCACCTGGTGGTGGTGGAGGACCACGATTCCAGCCTGCTCCAGAAGATCTGGCAGGGCTGGATCGGGGAGTGAGCCGGGCGGAGGGCAAGGTTCTGGCAATCCATGCTGGCTAATCGGAAGCCGTGTAGTACCATGCAGATGAAAATCAAATAGCCATTACTCATACAGGAGGCTTTCCCATGCGAATCGGCATCCTCACCGGCGGCGGCGACGTTCCCGGACTTAATCCATGCATCAAGATGGTGGTGCAGCGCGCCACCGAGGAAGGTTTCAGCGTCCTCGGCATCCGCCGGGGCTGGGCCGGCCTGCTGGAATACGACCTGGACGACCCCGACAGCCACGCCAGGTGCGTCATCCCCCTGGACCAGCTCAACACCCGGACCGTGGACCGCAGCGGCGGCACCTTCCTGCACACCAGCCGGACCAACCCCGGCAAGGTGCGCCTGGCCAACGTGCCGAAGTTCCTCAAGGGCTCGATCGAGCCCAACCAGGAGGGCCCGTTCGATTTCACCCCGCACGTCCTGAAGGTCATCGAGAAGCTCGGCATCGACATCCTCATCCCGATCGGCGGCGACGACACCCTCTCCTACGGCGAGCGGATGCACCAGGAGGGCGTGCCCACGGTGGCGATCCCCAAGACGATGGACAACGACATCTTCGGGACCGACTACTGCATCGGCTTCTCCACCGCGGTCACCCGCAGCGTCGAGTTCATCCACCAGCTGCGCACCTCGGCCGGTTCCCACGAGCGCATCGCCATCGTCGAGCTGTTCGGCCGGAATTCCGGCGAGACCTCGCTGCTGGCCTCGTACCTCGCCGGGGTGGACCGCGCGCTGATCAGCGAAGTGCCGTTCGATCCCGTCCGCGTGGCCGAGAAGATCATGCAGGACAAGCGCCTGAATCCCAGCAACTACGCCATGATCACGGTCAGCGAGGGCGCCCACATGATGGGCGGGACCCCGGTGGAGTTCGGCGAGGAGGACGCCTACGGCCACAAGAAGCTGGGCGGCATCGGCCACATCCTCGGCGACGCCCTGCGCAAGCTCACCGGCGAGGACATCCTGAACCAGCAGGTCTCCTACCTGATGCGCTCGGGCACCCCGGACAGCCTCGACCTCATGGTCGCCGTGAACTTCGCCAACGTGGCCATCAACGTCATCAAGAGCGGGGAGCGCAACCGCCTGGTGGCCCTGCGCAACGGCACCTACACCAGCGTCCCCATGTCCACCCTCACCCAGGGGCTCAAGCGGGTGGACGTCGCCGAGCTCTACGACAAGGACAACTACCGGCCCAAGGTCCGCCACGTCGAAGGCAAGCCGATGTTCCTCTACTAGCCGCCGCCGGGTCGCGAGCGACCCGTCGGCTGCTTGTGCCCAGCACGGGCGCCCCGGTCAAGCCAGTCTTTCGAGGTGCCAGGAGCCGGTCAGCCTGCAGCAAGCCCCCCGGCCCGGCCGGGGGGCTTTTTCGCGTTCAGGCGCCCCGGAGCCAGGTCAGGGGCAGCCGGTTCGAACCGTCGGGCCGTTGCCAACCCATGCAGATCAGGTTGGCGCTGCCGGCTCCGGGGCATTCCTGGAAGCCGAGAGAGCGGAACAGCGCCACCGCCCCGAGGTTCTCCTGGAACACCTTCAGGGTGAAGCTGTGCCGCCGGTAACGGGTTTCGGCCCAGTCCATCAGGTCAAGGCACAGCCGGCGCCCGAAGCCCCGCCCGCGCAGCCCCGGCGCAACCACGATCCGGTTCAGATGCACCCGGTCCTCGCCCTCCGGCAGCGCCTGGCCGAACCCGGCCAGGCGGCCTGGGGTGTCCGCCAGGACCCGGGTCCCGTCCGCCTCGCCACCGATGGCCGCCCAGACCCGGTCGACCTGGGGCGGAAACCCGGAGCCCGGCAGACCCCAAAACTGCAGCTGGGCCCGGCTGCCAAGCCACGGGAGGACGATTTCCAGGTCGGCGCGGGTCGCGTTGCGAAGCCTGAAGTCAGTGGCGGTGACCGTTGGCATCCTCCACCTCCGCCGGGTGGCCGGCGGCTCCCCGGGGGACAACCTTCCCTTGCTTTTTACGGGGAAATTATAAATTCCAACCCAGGGTCCGCAAGCGCCAGGCTCGCCACCGGATTCCCGCGGATGATCGGTATGGCAGGATGGAATCCGCCGGCACGAAGCATCCTCGTGGGCCCTCTTTCGAATTCCAGATCTCATTCAGCGCGGCGCTCGGCGATCAGGAAGTTCTCCCAGAGCGCGCCCTGGTCCTGGCGAGCCGCGAAGGAACGGAAATCGCCCATGGCAACATTGCGCACACCCAGGCCATGAAAATAAACTTTGCTGTTCCGGGTGACCTCGTTGCGCAGATTCCGGTTGAAACCTTCAAGGTGGAAATCGTCCGGGGGAATCCTCGGGTGGCCGAAGTCACCTGAGGATCTCAATGACGACGACCAAGCAAAAAGCCCAGGCATCCCTGGATTTTCATGCTTCAAACTTTACATTTTTTTGGGTGGTGACCGTCAGAACGGTTATGTATACCCTAGCGTGTCAATTTTGTGTGTGAGTGAACGGCCACGGCCATCTCCTGTTGCGGGCCATTCTAAACAGTAATGTTTCACCCACTTTTGGATCGATTTCAGTTCCGAAAGTTTACAATCCTGTCCCGACCGAGGTGGCCCACCTTTGGCGCAAGCTGCCGCCAATTGACTCAGAAAGGTCAGAAGCTCGAATTATCCTGCCAATCCTCAAGCATGAGAGGTGTAATTCGCTCAAACTCTTTGACGTTGTGTGTCACCACTGTCATCCCATCCGCAAGAGCCGTGGCTGCGATCAATAGATCCCTCGGTCCGATAGGCTGTTTCCGGGTGGTGTGGAGCAATTGACCCCATAGCACTGCTGCTTGAGCGGTGAAGTTAATCGGTGTGAATGGGCCGAGAAGGCCCCTCCATTGCTCCCATAAGGTGGCCGCTTTCGCTGGAGGCTGTTGGATTAGTCCCTTATGTATTTCCCCGATAGAAATGACGGAGTAACAAATTTCCGTCGGGGAATGACTGAGCAACTGCTTCAACACAATTCGATTGTTTCTACGTATTTCTATTAGGACATTGGTATCCAGTAGAAAAAGCATCAGACTATGCCCTTTATGTCTGGCATGTCCAATGCGACAGGTTCAATGGTTTCCTCCATGGGCGGCAGGGCGGCGAGCATGGCAAGATAGGCAGGATCCCAACCGCTGGGTTCAATGGGTTCCAGGATCACAGCCTGACCAACCTTGCGCACACTGACGTTCTTGACGGACGCGTCGAACCGGCATGACTGGGGCAACCGCACGGCCTGGGATCTCCCGTTCATAAATACACTCGCGCGTTCCATATTCGCACCTCCTGCCGACAGTATAGACCAGATATATACCCAGTCAAGAAGCCTGGCCCCTGGGCCAAAAGTCCAAGTGGCCAAGACCGCCAGGGTCAAGGCCGTTTCTTTGCCGCATTCAGACGGCGGGCGATGGGTTCAAAAACTAGACGCAACTAATGGGACTCCTGCCCTTCCACGACCGAGAGGACGTCCTCCAGGTACAGGGCGCATCCCGGCGCTAGCCGGTGGCAACCAAACTCACTGGCCACCATGCGATAGCGCGGAATCCCCTGTTCCCTGGCCCAGTCGCAGGCCGGTTGGAGGAAACGGGCTACTGCAGCTCTATCCCATTCCTGCTCCCGGCCTTGAACTGAAGGAATGGGGCCGGGGTATACCCACGGTTTGGACCGTCGGAAATTCTTCGGATTGGACCACGGGTAAGGTTCATACAGGTGGAAGGCGTAAAGGGTCTTTTGATCACCCACCGGAGCCGGCCAGTAGGTGAAGGCTGTGGCCCGTGCCTACCAGCCCGCATCCAGCATTACAGGTGTTACAGGGTCAGCCCTCCGGACGGCGGCCAGAACCAACCGATCGAACGCGGGAAGATCGCGGGCGGACCCTTACAAAAAAGCCCATATTGCTATGGGCTTTTGGCAAATTAATTTTCCCAGGCATTTGCGGTAACGCTAGAATGGGATATCTTCCTCGTATCCGCCCCCGCCACCGCCACCCGACACCGGCGGCACCGGACCGGTGGACTCGTACTCGTCCGCGCCGGTGCCGAACGACCGGGCACCGCCGCCGCCCTCCTCCATCCGCCCCAGCATGACGAAGTTGTCGCAGCGGATCTCGCAGGCGGTCTTCTTGACCCCGGCCTGGTCGGTGTACTCCCGGTACTGGATGCGGCCTTCGATCAGCACCTGCTTGCCCTTGCGGAGGTACTTCTCGGCCACCTCGGCCTGCTTGCCCCAGACCACGATGTTGTGCCATTCGGTCTTGGACTGCTTCTCGCCCTGGGGGTTCTTCCAGGTCTCGGTGGTGGCGACCGAGAACCGGGCCAGCGCCTGGCCGGACGGGGTGGCCTTCAATTCAGGGTCCCGGCCGAGGTTACCTATCAACATAACTTTATTTAGCGAACCGGACATATGCACTCTCCAGAATTAGCGACGGAGCTCTCCGCCTCACCCAGTCTCAGCCCATCTGAGGTGGTGGTAGGGTGTTCATCATCCTCTTGGGAGCAAATGTGTCAAGCCTTCTGATCACCTGCCAGAACAAGTCCGCGGTGGAGCGTCATTACATCCCCGCGGTGCTCCGGGGGGGCTGGACCGGGGCGATCCGGCTGGCCACCCCGGACGCCCCGGCGCCCTCCCTGGACGGGGTGGCCGGCCTGCTCATGCCCGGCGGCTACGATATCCATCCCTGCCGCTGGGACGAGGAGGAGCTGCTGCACGACACCGCCGAGCCGGACGAGGCCCGGGACGCCCTGGAGATCCCCCTGGTCCTGGAGGCCTGGCGGCGCGGCCTGCCCATCCTGGGGATCTGCCGGGGCGAGCAGGTGCTCAACGTGGCCCTGGGCGGCAGCCTGATCCAGGACATCCCGTCCCGGTTCGGCCTGGAGGATGCCCTGCACCGGCGCGGCACCCCGGAGGAGGCGGACGAGGCCCACCAGGTGGCCATCGCCCCCGGCTCTCGGCTGGCCCGGCTGGTGGGGGGCACCGAAGCCACCGTCAACAGCCGCCACCACCAGGCCGTGCTGCAGGTGGCCCCCGGGCTGCGGGCAGTGGCCTGGTTCCGGCAGGGGCCGCAGGGGCCGGACCTGGTGGAGGGGGTGGAGGCCGAGGCGCCGGACCGCTGGGTGGTGGGAGTCCAGTGGCACCCGGAGAACCTGGTGCAACTGGAAAACGCCACCGGGCGGGCGGCCCTGGGCATCTTCGAAGGCTTTGCCGCCGCCCTGGCCGGTCGCTGAACCCGAAATCGCCGATATAATCATCCAGATACCCCTCCCAGAGAGAGCATCCCGTGGACTTCGTGATCGCAACCCAAGGACTGACCCGTCGCTACGGGTCACGCACGGTGGTGGCCGACCTGGACCTGCAGGTACCCGCCCAGACCATCACCGGGTTCCTGGGTCCCAACGGCGCCGGCAAGACCACCACCATCTGCCTCCTGCTGGGACTCATCAAGGCCCACGCTGGGACCTGCCAGGTGCTCGGCCTGCCGCCGGGCGACCCCGCCGCCCTGGCCCAACTGGGCGCCCTGGTCGAGGCGCCTTCCCTCTACGACCACCTCACCGGCCGGGAGAACCTGGAGATCACCCGCCTGATGCGCGGCCTCGCCCGTCCGGAAGTGGACCGGGTGCTGGGCCTGGTGGATCTGGCCCGGGACGCCCGGCGCCCGGTGCGGGAGTATTCCCTCGGGATGCGCCAGCGCCTGGGCGTCGCCCTGGCCCTGCTGGGCGAGCCCCGGCTGCTGATCCTGGACGAACCCACCAACGGCCTCGACCCTTCGGGCATCCAGGACATGCGCCAGCTGATCCGCGGCCTCCCCGGGGAGACCGGCGCCTCGGT
>Ga0316217_10007315_pt1 | contig 10589 bp, 15 predicted proteins | sample 1anoAmetaG_FD_203633 | JGI IMG/M metagenome (GOLD analysis project Ga0316217, IMG submission 203633) | Freshwater microbial communities from Trout Bog Lake, Wisconsin, USA - 1anoA | ecosystem: Environmental > Aquatic > Freshwater > Lake > Hypolimnion/Profundal zone | place: USA: Wisconsin... | reverse complement strand
CAGTTGTGTCGCGCCTTACGCCTACTAGGTAGTAATCATCCCAGTAAACAAGGCGAGCATCTTCTAGCCCGACAAACTCCCAAATAGGCTGATGCAGGTTAAGCATCTCGACCTTGGTGCAGTCGGTAATCTCAAGCTCGTCATTGAGGCGAACGAGATAGTTCTCGGTGACTAGGCGTTGATCTTTCTCAGGATGCAGGTAACTTAGCGGCCCCCATCGTGACGGGAAGTGCTGGTTATTTTCTGAGTGATAAAGCGTGTAATTTGTAGCGCGGATGTTAACGAGGATGTCGTTATCTTGATCTATGAAGATGCTTGGGTTCATCGGGGTCATATCGCCCGGTACAACTAATGGGGCTAATCTGCCACCTTGTCCAACCGCCTTTTGGACTAAATTCATCTGGTTATCTTAACAGATTACGCAGTTAAAGCAGCGACCTCATCGGGTGTCAAACCAAGGGCTGCAAGTTTAGCCTGTGCAGAAGCCTTAGCAGCAGCAACGGCGGCATCGGCATCAGCCTTAGCCTGAGCATCAGCCTCAGCTTGTGCGGCAGCAGCAGCCTGCGCAGCAATCTCATCGGCGGTAAGTGGGCGAGTAGTTACTTCACCTGTTTCGCAGTTTACTTCGACTGCCGTTGGTGTTGTTTCATCTGTCATTTGTTTTGCCTTTCGTTATGAGTTTTTGATGCCGTAGAGGGCAAAGGTCGAGTTGGCTATAAATAAACCGTATGCTGGTGTTAGCGCAATTGATGTAATTGCCGCTGTGCTTTGAAATAAATCAGCAGCCGCGCCAACTGAATAAGCGGTAGCGGAGTTATTTTCGTTTACAAAAGAAGAACTAAAAGGTTTTTGTTGTGAGGAAGTGTAAGACGGAATATAAATTTCAGTAGAACCAAAAGTATTTGCCGTTGCCGTTCCACCTACTATTCCAGCAAAAACATAGTTATAACTATAACCAGTAGCATTTGTAGAACTGCCTGATGATCCATTGTTTTTTATCCAAGTATCTGAATAAACGGCAGATGTGTTGGAGTTGAAAACAATGTGAAATTGATCGTAAAAATATCCATCATTAGTTGTTGAACTAACCCGCAACACCAAATCCGTATAAGTCTGCGGAATTGACGAGAAGGTAACAGAAGCCGTTGATGAGCCAAGGACTTGACTGCTGATAAGGTTGTATGTTGCAGCCATTTGTCAAATCCCCCAAAGAGTAGCGGTTGTGCCAGAGTTGAAATTACCGCTTTGCGGATAAAGTTTTATTGATGTAATTGCGGAAGTATTGCGCCAAAGACCAACAATTTCTTGAACATCTCCACTTCCGTTAGCATCCATTAAAGCCGTCATAAGATTTGTTTTGTAAGTAGAACCTGCATATGAAAATATATCTGTTGTGTACATTTGAGGACTTGTTGTCGAGGTTGAACCATAAACTGTAAAATAGAGATAGCCGCCATTTCCCGATGTACTAACAGCAGAAGAACCAGTCCCTATAAGCGCAGTAAAACTGTAATTTGAACCAGTATCTCCGTTGTATTGCAAGTTCATATTTGTTGCACTAGATGTAGTACTTGTTAGCACAACTCGTAAATCCGTATAGGTACTTGGTATGCTAGAAAAAGATATGCTAGAAGCAGAAGTTGACAGCGTTTGCGTTGCGATTGGTACATATGTAGCGGTAGCCATTATGATACTCCGTAAAGGGTAAAGGTTGAACCAGCAATAAATGTATATCCACCAACGCCAATATCAATTTCATTTATTGCGGCAGTTGATTGCCATAAACCACTTTGCAATGAAATGCCAGGATTTGTAGTTCCATTGTTATCCACACCTGAAATACTTCTAAGTGTTTTATATTTAGATGTTGAAGCGTAATCAATAATATCTACAATACCTGCGCCAAAAATACCCGAAGTTGCAGAATTTCCAATTGCCCAAAAGTTTGTTGCGTTGTTTCCAATAGCAGTTAGATTAACAAATCCGTTGGCATTAACCGCAGAAGATTGTCCTTGTAGTCCATGTCCAACATAATTAGAGCCAGTATCTGCATTGAATTGAATTGTAACTGGGCGAGGAATTGAAGAAGCGTTAGAACAACGCGCAATACCTCTTACTTGCAACGACTTGTAGGTGCTTGGGATGCTGGTAAACGATAATGAAGTTTCACCGCCAGCAGCCGTTACCGTAGCAATCTTGAAGAAGTTGCTTGTAATCAAATGCCCTGTAAGGCTAGATGCAATAATTCCCGGTGTTAAAGACATTATGCAATATCGCCAATTACTGTAAATGTGTTAGCTGCGGTACAAATCACGCTACACGCTGAGTATTGAGCGCGAATCTTAGGCGCGGCAACAACCGCCCCCGTTGAGGTGATTGTTACGCCAGAACCAGCCGCAAAGGTAGCAATGCCTGTGTTAATGGATTGCACATTAACAATATCGCCAACATTGAATACTGATGGTGGGATTGTCACGGTGATAGCAGATGTATTGCTTACAGTTACAAGTTTTTCAAGATCGGTAGCAGCAAGGGTGTAAGAAGTACCTGTTTGCGCGTTAAACTGAATGTTAGCAAGAGCCGAGGTTACGCGTGAACGGGTCATTGGTTAACTCCTTGGATTGAAAGTTGTGCTGCTATTTTATCTGCCATAGCTTGATTAACATTAGAAATACCAATGCTATAAAGGTAATCAAGGGTAGGCTCTGTGAACTTAGTTCCATCCCATGTTGAGAAAAGATGTGGGACTGAACCATGATCGCATAGGCAAATGATTGTATCTGCTTGCTTATCAGCTTTAACTATTTCAAGAATCTCAGCGCTATGGTCATTTTCTGTAAATACAAAAATGTGTTCTACTACGCCATTTTTGATAAAAGCGTGAGGACATTCAGAGATATGTGTTGTTGGATTACATTCCATTTATTTTCTCCTTATGACCAGTAAGTAATACGAGCATAGCCTGAACCGCCATTGCCACCAGCATAACTCGTGCTGCCTTGACCACCACCGCCGCCACCTCCCGTATTGGTTGTCCCAGCAGTTCCAGCGCTAGTACTTCCGCCATTACCGCCACCAGATGAGCCTAAGCCCAAAGCATAGTTGTTGTATCCGCCGCCACCGCCTCCGCCAAAACCATTAATGCCAATACCCCCAGCACCTCCATTTGAAGTACCCCCCGATGGTGTTGCACCACCAGCACCGCCTTGAGAACCACTACCACCAGAATACTCAGTACCAAAAGCCGTTGTGGTGGTCAAAGTAACGACTGAAGGAAGTCCTCCTGCTCCGCCGCCAGAACCTCCTGAAGAGCCTGATGCTCCGCCACCAGAACCGCCATTTAATCCTAAGATAGAGCCTGAAACGCCAGCGCCGCCTCCGCCACCTATTGCGGTTGCAAGTGAACCAAAAGTTGTGTTGCTGCCATTGCCGCCTGAGTTACCAATGCTATTTGCTCCGCCAGCGCCAATTGTTACTGTATATGCAGTACCAGCAGTTACGGCAAGAGTTTTCCAAACAACTCCGCCACCGCCTCCGCCTCCTGCTCCAGTGCTAGCACTTCCCCCAGCACCGCCACCACCGACAAGAAATACTTCAACTGTGGTGCAGTTGGATGGGGTCGTGAATGTGCCAGTAGATAAGAACTCTTGAACCTTTTGCGTAACTCCGCCTGATGCGGCTACTGCGTTGCTAACTGACATTATGACAACTCGCTTCCAAAAGCGTGAAATGTAAGTGAACCAGAAGTACCTGAGTTAACCTGAATAACATCTGTTGCGGCTAATGTAACGCCAAGAGTAAAGAATGTTGTGTTGTTAGCCGTTACAGGTGCGGCATAAACAAGAGCGTTTGATGTAGCGGCAGTTGCGCCAGCTTTGCAAATATAGATTGTTGCAGTAGCAGATGAACCAGTTGTGTTGGCGACTGCAATAGTGCTAACAACGGTTGTTGTGGCAGAAGGAACAGTATAAAGCGTGGTTATTGAACCCGCTGGTACTGACTGACCTAGAATCTTTGGCGAAAATGCCACTTTATGCTCCCATCGTCATTAAGCTAAAAGCAAAAGCATTTTGGTCAATGCTCGATGCTGCGTAAGTTCCTGCGCCAGTTCCAACAATGATTTGACCTGATGCAGTAAATGTGCTTGAAGGTATTGCATTAGCGACTGTAAAGCTGCTAGGCGATACGACTTCGGCAGAATCTCCTGCGACAAGAGCAGTTAGCCCTGTGATCGAAGTACCTGTTGAAGCTGTGTAGTCGGTTCCGCGAACGAGCAGAACGCCGTTGATAAATACTTGCTCTGCGCCGACTGTGTAAGCAAGAGTCGTAGAGAAGCCGTCTGTGCCGCTTAGGGTTGTTTCGCCACCTGTTGCGGTGTAGCGCCAAGTCTGCATAGAAACTGTTGGCTGAGTTCCCTGCAAGCCCTGAACGCCTTGAGTTCCTTGTGTACCTGTTGAGCCTTGAAGTCCTTGAGTGCCTTGTAAACCTTGTGTGCCTTGCGCGCCGTTTGAGCCGTTAGCGCCTTGTGAGCCAGTTGCTCCTGTGGTTCCTTGTGAACCAGTTAAACCTTGCGTACCCTGCGCTCCGTTAGAACCAACAAATCCAGCCGTACCTTGCGCACCAGTTGTGCCTTGCAAGCCGATCAGACCTTGCGAACCTGTTGCTCCCTGCGCGCCAACCGTACCTTGAGAACCTGTGATTCCCTGCGAACCTGTTGTGCCTTGCGCGCCATCGTTTCCGTTAGTACCAGAAGTTCCTTGTGAACCCGTAGTGCCTTGGATGCCTGTTGTTCCAGTAGTACCTTGTGCGCCAGTTGTACCTGTTGTTCCCTGAGCGCCCGTTGTGCCAGTAGTGCCTTGTGAACCTGTAGCTCCTGTAGCACCTGTAGCGCCTTGAACGCCGTTAGTACCATTTGTGCCAGAAGTACCTTGAATACCAGTCGTGCCTTGGATTCCCTGAGTACCAGCGCCAGTTGCGCCTTGATTTCCTTGAATACCTTGTGAGCCTACTGCTGCGGTTGCAGTCCAAAGAATCTGATCTGTGCCGATGATGATAGAGCCGTCAGAGTATGAACCTGTGTTGTATTGAATCCACGAAGTCGAGCCGTTAGTTGTTCCTGATGTGACGAAAAGATAATCGCCCGGTTCAACTTGATCGAGGATGTGGTTGTCGTAATCTGTGGCGCGAGTTAAAGTCCAATGTGTACTAGCAGAGCCAAAAGATGTAACGGTGTAAATGCCGTTTTGGATTGGGTTAGCTTGGTTCTTAACAAGTATGCGCTGACCTGTTGTCGTGAAGGTATGTCCGTCAATGACAAGAGCGCCGTTAGTTGTTGCTGAAAGCGTAGCTCCAACACCATAACCGCCGTTAGCATCAAGCGTTCCCGGTGTGTAAGTAGGCGTGTTAGGCAGAACTGCGGTAGTTGCATAGACAGCAGCAGCGTGAGCGTTAGCGGTAGATGTACCGCCTGTGTTGCCCTGCAATCCCTGAATACCCTGAACGCCTTGTGTTCCCTGAGTACCGACAGAGCCTTGAATACCCGTTAAGCCTTGAGTACCCGTTGTGCCTTGTGAGCCTGTTGCACCTGTCGTGCCTTGAGAACCTGTGTTACCAGTAGTTCCTGTCGCGCCCTGTGTTCCTGTCGCGCCTTGAATACCAGTTGCACCAGTAGTGCCTTGCAAACCGATCAGACCTTGAAGCCCTTGCAGACCTTGTGTGCCTTGAGCGCCTTGTGTGCCTGTGGTTCCTTGAGAACCCGTCATGCCTTGCGCGCCAACAGTTCCTTGCGCTCCTGTAGCACCTTGCGCTCCAACAGTTCCCTGCGCGCCAGTTATGCCTTGAATACCGAGATGACCTTGAATACCCTGCAAGCCCTGTGCGCCAGTTACGCCTTGAGTGCCTTGTGTACCCTGAGTGCCTTGCGTTCCCTGTGTACCTTGAACGCCTTGGATTCCCTGCGTACCCTGAACACCTTGAAGTCCTTGCGTACCTTGAGTTCCCTGTGTGCCTTGGACACCCTGAACGCCCTGAGTACCCTGCAAGCCAAGTAATCCTTGAACACCTTGAGTACCTTGAACGCCTTGCAGTCCGTTAATACCAGCAGCAGCAACGGTGATGATTGGGGTTACGGCTTGAACATTGATGATGTCGCTCATCGAGAAACCTCAGCGTTCACTTGAACAGTACCGCATCCCAAATAGAGATTGCCTGTTGAGCCTTGAAGCACTAAATCCCATTCATACTTGCCCGGTGCAACATTGACCTCAGCTGCGATCTGCACTTGTGGGGTTGTAGTTGGGTTGAAGGTAATGCCGTTAGAAGTCGTCAGCGCAAGAGCAGTTGTCTTAGCGAGCGCAGATGTGCGGAATTGCAACAAAGGCGTGTAGCCCGTCACATTCAAAGGATTGCCTTGCGAATCTGTATAGGAAAATCCAATAGTCCAGTTCTGATTTTGGCGAAGTATGAGGTTAAGTGGGTCAGGAGTCTGGCTAAGTGATTGAGCCGTCATTGATTTCTCCTAAAGTATTGAGCCGCATTTCATACAAACGCCAGCAGATTTGATATTGGGGAAGGAACAAGCAGGACAAAGTTTGCCGAGAGCCGACAGACTTGTTAAAGATGCTGAGCCTTCACTCAATTCAGTCAATGCCCAAACCAAAGCATCCATACGGTCTGGTGAATCTTTACTTACACCCGGCTCCCACTCGCACATCTGTTCCTCAAGTTCAGGGAACATACCGACATGGTGAACGCGACCTTGCTCGTAGAGTGAGGCGATAGGTTCGGCGCGTACTGCCTTACCGCGTGTTGCCGTCACCTTCTTAACGGGAAGGTTGGGGTTTACTTGTTGCAATAGATGAACTACCAAATCGCCGCCGTTGTTCGTTTCTGCGATGATGCGGTCTGCTTTGTATAGTTCAAAGTTAGATGTGATCTTGCGCGCCCATGTATCAGGGCTGGCTTTCATAGATGAATCGTCAAGAATGTAATAATGTCCGTCAGCTGCATAGCCGGCAGTTACAATACCTGTAAGGTCTGAATCCTCACCGCTAGTTACGGCAGGGTCAACGCCTACAACTACGCGAATGAGCGCAGGTACTTGATCGGGCTTAATGCGAGATGCTTCAATTTGATTTCTATTCCAAAGAGCGCCGGGGTTGTCATCAAGGACTTCACCGAATAATTCTTGCCTTCCCAACCGCGTGTTAGCGTAGCGGTTCTGCATCTCAAGCAAAGCAGATTCAGAAAGGTTGTCAGCGTTATCAAATGTTGAGCCACGCGTGACAAAGGTAGATTCTTTATTCAGTAATTCTTTAATCAGCTTAGTCGGGCGAGGCGTTGTCGTAATAACGATCTGAGGGCGATTGCCCAAACGAATACCGAACTGCAACTGATCCCAAGTATCGGGTTTCTCCCAAGCGGCTAACTCATCACACCAAGCGCCGTGATGTTGTGGGCCACGAAGTCTGTCAGGTTCCTCAGCCGAGAAGCCTTTAATGCGTGAGCCGTTAGGGAATGTGTAAGAGTAGTTTGTGCGGTTGTAAGACTTTTCGTTGTAGATGCCGTAACGCTTAATAACGCTTATTAGCCCAGATTCACCCTCAAAACAGGTATCTCGTATATCAGCCGAGGTTCTGGCTATTACCGCCCAACGAGTCTTCTTCCGGCTCAGGGCTTGCCAAACTATCCATTCCGCGCCCGTTCTCGTCTTGCCCCATCCGCGACCCGAAAGAATCATCCAAGTCTGCCAGTTGTTCTCCGGCGGTAATTGGTTCGATCTCGCTGTTGATTTCCAATACAGTCTGCTCGCCGTCTGAATGTCCGAGGGCAGCAATTCGAGCTTCTGCGATGAGATAGGCGAACTGTCTAACGCGTTCATCTAAATCGCCCCCATCTAATACTGTGACCTCGTTCTGCACCTTAATTGGTGTATCTAGACCGAGCAGTCTAGCGCGCCTTTCCATGAGGCGTACGATGGTATTGACTGAAGCGTTATCGCCTTTCATGGCTTTAGGCCAAAGTGCTAGTTGTAGTCTGTCTATGCGGTCAAGCTCTGCAAATCTTAGTTCGTCTGCTGGCTGCTGCTGAGTGCGTTTGAGCGCTCGCTTATAGGCTGCATACGCGCCTGTGTGATCGGCGTAACCGACTTCCTCGGCGATTCTCTGCCAAGTCAATCCTGCTCGGCGTAACTCCAGCACCTTGTTCTCTTTATCAAAGAGTTCTGGGCTAGGTACTGCGGCGTTGTGATTTGGCATAGATAGATTACTTACGGTTCACAAGCTCGGCTTTTTGCCCTGTAAGGTTTTCCCAACGAGTGACAATGACATCGCAGTATTTAGGGTCTAATTCCATCCCAAAGCAAGTTTTACCTGCTTGCTCACAAGCAATAAGTGTTGAGCCTGAGCCAAGAAATAAATCAACAATATTTGTGCCATCTTTAGCCCATCGGTCAAAGAACCATTGTGCAAGTGCTACTGGCTTTTGTGTTGGATGAATCCGAGTTTCATCGCCTCTTGCGGTGTAGTTAGTCGTAACAAGAACTCGGGCTATTTCGCGCTTGTGCTTAGTCTTGCTCCAACAAGTTTCAAAGGTGCTACCAAAGCGACCATCTAGCAATCCCATACGCTCTGAATCACTATATTTATCCCAAATAATCCAACTGCCCAAATTTGGGTAATTGCGATCAAGAGTTTCAACATAATAATCTGCGCCCCACAAAAAGATTTCTTTACAATATGAGAACATTTCAAGCAAAGGCTGAGCATTAAATTGTTTGTTATCGCCAATAACATTGTCATACTTCTTGCCACCGCCACCTGTCATTTGACTGTAATCGGTGTCTAAATCCATACCATAAGGCGGGTCAGTAAAGATCATATCAGCCTTAGCCCCATCCATAAGGCGTTCAACGCTTGCCTTATCGGTGCTATCCCCACACATCAGCCTGTGCCGACCTAGTTGGTAAATATCGCCTAACTTAGTCTTAGGCTCAGCAGGTGGCTCAGGTACTTCATCCTCATCCATATCGCCGTCAATGTCAGCGAGCGCAGGTACTTCAAAGCCTAGTTGTTCAATATCCCAGTCAGCATCCTGTAATTCTAGGAGCTGCTTGGCAAGTTCTGATTCATCCCACTCAGCCAGTTCAGCCGTTCTGTTATCGGCGAGCGCATAGGCTTTAGCGGTGTCGTTGTCCCAATCCTCAGGAACCTCGGCAACATCAATTTCTGTCCAGCCAAGTGACTTAGCGGCTTCAAGTGTGCCGTTGCCTGCTAAAACTACGCCACGATGAACAACAATAGGCTTGCGTTGTCCAAACTTATTTAGGGAAGCAGCAATAGCTTCTAAGTTGCGCGCCGAGTGCTTACGGGCGTTCTTAGGGTCAAGAGATAGTTCTGTGATCTGTATTTTCACGGTTGCCCCCCGATGAAAGATTTAAGCGTTCGTCTAAGAGGTCATCTATTGCCTCTTGAATCGTTTGGCGTTTGCGCCAATCCATGCGGTTTCCGTACTGGTCAATTTTGAGGCGATCGTTAAGGTAACCGATAGCTTCATCAAGTTCGGCGATTGTGACTTCGCCAGACACTATGACCACAGATAGGCTCGCTTTCGTTGAGCCTTCGCTTGGGTTAGAAATCCCATACTATTAAGACATAATGACATATAAAGTTCCAAAGGTCAAATCAAGACTTCTTGCGATGAGGCAGTTCATCAAAAGCATTTTGTAAGGCATCAAGATCATATAGTTCGCTGTAAGATTTAATGCCTTTTGCTTCTATCCAGCGATAAATGGTGCGTTCGCTTACTTTGTAAAGCAACGCAGCATCTTGAACTGAAATCTTAGGCATCAAGCATCTTTCCTAGCAATCGCCATTTAGTCGAATCCCACACGGTATCGCAGACTCGACACTTAACTTCTAGTGAGCGCTCCAACTGCTGAGGATTGATCTTGAGGCTCGCACCGCAAGGCTTTCCATCATCTCCAACAGTCGGACACTTACCCAAGACTATATCTTCTGACTTGTGACCCAAGACCATTTTGATCTTGCTGGTCGTTGTAATAATTGTCGTGACTAACTTATCTGCTTCTGGGTACTCTGAACGAATCCACTCAGAGCGCTTAGAGATGTATTGCGTAGTCAAGATGATTCGGGCAAGTTCATCCATCCGGCGCTCGCCATGCCAAGTAATCTTCATCTCTTGGCGAATCTCACGCATCTTCTGTTCATGCTCCATAAGTGGCACAGAAATCCCCCCAGATCGTAGGTGTAGCGTTTCTAAGCGTACTGGTATCGGTGAGGATTCTCCGCTACCTGATACGCGCTCGCTTTGATTGCCCTTGCTTGGTAGCAACTCTGCTTCAAGCTCTTTGTATCGTGTTGGAAACTTAACAACTTCAGACATAGCAAATTGCCAGCAGCTATCGCAAACCGAATACTCAGAAGCTCTACGGCAGTTAACGCATTTCACTTAGGATTACTTGATCTTCTTTACTGCGTAACGCACTTGCTTACTTCCTATGCGCTGATTATGGCTATTCAATTCAGATTCTTTACGAGTAAAGTCTGCTTTTGGTTCTTGTACTTCTACCA
>Ga0316217_10007314_pt1 | contig 10590 bp, 12 predicted proteins | sample 1anoAmetaG_FD_203633 | JGI IMG/M metagenome (GOLD analysis project Ga0316217, IMG submission 203633) | Freshwater microbial communities from Trout Bog Lake, Wisconsin, USA - 1anoA | ecosystem: Environmental > Aquatic > Freshwater > Lake > Hypolimnion/Profundal zone | place: USA: Wisconsin... | reverse complement strand
TTTTTGATTTTGCTCGGGCTTTACCTGGCGTGCGGTTTTCTGTTCGCCCTGGCGTTCGCTTTGGCTGGCGCCAAGCGCATTGACCCGCACGCGGCGCGTGGCTCGTGGGGATTTCGGCTCCTGATTACTCCGGGCGCCATGGCGCTCTGGCCTTTGCTGATGCGGCGCTGGAGCAAGGGAATGCAAGAACCGCCGGAGGAACGCACCGCCCATCGCCTGGCAGCAAAAGGAATCACGCCATGATCCGCCCGCTGCGCCAGCGCCATTACCAGGCGTTTGTGGCCATCGGCTTTTTGCTGCCGATTGTTTTCGCCTTTGGCCTGGTGGCGCGCAAGCCTTTTCCAACCCTCGACGCGGTGCCAGCCGAGTTAGCCGCCACGCCCCCCCAATTCCACGTCCTCGAATGGGAACGCACCGGCCTGTTTGCAAAATCGCCAATTAATGTCCGGCTGTTGCGGGAGAACCTCAACCCCGGGGCTTTGGCCGTGGCGTTTTCCGTCGCCAAGGATTATTTCATCCAGCCGGATTTGATGGTCTATTGGGTGGCCGGCAATCCGCCCGTTGGCACCAACCTGCCTGACGCCGCGAAACTACTAGGCGGATTTAATTCCGGAGCCTTGCCGTTGCCGGCGGCGGCTGTCGCCACGAATGGCGTGCTGGTGCTGTACAGCCTGGCGGACCACGCAATCGTGGATGTTTCCCAGCCGATCCAGTTACCGCAGCCCACGCGGTGACCCCTCAACGAACTCATGAGCGTCGAATACCAAGCCGTCCAATGGAACCGCCAAAAACGGCTCTACGACTTGGCGCTGGTTGGCGGGGTGGCGATGTATCTCCTGGTTTTTGCAGCGGTGACGGAATGGCGGTTTCCGAATGTCACCGAGGAAATCCTCATCATGCGCGCCTTTGGCACCGCGGCATTTTTGCTGCTCCACGTCATTTTGTGCCTCGGCCCGCTCTGCCGGCTGAATCCACGATTTCTGCCCCTGCTTTACAACCGGCGGCACGCGGGCGTCACGTGTTTTTTGCTGGCGCTGATTCACGCCGTGATGGTGGTGGCCACCTATCACGCAGGCAGTGACACCAATCCGATTTTGAGCATTTTCGTCACGAGCCGGCTAACCGGCTCGCTGGCCGGCGTGCCGTTTCAACCGTTCGGTTTTTTCGCGCTGATGATTTTATTTCTCATGGCGGCGACGAGCCACGACTTCTGGCTGGCGAATTTGAGCGCGCCGGTTTGGAAGGCGCTGCACATGCTGGTGTATGCGGCCTACGCGCTGCTCGTGCTGCATGTCACGTTTGGCGCGCTGCAAGGCGAGACGGGCTGGTTGTATGGCGGGGCCATGGCGGCCGGCCTGCTCACGATCATCGCTCTGCACAAAACGGCGGCCCGCCTCGAACGGCGCGGCGATCAGGAGTTGAAAAAGGTCTCTGCGGACGGCTTTGTGGAGGCCTGCGCCGTGGCCGACATTCCGGAAAATCGGGCGCGCATCGTCTGCCTCTCCGGCGAGCGCGTGGCGATTTTCAAATACGAGGGGAATATTTCCGCCGTCTCCAACGTCTGCCAGCATCAAAACGGACCGCTCGGCGAAGGGAAAATTGTCGCCGGCTGTATCACCTGTCCGTGGCATGGCTACCAATATGCGCCGGAGACCGGCGCATCACCGCCGCCGTTCGTCGAGAAAGTGCCGACGTTCCGGGTGCGCGTGCATAACGGCCGCGTGCTGGTTCATCCCCAACCCAATCCCGCCGGGACCCGGGCCGAACCGGCGCTGATCGCAAAATGAAGGACGAATTTTACATCGGTTGGGAGGACCAGGCCGCGCCGGGGATCAAGCGGTTTGTCCGCCGAATCGTTTGTTTGCTGCTGGCGGTTGGCCTCGGCGGCGCGTTTGCGCTGGCGGTGAGGCAGCGCACGATTGGCGTGAGCGCTTTTGAATGGGGCACGGTAAAAAACTTTTCCGGCGTTTTGAAGACGGAGCCGTATCCGCATCTGCTCGTACCCCGGCCGGGAACCTCCGGCGCCCAAACCCCGTATTCCACTTATTACCTTGTGGCGCCGTTCAAGCACGGACTCGAGCGCGAAAAGCTCTCGGCCTTCGACGATAAAACCGTTTCGTTGAAAGGCACGCTAATCTATCGGGGCAACCAGACGATGGTGGAAGCGATTCCCGACTCCATCACGGCCGCCAGCCGCCAACCGCCCCCGCTTCCGGGACTGGAACCGGTCAGTCTGGGACGACAGACGTTTGTGGGCGAGATCGTGGACAGCAAATGCTATCTCGGTGTGATGAATCCCGGCCAACTGCCGCCGCATCGTGATTGCGCGATTCTTTGCCTCAGCGGCGGCATTCCGCCGATCCTGCTCGTCCGCCAAAAAGTCGGTCCGCCGATTTACCTTCTGCTCGCGTCCGCCGACAATCAGCCGGTGAACCAACAGGTGCTCGATCTGGTCGCGGAACCCGTACAAATCACCGGCAACGTGGAGCGACAGGGCGACCTGTTGATCCTGCGAGCCGACCCGGCCACGTATCAACGCGTCAAGTGACATCATGAAATGCTTCCACCATAACTCAACGGAGGCCGTGGCCGTCTGCATGTATTGCGGACGGGGGCTGTGTCCCGCGTGCATCGCGTTTCCGACCGCCCGCCGCATGGTGTGTTCGAGCGCATGCCAGACCGCCTTGGAACGCGACGAACGGACGCTGCTCCTGTTGCTCGACAAGAGCGTGCAAAACGCCCGGGCGAGCGCCTTCTATTTTTATCTGTGCGGAGGATTGTCGGCGGCGGCGGCGGTGGCCGCGTGGTTCATGTTACCTTCGCCGTTCCTGATTTATTTCACCGCCGGTTGCGCGCTGGTGTGCTTTGCCGCCGGCTTCTGGTACGGGCGCGGGGCGAGGCAATCGGGCACCTGACTCCACATGAGGAAACCGATTTGACCGGGACGCAAACGGAGCGAACCAGAGTTTGCAAAACAAGCACAACGTGGCCGACGGTCGCACATCCCAGAAAGAGCACGGCGAAGACTTGAAGCGGGCCGCGCACCGTCCGCGAGGGCTTCGTAGCGGCGTCTCTGGAGAGCGCCGCCATCTAAAAGCAAACCGCCGAAACGGAACCGCCATTTTCCGAATGGCGCGTCAAACCCTGCCGGGCAAACGCTTGTGACACCGTCATCCGCAGCAGAGTAGGCGCGACATGGTTGTAGAATCGAGACAAACAAAAATTCGAGCCGTAGGTGCGACACAGGCGCATTCACAACATACTGCAACTTGGACTGCAGCTTGCCCAAGCACTGCGTGATTTCATTCCATGAAACTCAAAATGGTGGAGTGGACACCTCACCCCGGCCCTCTCCCCATCGGCTCCGCAGACTCCGCCGACGCGGAGAGGGAGAAACGCCCCCAGCGACTTGGCAAAATCGTGCGTCGGATGGTTCACGGGTCCAATGCGCGAATGGTTCGAGGAATTCTTCTCCCCCCAGCGAGGAGCCACGGTTTCCGCAGTGGGAGCAATCACCTGCGGCTGGGTTTGTGAGCCCTCAGCGCGTGCCCACTTCTGCCCCGAACGAGCGGCCCCCTTTGGCGGAGCGCGACTGTGTCGAAGACCAGTCGCAGCAGCGTGGCCAGCCAGAAGAACGGTCGAACGGATCCAGCCCATCGAATGATGAACGTTGCTGCGGCTGGCTTTCAGCACAGCCGCGGTCCGGCGTTGCGGTCCACCAGGCGCAGGCCAAAAATCCTCTGCCCGGCCCGAAGCTCAAATGGTCGCCACCCTTTGGCGGAGCGCGACTGTGTAGAAGACCAGTCGCAGCAGCGTGGCCAGCCAGAAGATCTGTCAAACAGATCAAGCCCATTGAATGACGAACGTTGCTGCGTCTGGCTTTCAGCCCAGCCACGCCCCGGCGTCAGGTTCAACCGCAGTCAATTCCGCAGGTAATGGCAGTTGTAGCCGCCGGGATTTTTCACCAAGTAATCCTGATGATAATCTTCCGCCGGGTAGAAGACGGTGGCCTTGGTAATCTCGGTGACGACCGGGTTTTTCCATTTGCCGGATTGGTCCACCTGCCGCTTCACCTTTTCGGCGACTTGTTTTTGCTCGTCGCTGGTGTAAAAGATGGCGGAACGATACTGCGCGCCGATGTCGTTCTCCTGCTGGTCGCGCGTGGTCGGATCGTGCATGCGGAAAAAGTAGCCCAGCAACTGCTCGTAGCTTAATTTGGCCGGATCAAAAACGATCTCCACCGATTCCGCGTGGCCGGTGTTGTGCGCGCAGACCATTTCGTAGGTCGGGTTGGGAACCGTGCCGCCGGTGTAGCCGACGGTCGTCTTGATGACACCGGGGATTTGGCGGAGAATTTCCTGCATGCCCCAAAAGCAGCCGCCGGCCAGAATCGCCGTCTCGGTTTTAGGCGGCGCTTTGGTCAACCCGGCTTGGACGAAGGGCGCCAGCTGGTCGCCGTAGCCGGCGGCCGCCATTTCCTCCAGCGGAATGAATTTCAGCGACGCAGAATTGATGCAATACCGCTGGTGCGTCGGTCCGGGACCATCGTCGAAGACGTGGCCCAAATGCGAGTCCGCACTGGCCGAACGCACTTCGGTTCGTTCCATGCCGAACGAGGTGTCGGTCTTTTCGACCACCTCTTTGGCGTCAACCGGTTTCGTAAAACTGGGCCAGCCGCAGCCGGAATCAAACTTGTCGAGCGAACTGAAGAGCGGCTTGCCGGATACGACATCCACGTAAACTCCCGGCGCGTGATTGTTCCAATATTCGTTGGCAAAGGCCGGCTCCGTGGCCGCTTCCTGCGTGACGCGATACTGCATGGCGGTGAGCTTTTGCTTGCGTTCGGCGGGCGGGATGGGTTGGTGATTATTCATGGTAAAATCAGTCGGGGTTAATGGCGCGCCGGCGGTTTGCCCCGGGCGGCAGCCGGCCAGCGCCAGCGTTAGTACCACGGCCCCGCAGAGTCCGTAAAGAATTCTTTTCATACTCATGCGTCGGGGTGATTGTGGATTCCTTACAATCATTCGCGGCGGTGTAAGGATTGCGGCCCGAGGCCGACCAACCGGCATGAAAAATAGAAAAATCGTCCGCACGCCCGTTGCCATCGCCTTGCTTTCACTCGCCGCCCTTGTATTGCGGCCGGGGGTTGCCCCGGCCAGCGAGATCAATCAGGCTGAAAGCACCAAACTCGCACCCGGCTGGGAATTGCCCGGGTTGGACGGCGATACCCTTCGTTCCGCCAATTTCAAAGGCAAGGTGGTGGTCCTGGATTTTTGGGCCACCTGGTGTCCCCCGTGCCGGGCCGAAATTCCGGACTTCATCGCGTTGCAGAAAAAATACGCGGCCCAGGGCCTCGCGGTCGTTGGCGTTTCGGTGGATTCGTCGAGTTTGAAAACCGTGAAAGCGTTCGCTCAAGAAATGGGCATCAATTATCCCGTCCTGCTCGCGGACGACAAAACCGTGGCCGCTTTCGGCGGCATAGAAGTATTGCCGACAACGTTCATCATCGATCGGACCGGGCGCATCGTGAAGCAGCATCTGGGCTATACGGCGCCAACGGTAGTTGAAGATGAGATCAAAAAACTGCTCGGGCCCTAGCCACCGGCGGCGCGGCCGTTTGCCGATCAAAAATCAATGTTGAAGCGCGAATTAATTCCCCACTTTTATGATCTCAAAGTCTTTCGGCCCAATTGTCTTCAGTTCGTTCCTCGCCATAGCCTCGGTGAGCGCGCCCACCAATGTCGTCCAATTTCAAAGCGCGTCCTCGCGCACGGCCCTGTTGGAACTCTACACCTCGGAAGGCTGCAGCAGTTGTCCCCCCGCCGAGGCCTGGCTGTCGGGCCTCCGGGATTCGCCGCGCTTGTGGCGGGATTTTGCGCCGGTGGCGTTTCATGTGGACTATTGGAATTATCTTGGGTGGAAAGATCCTTGGGCGGAGGCGGAGTTTTCCGAACGTCAGCGCTCCTACTCGCAACTCTGGCACGCGGACAATGTCTACACGCCAGAATGGGTTCTCAATGGCAAGGAATGGCACAACTGGTTTGCGGGCAAAAACGGACCCAAATCCGATGGCGACGAAGTGGGCGTGCTCACGGTTGCCTCCGGCGACCGGAAGCTGTGGCAAGTGTGTTTTAGTCCGGTAAAAGCCCCCGCTGATCATTATGAGATCCATGCGGCCTTGCTCACCGGGGGCATCGTTTCCAACGTGCAGGCCGGCGAAAACCGCGGACGCCAACTGCGACACGATTTTGCCGCGGTGGATTTGGTGCGGATTGGCCTGACCACCAGTCATGGCGCGGCCCAAGGCCGCTTTTTAATCAACGCGCCAAATTCCCATTCGGGAACAACGACTGCGCTTGTGGCCTGGATCACTCAGGCGGATCAGCTTCAGCCCATCCAAACCACCGGCGGCTGGCTGGTATCTCCCGGAAAGAATTGATTGCAAGGTTTCCCCCGTGAAAACGACCAAAAGGTATGAAGAAATTAATTCTCTCGCTTGTTGTCGCAACCCTGGCCTTGCCGGTGTTTGCGCAAACCTCAGCCAAAACCCTGGTGAACGTGGACAAATCCGGGGTCGCCATTCAAGGCTACGATCCGGTCGCCTTTTTCACGGACCACAAGCCGGTGAAAGGAAATCCACAGTTTTTAGCCAAGCACGACGGCGCCGTTTATTTTTTCGCCTCCAAGGGACACAAGGATCTGTTCAAGGCGGATCCGGCGAAATACGTGCCCGAGTTTGGCGGCTATTGCGCCTATGGGGTCTCGCGCAACAAGCTGGTGGAGATTGATGTGGAGGCGTTTCAAATCGTGGATGGGAAACTGCTGTTGCAATACAGCAAAGGCGTCCGCGATGATTTCAACGCAGAGGCCCAAGGCAACCTCGCCAAGGCGAATGCCAACTGGATCGGCCTGGTTGCCAAAAAAGGCAAATGATTTGTAAGGCCGCACGCGCCGCCACGACCAACCCAATGACATCAATGAACTCGCTGACCAAAATGCAGAAGATCGCCAGTTGGATCGTCCGGCTGACGGCCGCCATCATTCTCTTGCAAACCCTGTTCTTCAAATTCACCGGCGCGCCGGAGTCGGTTTATATCTTCACCAAGGTGGGCATGGAGCCGTGGGGACGTTATGGAACGGGCGTGGTGGAGTTGATCGCGGCTATTATACTGTTGTCTTCGTGTCATTGCTGGCTGGGGGCGGTGCTGGCGCTTGGCGTCATGGGCGGCGCCATTGTCTCGCATCTCACCGTGCTGGGCATCGTGGTGCAGGGGGACGGTGGTCTGCTCTTTGCCCTGGCTCTCACTGTCGCCGTTTGCAGCCTGATTGCCCTGGTATTGCATCGCCGCCAAATTCCATTAGTCTCCAAATATTTCACCATTACCAATTCATGAACCACGACCGAGAACTGATTCAGTCCGTCCTGGAGATTTTGCGCCAAGGCGAAAGGCTCCTCGCGGAGCTTGCGGACGAAGACTACACGCGGACCGTGGCGGTGGCGTTCAATGCCTCTATCGGCGGCCACTACCGCCACGGCCTCGACCATTTCCGCATCCTGCTCGACGCGGCCAGGGCTGGGGACCTGAACTATGACCATCGCGAACGTGGCACGCTCGTTGAAACCGACCGTTTCGCCGCGCTGAACGCCACCCGTGAACTAAGTCATGGCTATGCAAAGCTGGATCCGGTTTGCCTCGCCCGCCCGCTGACAGTGACCTGCAAAACCAGCTATGCCACGACCGGTTCCCAAGCTTCGCCGTCCACGGTGGGACGCGAAATCATGTATGCCGTCGCGCACGCGGTGCATCATTACGCCTTGATAGGAATGATGGGCGGCATCCTGGGATTGCGGCTGCCGGCGGGTTTCGGCGTGGCGCCGTCCACGCTGAAGTATCAACAGGAAGCCGCCTGCACGGCGTCGGCCGCCGCATGACTGAAACCATTCCCTGGCCGATTCAAAACGCCGCCGAGTGGATGCCGCTTTGGAAAGGCGCCGGATTTTTCCTGGCCACGTTTGTGCTGGAAGACGCCGCCGCCATCGGCGCGGGGTTGTTGCTCGCCGCCGGGGCCATTTCCTGGCCCGTGGCTTTCGCCGCCTGCTTCCTGGGCATCTGGTCGGGCGACGCGGGGCTCTACGCGCTGGCCCGTTTTGGCGGACGCCCCTGGCTGGAACGCTCCCGGCTCAACCAATTCTCCGCCCGGATCGCACGCAGTGAAAAATGGTTCGCCGCCCGCGGCACGTGGATCCTGGTGTTCAGCCGCTGTATGCCCGGCACGCGATTGCCGACCTATCTGGCCGCCGGTTTTCTGCGCCTGCCGCTCCCGCGATTTCTTTGGGTCACCGGCGCGGCGTCCCTGGTCTGGACCCTGCTGATCTTGTGGCTGGCGCGGACTCTCGGGGTGCAACTGGTCGGCTGGCTCAAGGCTTGGCAGCACGGCAGCTTGATCTTGCTGGGCACCGGCCTGCTGTTGCTGGCCCTGTGCCAATGGCTGCGCCAGGCCCTCGCGGAGGTTGAGCCGCAAAGATTTTTCGCCCGGCTGGCGCGCTGGCGGCATTGGGAATTCTGGCCGGCCTGGCTATTTTATCCGCCGGTGGTGCTCTATTGCCTCCGGCTGGCGGTCAAATACCGCGGACTGAATGTCTGCACGGCCGCGAACCCGGGAATTTTTTCCGGCGGCCTGGTGGGCGAATCCAAGATCGTGACCCTCCGGGATCTTGCCGCCACCAGTCCGGAATTCACGGCCGCAGCGGCGCTGGTCACCGGCGGGGATTTTGCCGCCCGCCGGCAATCGTTCCAAGACCAATGCGCCCGCCTGCGCCTGCAATTTCCTCTCATCCTCAAACCCGATCACGGACAGCGCGGTGACGGCGTGAAGCTAATCCGCGATTGGGCGCAGGCGGAGGACTATCTGCGCCCGGCCACGTTTCCAATCCTGGTCCAGCGCTACGCGCCCGGGCCCTTTGAGGCCGGCGTTTTTTATTACCGCTTTCCGCACGAACCGCGCGGGCGCATTTGGGGACTGGTGGAAAAGATTTTTCCCGTCGTCACCGGCGACGGCCAGCGCACCGTCGGCGAACTGTTGGATGCCGACCCGCGCGCCCGCCTTATCGCCGACCTCTATCGGCGCCGGTTGGCGGCGCGGCTAGACGAGGTACTGCCGCCAGGCGCCACCCTGAAGCTGGTGGAGGCTGGCAACCACGCCAAAGGCTGCATTTTCCGGGACGGCGCGCGGCTGATCACGCCGGAACTGACGGCGCGCATTGACGAAATCTCGCGCAAGCTTGACGGCTTCTTCATTGGCCGCTATGACCTGCGGTATGCCAGCAAAGAGGATTTTCGGAATGGAAAAAACTTCTCGATTGTCGAATTGAACGGCGCCGCCGCGGAGGCCGCAAATCTTTACGACGCGAAAAACTCGCTGTGGTCGGCCTACGCCATGCTGTTTCAGCAATGGGAACTGGTCTTTGCCATCGGCGCGGCCAATCGGGCGCGCGGTTGCGCCCCGGCCACCCTGGCCGCCGTCTGGCGGCAATGGCGCGAGTACGCCCGCCGCTCCGCCGCGTATCCGGCGGCGGATTGATCCATGTGTACCGTCACTTTCATTGCGCGCCAGCGCAGCTATCTGCTGGGAATGAACCGCGACGAACAGTTGACGCGCGTCAAAGGTTTGCCGCCAAGGCCACGGATCATTGAAGGCCGCACGGTGGTGGGACCCTCCGAACCCGGCGGCGGGACGTGGATCGCCCTGAACGATGCGGGGGTGACGTTTGCCCTGATCAACTGGTATTCGGTCAGGCTGCCGCCAATCCAGGGGAAAACGACCAGCCGCGGCGCGGTGGTGAACTCCGTGCGGGCACAGATCACGCCGGCCGCCGCCGCCGAACGCCTGGCGCAACTGCCGCTGAAGCAAATGCGCCCGTTCCGGCTCATCGGCGTTTTTTCCGAAACGCGGGAGATTTTCGAGTGGCGATGGGATTGGAAACGGCTCGTCTCCATAGCCCATCCGTGGCGCACCCGGCAGTTCATTTCTTCCGGCTGGGACGAACCGTCGGCGCAGCGCATTCGCAGTGGGACCTTTCAATCCGCGCTGCGGCAGAAGACCGCCAGCCGGCTGGACTGGCTGCGGCGTTTGCACGCCTCGCATGCGCCGGTGGTCGGCCCGTTTTCCATTTGCATGCACCGCGCGGATGCGGCGACGGTGAGCTACACGGAAGTGAGGGTATCCGCCACTGTTTGCGCCCTGGGTTACCACGCCGGCGCGCCCTGCGGGAAGTCCGGAAGGTTTTGCGGCTAAAAACAGTGGCGTTGCCCCGGCCGCATCGCTAAATTGGCGCGTCAAGGCGTTTGATTGTTGTTGGCGACCAACCGCAGGGCCGCACCGGCATCCATCGCGCAAACAAGGCGGGTGGGCAGCGGACGAAAGGAGTCATTGGCGGAGTCGCAATTCAATGGTTTAAACCCGGCGAATCGCGCGCTCGCCCCGTGTGCGTTTGTTCCGAAACACAACTGAAATCCTTGGCCTCGATGATGAATCCGGCAAACGGCAACAGAATAAGACAGGCCTGCCTCCTCGCGGTCGCGGCCCTAG
>Ga0316217_10007313_pt1 | contig 10591 bp, 7 predicted proteins | sample 1anoAmetaG_FD_203633 | JGI IMG/M metagenome (GOLD analysis project Ga0316217, IMG submission 203633) | Freshwater microbial communities from Trout Bog Lake, Wisconsin, USA - 1anoA | ecosystem: Environmental > Aquatic > Freshwater > Lake > Hypolimnion/Profundal zone | place: USA: Wisconsin... | reverse complement strand
GGGCCGTCGACGTCGCGATCCACGCCGACAGCGGCTTCGTGCTCGACCACCTGGCGACCGAGGCGAGCCGCGGGGCGAGGGTCGACCGGACGGCGTGGATGCGCACAGTGCGCGACGAGGAGGCGAAGCGCCGCGCGAAGATGCAGGTCGAGATCCTCTCCGAGGAGTCCCCCCCCAACCCGCTCCGCGTCTGCGCCGAGATCGGCAAGCGCCTCGGTCCGGACGACATCGTCATCGGCGACGGCGGGGACTTCGTCGCCACTGCGGCCTACGTCCTCAAGCTCGAGTGGCCGCAGCTCTGGATGGACCCTGGGCCGCTCGGCACGCTCGGGGTCGGCCCCGGCTACGCGATGGCCGCCAAGCTCGCGAGGCCCGACGCCCGGGTCGTGCTCGTCTACGGCGACGGGAGCTTCGGCCTGCACGGCCTCGAGTTCGAGGCGATGGTCCGCCAGGACATCCCGGTGGTCGCCGTCATCGGCAACGACGCCGGGTGGACGCAGATCCGGCGCGGACAGGTGGAGCTGTACGGCCAGGAGCGGGCGGTCGCGACGGCGCTCGACTACACGCGCTATGACCGGGTCGTCGAGGCGGTCGGCGGGTTCGGCGCCTGGGTCGAGCGCGTCGAGGAGCTCGGCCCCGCGCTCGACGCGGCGTTCGCCAGCAAGAAGCCGTCGTGCGTCAACGTGAAGATCGCCAAGAGCGACTTCCGGAAGGGGTCGATCAGCGTGTGACCGCGTCCGTCCGCCGGGCAAGGACGCCCAGCGGAGCCGGGGCCCGAGAGAGAGACACTTGACGGCCCCCGCCTCCTGGGTCACGCGAGGGGAATGCGTCCCCACGTCGCTCGCTCGGCCCTCGTCCTCCTCGCAACCGCGGTAGGGCTCGCGACAAGCGGCGCGCTGTTCGTCGACTACACGCGGCGCGCGCCTGTCTTCTGCGGCGATGGGGGGGGGTGCGACGCGCTGCGGGAGTCGGTGTACGGGCACCCGTTCGGCGTCCCGCTCCCCTTCCCGGGAATCGTCGCCTTCTTCGTGCTCGGGATGCTGGCGCTGAGCCGCGGCTCTCGCGTGCGGCAGCTCAACATGCTCATCGCCGGCGCCGGCGGCGTGGGGGGGCTCGTCCTCCTCGCGCTCCAGGCCGCCATGGGACACTTCTGCCCGTACTGCGCGGCCGTCGACGTCTCCTTCATCGTGCTCGGCGTGCTCGGAGTCCTCCGGAACCGTGCGGGATGGGACCCGGTCCCCGGGCGCACCACGTCGGTCATCGCGTCGGCCGGCCTCGCCGCCTCCCTCGTCGCGCCGTTTGGCTGGGCCCACTTCCAGTCGACCAGGGTTCCGCGCGTCATCGCGGAGGAGCTGGCGCACTCGCCCCCCGGCGCCGTCACCATCGTCGATTTCGTCGACTACGAGTGCCCGTTTTGCCGGCAGACCCAGGAGAAGCTCGCCCCGCTGCTGGCCGCGCAGAAGGGGCGCGTCCACGTCGTCCGGAGGCTCGTCCCGCTGACGCGCATCCACCCGCACGCGCTCGCCGCGGCGAAGGCCGCGTGCTGCGGGGAGGAGCTCGGCAAGGGGGAGGCGATGTCGGACGCGCTCTTCCAGACCAAGGTGGAGGACCTGACGCCGGAGGGGTGCGCGCGCGTGGCGGAGTCGCTCGGCCTGCCGCTCGACCGTTACCGCGCCTGCGTCGACAGCGCCGAGACCGACGCCCGCCTCGCGAGGGACCGGCACGAGTTCGACCAGGCCACGGTGAAGGGGGACGGGCTCCCGCTCCTCTGGATCGGTCGCTACAAGCTGATGGGGGCGCAGGACGAGGCCACGCTGGCCGAGACGCTCGGCGAGGCGCTCGCGCGCGCCGGGTCGTGAGGAGCCCTCGCGCGGCCTTCGCCTGGGTCGTGATGGTCCCCCTCGCGCTCGCCGTGCTCGCATGCGCCCCGCCTCGCGCGCCCGCTGCTCGCCCCGACGACGCCTGCGCGGCGGAGTGCGCGCATGAGGCGCCGAGGTGCGGGGCGACCGGGTGCGCCCGCGGCTGCTCGCTTGCGCTCGACCGGCTGCTCGAAGGGGAGGGCGGGGGCGTCCTCGCGTGCGTCGCCGCGAGCCCTGCCGCCTGCGACGACTGGCTCTGGGCCGAATGCGCCGCGCGCGTCGGCCCGCACGCCGACGGCGGTCCGCCGGCGCCGACCCCGGGCCCGCGCCGCTGACGGGCGCAGGGTCACCAGCCGAGCGCGGCCTTGAGGGCCGTGGCCAGCTGCGTCGCCATCAGCTGGTGGGTCGTGGCGCTCGGGTGGTTGTCGCACCCCTCGCCGTTCGACGCGAGCTGCGTCGGGAACGCGAGGTACGCCACCTTCGGATCGTTCACCGTCGAAACCACCGACTGGATGTAGGTCTGGGCCTGCGTGTACTGCGTGCCGGCCAGCATCGGGCCGTCCGTGCAGAGGATGTAGGCCGACGGGTAGTCTTGCCGAATGCGCCGTACGAACGCGACGTAGTCCGTCACGAACGCCTGGCCCGGGTCGCCGGCGAAGAGGAAGTCGTTCGTGCCGAGGTCGATGACCACGGCGTCGGGGGTCCAGCTCGAGAAGTCCCACGCGGACGTCCAGAGCCCGCTGGCGCCGTAGGGGAGCGCCAGGCCATAAATCGCCGGGAGCGTCCCCGTAGTGGTGCCGTCGATGTTGACCGAGACGCCACGGCCCGAGGACGCGATGGTGTAGAGGTCGGCCCCGAGGCCACGGGCCGTGAGGGCACCGTACGTGTCGTCGTGGTCCTCGTAGGGAGGGAGGTTCCCCTCGTCGCAGCTCCCGTTGACGCCGAGGACGCCGTAGCCGCACGAGATGGAGTCGCCGATGACCTCGATCCGTCGCGTCGCGGCGGGGGCCGGCGGCAGGAGGGCGCCGCCGTTCGGGAACGAGACGCCGAGGATCCGGGTGCGGCCGTTCGCGCTCGCCTCGGTGCGCTTGTAGAGCCGGACCTCGTGCGTCTTCGTCGGGTCGAGGCCGGTGGCCAGCGCGTAGACGGATTTCGTGCCGAGGCCGATGATGGGCGACCCCGTCAGCAGCGCGCCGTCGACGTAGACGTCGAAGTAGCTGCCGTAGTCGCTCATCGTGAGATCGATCTCGGTCGCGCCGCCGAAGCGCGCCACGACCTGCGTCCCGGACCACTCGTAGCAGGGGGTCGCGGCGCTGCAGCTCCCGTTGCTGTCCGGGTCCGTGCCGTCGGTGAGGGTGCGGCCGATGTACCGGAGCGCCGGCGGGCCTGCGTCGACGCCGGAGTCGAACGGCGCGTCGACGTAGGCGTCGACGTGGGCGTCGACGTGGGCGTCGAAGGCGGCGTCCCCCGCGGCGTCGGGCACGGCGGCGGCGTCCGGCGGGCCGGACTCCCGTGGAGCCTTCGCGTCGCCGTTGGGGGCGGCGGCCTCGGCGCCGGGAGCGTCGACGTTGCCGTCGGCGCCGCTGTCGCCCCTGGCGTCGCGCGCGCCTCCATCGTGCCGCGTCGTCGCGCCATCGCCCGCGTCGGCGGGCGCCGTCCGATCGGCTCCTGCGTCCCGCGGGGAGGTCGCGCTCGTGCTCGAGCAGCCCGCGAGCCACGCGGTCGCCGTGGTCGCGAGGAACAGACGCCCGGCGCGCAACGTCGGTCGGCAAGTCATGAGCCGCCCAGTATGCTCAGAAACGACCCCATGAGCCAGCTCCCCCATGCGCGCTCCCTAGCGCGCGCCGACCGATGAAGCCCTTCTACGACGACCGTGGCCGTCCCGTCCTCCTCCCGTCCGCTCCGCGGCGCGTCGTCTCGCTCGTGCCCAGCGATACTCTGACGGTGGCCGCCATCGGGTGCGGCGACGCCCTCGTGGGCCGCACCGACTACTGCGAGCTCCCGACCGAGGTAGCCGCTCGCGTGCCTAGCGTCGGCGGCACCAAGAACCCGCGCGTCGACGAGATCCTGGCGCTCGCCCCCGACCTCGTCCTCGTCAACCAGGAGGAGAATTCGCGCGCGGACGTCGTCCGGCTCGTCGAGAGCGGCGTACGGGTGTTCGTCTCGTTTCCGAAGCGCGTGGCGGACGGCGTCGCCCACATGGCCCGCCTCGCGCGCATGTTCCGCGTAGAGCGGGACGCGGCGGTGCACGACCTCTGCCGCCGCGGGTACGAGGCGATCCGCGAGGCGGAGGCAGCCCGCGCTGCGACCCCCTCCGTGCCGACGTTCTGCCCCATCTGGATGAGCCCGCTGATGACCATCCATGGCGACACGTTCATCTCCGACATGCTCGGGCTCGCCGGGGCGCACAACGTGTTCGCCGACCGCGAGCGCCGCTACCCCCTCGCGGCCGACCTGGGAGCAGGCACCGCATGGACGGCGGAGCAGGTGGACGGGCGCGATATCCGCTACCCGCGCGTGACCATGGACGAGGTGAACGCCAGGGGCCCCGCCCTCGTGCTCCTGCCCGACGAGCCACACCCGTTCAGCGAGGCGGACGCCGACGTCTTCCGCGCGCAGCCGACCCCGGCCGCGACCCGGGGCGCGGTCGTTCGGACGGACGGCAAGGACCTCTGCTGGTACGGCTCGCGCAGCGTCGAGGGGCTCCCGCGGCTCCGTGCGCTCGTCAACTCGTGGCGGCCGGACCGTCCGGCGAACTGAGTCGGCGGTCGTGGCTCGTCACCCTGACCGCTGAGCCGGCGGCGCTGTCTCGCTACTTCGGCGCCGGCGCCGCGCAGTAGCCGCCCACGCACCTGTACCCCTCGTTCGCCTGGCAACAGTCGGCGGTCGTCACGCACTTCTCGAACTCGTTGGAGCAGGCGCTCGCAGGGGCCGGGACGCACGAGTACGCGCCCCCCTCGCCGTCGGGCCGGCAGAAGCCCGTGCAGCACTCGTCGCCCGCGCCGCACGCGTTCCCTGCCTGCTTGCACGGGGGGAGCACCCAGAAGCCGCGCAGGTTGTCCGAGCCGGGCTCCTGCCCGTCCAGGTAGAACGCGGGGTGGCTCGAGTCCATGCCCGGCGCCGGGTTCTGGTCGATGGCGGCGACCCAGAGCTTGCCGTTCTCGTCGCCGTTGTCCTGCGACGGGAACGTGTTGCCGTAGGCGCGGTGGCTCGTGAAGATGACCCAGAAGTAGCCGCCCACGGCCTCCGGGAGCACCGTCGGGGCGAAGTTGAGATCGGGGTCGCCGTCGGGGAGGTACGACGTCCCGCCGGCGCCGTAGCCGTCGAGCGCGTCGAGCCGCACCGGCGCGTGGCTACCGACCTGGACGCGGTAGAGGTTGCCGGTCGCGCCGCCGTCCGTCTCGTAGCCGGACCCGACCCCGCCATCCACCGGCCCGCCGATTCCGACGTGGTAGACGACCGATCCGTCGTCCGGCGTGAACGCCGGCCAGGCCAGAGTGGCCGCCGAGTCGGTGGTGAGGTCGACGAAGCCCGAGAACGTCTTGGTCGCGACGTTGAAGCTCGCCATCGAGAGCGTGTGCCCCTCGCCCTGGTCGAGGTCGTTGTGGTTGAAGGCGAAGAGCTTGCCGGAGGGGGAGAACGCCGTCGTCCCGCCCAGCTTGTAGACGCCGTCCCAGCCCGCTGCGGCGATCTTCGCCCCCGTCTTGGTGTCGTACAGCGCCGACTCCGAGTTCTGGCCCGGGAGCCAGGTGCGGTAGTTGGTCGCGGACATCGCGAAGGTGCCGTCCGGGTAGAGGCCGCCGTACGTGAAGCTCGGCTTCGAGTCGTTGTAGAGGGTGGAGACCGGCGCGGTCTTCAGGTTGTAGCTGATGCTCGCCGGCGCGAGCAGGCTCGCGACCCCGTTGCCCGTCGCCGAGACGAGCGTCGAGCCGTCTGCGCTCGCCGTGTGGCAAACGTTGGCGCATCCCGACGCGATGACGGTCGGCGCGGACGCCCCCGGGGCGATGCTCATGATGCCCACGCCGCCGAGCGACTTGATGATCGTGGAGCCGTAGGTCTCGTAATAGATCTGCCCGCGCATGTTCCCTTGCGCGATGCTCCACGACTGCGTGATGGGGCCGGTCACCTGCCCGCCCGACAGCTTGGTGACCGAGACCTTGACGGTGTCGCCCGCCGCCGCCCCCTGCGTGATCGCCGTCCAGATCGGCCCGGAGAGCTTGGCGCGAGAGGGGTTCGAGGCGCCGAAGTAGCCCGTGTAGTCCATCGACGAGTACGTGATGCGGATGAGGAGGGCGTCCGGGGCCGTCCCGTCGAACTGGAGCGTCGGGGGGATGAGGCCGCGCGGGAAGACGGTCTTGTCGTACGGGTAGAGCCACTTGAACGAGGCGTCGGCCGTCCCGCCGGCCTGGAGCTGCTGCTCCTCTGCGGCGGTGAGGCCCCCCGGGTTCTCCCGCAGGGTGCACGCGTTGTTCGCGCAAGTCCCCCCCGCCGCCGGGCACGAGACGTCACAGCCGTGGGCCGCGCCCAGGCCGGAGTCGTGCCCCGAGTCGGGCCTGCCGAGCGATGCGTCGGTGCCGAGCGGGTGGTTGTCGGCGTCGGCCTTCGACGCGGTGGTGCCGTCGGCGCCGGCGTCCTCGCCCCCCGGGAACTGACTCGCCGAGCCGTTCCCGCATGCCGCGGCGATGACCGCCGTTGCGAGCATCACGCTCGCGAAGGTCCAGCTTGCGTGCCTCATAGCCGGCCAGTATCCCCCCGCTTCTTCAGCTCGTCCACGATGCTCCGCACGTCCTGCGCCCGCGAGCGGGGGATGACGAGGAGCGCGTCGTCGGTCTCGACCAGCACCAGGTCATGCACCCCGACGAGCGCCACCATCCGCTTGTCCCCCCTCGTCGTCCGGTCGCACACGAAGTTGCCGCGCGAGTCGACCGCGACGGTCCCGTCCGGCAGCGCGTTGCCGTGCGCGTCCTTCGGCGCGAGCTCCCAGGCGCTCTCCCAGCTCCCGACGTCGTTCCAGCCGAAGTCCCCCTTCACCACGGCGAGCCCGCGGGCCTTCTCCATCACGCCGTGGTCGATCGAGATCGACGGCAGCGTCGGGAAGACCTTCGCTAGCACGCTCGCCTCGTCGCCGCGCGCGGCCCCCTCGTCGATCGCGGCGAGGCCGCGGGCGAGCTCTGGCAGGTGCTCCTCGATGGCGCGCATCATCACGCGCCCCTCGTAGAAGAACATCCCGGCGTTCCAGAGGTGCTTGCCCCCTGCCACGAACTCCACCGCGCGCTCCCGCGTCGGCTTCTCGACGAAGCGCTCGACGCGGAGCAGCTCCCCGCCGAACGGCTCCCCCACCTCGATGTAGCCGTACCCGGTCTCGGGCCGCGTCGGCACGATGCCGATGGTCGTCATGTGTCCGGCGCGCGCCCCGTCGAGCGCCGCGCCGACCACGCGGAGGAAGCCTGCCTCGTCCGGGATGTAGTGGTCGCTCGGCAGGACGGCGATGAGCGCGTCCGGGTCCTGGCGGAGGATCGTCGCCGTCGCCCAGCCGATGCACGGCGCGGTGTTGCGCGGCACGGGCTCGGCGAGGAGCTGCGCGCGAGGGACGTCGGGGAGGACCGCCGCGGTGGCGTCGACGAGCGCCGCGCCGGTGGCGATGGTCACGCGCGAGGCGGGGATGAGCGGGGCGAGGCGGCGCACCGTGGCGGCGAGGAGGGGCTCGACCGGGTCGGCCCCGAGCGGGAGGAGCTGCTTCGGGGTCTTCGCCCGCGACGCCGGCCAGAACCGGGTCCCGGCGCCGCCCGCCATGATGACTGCGTGGATCGCCATGCCGAGCGCTCTACCACACGGGCGCGGGAGCGGCAGGGGTTCGCCGGGAGGGGGCTAGGGCCTGGCGTGCGCCCACGCGAGCGTCGCGAGGGCGAGCGGGAGGAGGTAGAGCGCGAACAGCGGCAGGAGGTGGCGGACGATGACCGCGCGGAGGAGCGCGAGGACGCCTACGCCGAAGGCCGCGACGAGCAGCGCCAGGGCGAGGGTGGGGAGCAGCTGGGCGCCCGGCGTGCCGACCAGGAACAGCGCGAGCTGCCCGGTCGGGATCGCCATCAGGAAGCTGAGCTCGAACGCCCGCTCGCGCCGCACGCCGAGCCAGAGGAGCGACGCCAGCGCGACCCCGGTCCGGCTCACCCCGGGGAGGAGCGCAACCCCCTGCACCGCCCCCACGATGAGGGCCCCCCACGCCGTCGGCGCGTCCCGGTCGCCGGACGGGGCGAGCTGCGTCGATCCGACCGCAGCGGCCGAGAAGAGGAGGCTGGCGCCGACGAGCGTCAGGTCGCGCCCCCACGCTCCGATGTGGTCCCGGACGCCGAAGGCGACGGCCCAGAGCGCGAGCGTGGCGAGGGCGACGGCCTTCGCGTCCCGCCCCCCCTGGGTCTGGCCGAGCCCGGAGGGGTGTCGGAGCCCCAGGAGCCCGTCCCGGAGGGCCGCCTGGAGCGGCTTGCGAAAGAAGATGACCGCCGCGAGCCAGGTCCCGCCGACGAGGGCCACGGTCGTCCCCTCGCGGAGCTCGAGCCCCAGCAGCGCGTCGAGGAGGTACGCGTGACCGGCGCCGGAGAGCGGGAGGAGCTCGGCCGCGCTCTCGGCCAGGGCGACGGCCACGTGCAGCGGAGCGGCGGGGGCCATCGTGCGGGCGGCCTACCACGGCGCGCTCCCCGTTCGGGCAGAATTTCGCCCTCCTGGCGGGACCGATCTATACGGGTAGTCGATGCGCGGCCCTCGGTTCTCCACGCGCGCGGCGCTCTGCGCCCTCGGCCTCCTCGCCCTCGCTGCGTGCCAGCGGGAGACGACGCCGCCGCTCATCCAGGTGCTCGACCTCTCGCCTCGCGAGGTCGAGGAGGGGGACCACATCGCGATCGCAGGGGTCGGCTTCCCCGAGGGGAAGCTGGCGCACGTCGCGTTCCGGGGGGACCTTTCCCGCCCCGGGGTGGCGCCGGTGCGGGGCGTGGAGATCGTCGTGGACGCGATGGCGGCCAGCGCCACCGAGGTCGATATCCCGTTCGACGGGCCTCTCGAGAAGCTCTTCGCGGGGCCTGGCGATCACGCGGCCCACACCACGTTCTCGGGGGAGGTGACGGTCGCCTTCGCGGCCCGGAGCCCGGCCGCCCCGCCCGTCGCTGCGACGCTCCACGACACGTGGCTCGATGTCCGTCCGCCCACCCCGCACCGCCCGGTCGCCGAGGCTCAGGCGGCCGAGGGGGCCCGGACGCTCGCGTTCCTCGGCATCAAGCCGCAGGAGTCGCCGCTCCCGGGTGGGGGGATCCTCATCGAGTCGGTCGAGCCGGGCTCGCGGGCCGAGGGCGTCCGGCTCCTCGCCGGGGACGTCATCACGGAGCTCGACGGCGTGCGCGTCCTGACGCTCCGCGACCTCGTGACGCCTCCCGGGGACCGCTCGGCGTGGCTCAAGATCCGCCGCGCTGGCAGCCCGTCCGAGGAGATCGCCCGCGTCTCGCTCCTCGGCCTCGCACCTCCGCCGGCCGCCGCGCTGCTCGGTCCGGTCCTGGTCCTCGGGCTGGCGGCGATCCTCCTGCTCCTCTTCTTCGCCCCCACCCCCGGCACCGTCGCGTGGCTCGAGCGCCACGTCTCGAGGCGCATCCGGGACCGTCGCGCGGATGGGTCGGCCCCTCCCGGCAGCGTCGCCTCGCTCCTGCGCCGCTTCGGGTCGACGACGGCCGCAGGGCTCGTCCTGGGCGTGGCCTCGGGCACGTTCGCGCTCCTCCCGTTCGCCCACTACCTGGGCGTCGGCGAGATCGACGCCGGGATCCTCCTGCTGGTCGCCACGACGTCGCTCGCCACGCTCGGGCTCGTCACCGGCGGCCGCCGCCCCGGCAAACGCTACTCGCTCCTCGAGGGCCTCCGCTCGTCCGCGCGCGTCGCCAGCCTCGGGCTCCCCGCGGCGGCGGCGGTCGCCGCGGTCGTCATGCTGACGGGCTCGCTCCGGCTCGAGGACATCGTCCGCTCGCAGGGGGGGTGGCCCTGGGGCTGGACGCTCTTCAAGAGCCCGCTCGCCGCCGGCCTGCTCGGAATCGCCTTCGTCGGCGCGCTCGTCCGCGGCGAGGCCCCCGCGTCCTCGCTCCCTGACGCCGGCGCCGATCACGCGGCCCCCTCCGTGGCCGCCGGGGGCCCCCGCCTCTTCTCGCTGGCCGAGTGGGCCCATCGGGTCGTTCTGGCCGCCCTCGCTGCGGCGCTCTTCTTCGGCGGCTGGCAGCTCCCCGGCCTCGCCCCCGAGCAGCTCGAGGGGCACCTCGGCTGGACGGTCCTCGGCGCCGCGCTCTTCGTCGGCAAGAGCTGGCTCCTCACGGCGCTCCTCGTCGCGGCGCGCTGGGCGCTCCCTCCGATCAGGGCCGACCGTGCGATGGGCCTCTGCTGGCGCTGGCTCGTCCCTCTCTCGGTCGTCGCCGTCCTGCTCACGGCGGTCTGGGTCGCCTGGGGGCCCGGGCCGAGCACCGAGACGCTCGTGGCGGCGGTCATGCTCGCCCTCACCGGCGCGGGGGCCCTGCATGTCGTCAGCCGGGTCCGCTACTTCCTCGAGGCGCCGGAGCCGGAGATCGACCCGTTTCTGTGAGACCGCTCGCCAGCGGCGTGGCGTGACGCCCCGAAGCCCCCGCGCGGCGAACCGTCCCGCAGCGCCGCGCTCGCCCCTTCAGGGCATCCGAGCGCACCGGAACCCCACGCTGTTGTAGCGATTCCCGGGG
>Ga0316217_10007312_pt1 | contig 10592 bp, 9 predicted proteins | sample 1anoAmetaG_FD_203633 | JGI IMG/M metagenome (GOLD analysis project Ga0316217, IMG submission 203633) | Freshwater microbial communities from Trout Bog Lake, Wisconsin, USA - 1anoA | ecosystem: Environmental > Aquatic > Freshwater > Lake > Hypolimnion/Profundal zone | place: USA: Wisconsin... | reverse complement strand
TATGAAAATTGTTTTTGGTTTGTGGGAATAACTTTCACGACAGTGGGATATGGTGATATTTATCCAGTAAGCTGCTTAGGCCGATTCATGGTTTGCTTTTGTTGCATTTGGAGTACTTTTAACATTTCAGTTATAACTTTCCTGCTTGTTACCAACCTCGCCCTAAATCAACACTAACATAAATCTCTACGTTTGCTCAAAAATGTAGATAATACATTGGCTAGAAAACAGCTGAGTGGATAATACATAAAAATAGCTGTCTGGAGGCTATGGCTGAATAAGAAATATGGGTTGAACTATGTTTAGACTCTAAAAGAGAAGAAGATAAAGTCGCAATTGAACATTATGCGTATCGCTAAAAAGAAATCTATTAATGTCAATGATTTAACTGAATAGATGCAGAAATAGTTCGACAACGCACTGATAAATGTTAATTACCTGCATCAAAATAACAAAAATTTATTGGATTATATCTCCAATAAAGTCATTTTATTATAGACTAAAATTCCTGGTCTTGAAGAGAAGTTTAGGGCGGCTAAATTCGATAGGTCTGAAGATGGTTCTTCTTTTGTAAGCATGATCTCTATCAAAAACAATATCCCTTCTTAGAAGTTTAGCATAAAGAATTTAAAAGCTATGGAAGAAAAGCTGGTGATGCACAGAGCCAGCATCTAGTTAGTTTCAAAGAATCGACGGCTGTCAAACTTTTGCTTAGGGTCTTCTCTAAAAGAAAAAATAACTCCTATGGTCTCTCAAGATTCAATAGTTGAAGAATGAGAATGATCTTGATGGCATTTTATTATTTGGTGTTCTCTAGACATTCTGACTTATTTTGTGGAAGTGACGACTTAGCTCATAATTTAGAAGAATTTGAGTTTATAATAACAATTTACATTAAATTTTTATATTAACAATCAAATAATATGGTTAAGATATACTATTTTTGGGAAAGTGCAAAAAATCAGTTAAAATATTAAAAATCATAATCCTCTTCGATCGCTTCCTCCTCTGACTTGAAGAATTCAAGCTACAGCTAATTTATGAGCTAATAAAAGATTTCGTCGGCAATTTAGAACTTCAAACCACTATTCATGTAATCTAGGTCAACTTTATCGTCATATTCCTTTGCCTACTAGATTGCTGCTTTTTTCTATTTTTCTTACATCTTCTTAGTATAAAATTTGGAAAGATGAGGCTTGGGCAAAGTTTCATCATCGAAGTCCAAATGCATACCACAGAGAGTAATCACTTGCTTCTGTATCTTTTCTTTAGCCTGCACAAAGATGATGAATAATGCTTCTTCTGTGATATCATAATGAGTCATTCCTGCATAGAACAAAACGTACCTAGGTTGTTGGTCCATGGAAAAGGTTCTCCCTCACTGGTGTAAAAAGGTCTGAAAGTTTGAAGCTCAGCATTGACTGCATCAAATATGGCTTTGTTGTGCCAGTGTACTGCTTATTTGGCAACTTCTGAAGAAAAATCATAATCTTTAAACTATATAAATAGACTTTTACCATTTCGTATTCAAAAGATTAAAAGATTTAGTCGCTTAGCACTGACCTGGCGTCTTTCACGTGGGGTTGTCTCTTAGAAAGGCGGCTGATTCTATCACAGTAATTCAGGCCATAGAACATTCTCAAATTTGTCAGAATTTCTTATTTGTGAGCATATTCGATATAGCAGAATAAGTTTTTGAGGTAGGCTAGAATTGATAGCAGATGCGTGGGAAAACCATTCATTGGAACAAACTCTAATGCACCTACTTGTATACCTTCCCTTTGATACAACAACACCATAACTTGGTCATCAGTTAATGAGCTTGTTACTACAACGTTTTTATTGCCAGCTAGCATCTTTTTTGCCAGAGCTTAGAGCATCTCACCATAGTGCACTCTTTCATTTTGAGTGAATGGTTCAAAGTTAGCTTAGTTTGGTAGGTACAAAAACTAAAGGTCGGTCAGAACATCGACAAAACACTTTTAAGCAGATTACTAAAATTTTTCTTTCTAAATTTTTTGAGCTTATGTTTGAATTTCTCGATTTTTGTACTCTAGCTTCTATCCACTGGCGACCTATTTGAGCTAAACTTTTTATGTTTAAACTGCCTGGGTTTCAAATTTAGTTTTGGTTTTGGTGAAATGGTCTAAAGTTGTTCTATTTTAGAGATCAATCATTTGTATTTTGTAAACAAGCCTTCTTTGGGCGCTATTTTAGATGGGGATATAGTTGTTACAGTAAATGAAGTATTCCTTGACCATATTCTTAGATTAGTTGTCATCGGTCTGTGTGATGATTGAGTTCCCTTATTGGGACTAGAGGTGATTATTTTTTTTGACTGTTTTTGTGTCTAAATGCTTTTTGGGCTTGGATTTCTTTGTACTGTGCTCGCTTTTCGTTTGCATTTTGGATTTGCCTTTCAGGGATTTAGTGCTCTTTGATTTGATCAAAGAACTTGCATAGAAATTTTCTTCAGAACCATTCCGCTCTATCGCTTTTTTGGTTGATTTTTTAGGCATGATGTGCTAAGTTGACTTTGATCGCTTTAGCCCCTTGGCTTGATGCCCACTGACTTTAATATTGACTGTGCTGCTCTTTTTGGAACAAATATTCATTTTCTATGATATAATATGAAAGAAACTAATAAATTTTAATACTATACTAAAAATGTCAGCCCATCGCATCAAATTGGGAGAAATCCAGCCCAACAGTAACTAAATTTCTCACCAACACTCGGTAAACCAACATTTCGAACCAAAACATAAAAAGAAGCGCTCTGTTTATCACAAACCTGAGTCATCTCAGCATTATGCTAGATTAAAGACAGACGAAAAAGAGCCTGTCTCAATATTAAAGCAAGAGCAATATACTCCATACATTAATTTAGTAAAATCTACTAACTCTGCTTCCAAGCTCAGCAAAGGGAAATTGAAAAGTAGCGGGAACTTAGAGCAAAAGAGGACTAAGAAGAACAGTAAACATACAATAAGTGTAATCAATTTAACTAAAAATGTTGATTAATCCAAAGCAAAAGGAAGTTCTACAATAACTAAAAGAAAAAAATCGACTGTTGATTTTAATGAGAAACTTAAATAAAAAATCTAAGATTTTAGAATTGTTTCAAGCTGCCTGGAAGAGTATGTGAAGGAATAGAAACGTAATAACACTTAAGTCAACCTTTTGGAGATAGTTAAAATAATTGCGGCCTTTAATCGGTCTTAAATTGCACCAATTTCAAAGCCTTTGTAAAAACTGATTGGCTAAATCATTGAATCGATTCAAATAAGCATTCCTGAGCCAAAGTTGAAATCTATCTTGAAAAAGTCGATTTCATTTGAGAGTCCTGACAAAAAAAGTAGCTAAGAGGAGGAAGGGGAAGTTAAGAATACTGTTAAAAAAGGACAAAGTTCCAAAGAGTTTATACTCAAGAAAGAAGACTATCCTGGAGAAGTGAGTAAACTCTAAGACAATTTAGGCAAATTAAAATACGAATCAAACAGACTGAAGTATTTTCTGTAGGAAATTTCAGTGAAGGGACAGGAGAACCTCAGAAAAAAGAAAGATGAAAAATCAAGGCTTTAAAAGGACAAGATTTAGTAGTTAAATGAACTACGGGAAATAGCCAAGCAACAGTAAAAGATAATAAAGTAATTAGAGGATAGTTCCTCATAGGGGACATATAGATCCGAGTCTCCAAATTGATATAATTTTACAAAATGTAATAACACATATAAAGTGAAGGCTAGTATAGATAGATGACATAGCGATTATAAGTTCAAGACTCGACTTAATCACTTCCGAAAAGAACAAAACTCTGCAAATTAATTAGATTGTGCTACCATTAGTTTATAACAATTGACCAAAACACCCTTAAGTTCACCAATTTATAGGTTCATTAGAAGAAACACAGCATCAACAATTTTCATTTGATGAAATAACTGCAGGAGAAAGGTGTAAAAAAGTTCAAGCATGACTATATGACTGGAGAATAGTTGCCCAAGAAAAGAAAGAGAGGATATTCGATCGATAATGAAGTCACTGGAGCATATTATCTCAATAATTGGATTAGCGTTGACGACTATCTTTGCGAAAAACCACCTCTTTAGGAAAAAGCTGCACATATAATTTATTAAATAGTAAATCAGCAGTGGACAAAAGCACTTGAAATTGTATCAAGTTTGCCGAAAACTCCGGAAATGACCACCTTGTAGTTCATCTTAAAGGGGTTCAAGTGCATTTAAACCATTTTCAATGGAGAAAACGCATCCTTCTATGAGCATTTTATGCAAAGACAAACTTTCTAAATCAAAATAAAGCAGTCAGCAGAAAATATAGGAGGAGTCTCTAACTTTGTCAACATATTTTAGTAGAACTCCATTCCGAAATTCGCCGAGATGAAATCACTCCCTAGAAAAATTTAGTGCCTAAAGATAAACTTATAGTTTTTAACAAAGTTCACCAGCAGATACAAAGTAACAAGTGACGATGATTATATAAAGCTGATTTTCATTCTCCTTGGCAACCACCACAACCAGGAGGACAACATCCCTCCACCCCATACAGACTTTAGTCGACTATTGCTGTAATTGGATTTAAAGCTGACTGATCGGCTGAACTTTGCCACTAAATTGCTATCAGAAAGAAAAAGAAAACTTTTTTGTTCCTAGCTTGAAGTAAAACTATGTGAATTTGCGGGTTTGGACAACATTATTTTCTATTTAAACTCTAGCCCCAAAATAAAGTAAGAAAGTATACTCAAAATATGTAAGAACTATATCGACAAATACAGCGACATTTAAACAATAGCATACCTATCACACTAATTTCACTTCTTAAAGAAATACTATTTCGAGTATAGACAGCTTTTGCAATTTACTAACAAATGTAAAGAGTTGTAGCGCTTGGATAATTACAAATGGCATGGCAAATAGACCTTAAAAGAGCTGATGGTCAAAAATAGCAAAAGGCACATGACTTACTTTGATTGCTTGAATATTGCTGAAGAAAAGATAATTGAGCAGGATTTTAAGAAAGAAAACTTCAATATTTGCGAGATTTGTAGTAAGAAGATGCTCAATACTTAAATATTTCTGGAATGTGGCAGGTGTCATCACGGTGGACATGCGACCCATCTCCTCAAATGGTTTTAAGAATCAGAGAACTGCCCTCATATCGGTTGTGCATGCATTTGTAATTGATATCCTTTATGTTGTCTTAACTTATCATCATAAATCTAAACTTAATGAGCTAATTAAATCAATGACTGCTTTCAGCCCAAAATTACCAGATTTTACCAGCAATTTCTGTCCCCACTTCTCTGTAGCTTCTAAGCCAGCTATTTGCCTATATTTCTTATAAGGAAGGTCGCTTTTAAGGCTAAGTCATGAGAATAGACTAAATAAGCTTCTTAAGTTAAGGCGATATGTAGCTCGGTATCATTAGATCACCTTTGATTATTCGATTCATCGTTTTGTTTTAGACGTGAACAGGGTTTATTGATTTGCTTTCGAAGGGTGCTCTGCCTGTTGCCATCTAATAGATTAAGACTCCCAAACTCCAAATATCCACTTTTTAGTCATAATAGTCTCCTTTCAATATTTATGGAGGGACATAGTCAAGAGTGCCACAAAACGTGACTCTTTTACTGCATACTACAAGAATTACTACTTAGGTGCATAGGCAGCCCATCCAAAATCTGCAAGTTTTGCCACTTTTCGACAGAGTAAGATATTCTAAGGCTTCAAATCTCTATGGAGTATGAACTATGAATGGCAATATTTGAGGGCTTCAATCATTTGTCTTGTGAAGTAGGCAACTTAGTTTTATTCCAGCTATATTCTATCAGAAATACCTTTTATTAGAGCAGACCGAATAGGCATTTTTCATCAGCATATTCCAATATCATGCACAGTTGCTGTCCCTCTCTGAAGAAGCCATACATTTTGAGTATATTTGGATGATTCATAAACATTTGAAGCTTGATTTCTTAGATGAGCTGGTTTTCCATTTGTTATTATCGAACTTGTTCCAAATCAACAAATTTCAAAGCAAAAATCATTCCTGTCCTAATTTCCTGAGCGACATAAACAGAACCAAATCTTCCACGACCTAGCTTTTTCCCTAATTTGAACCAATCTAGAGCTAGTTTCTTTTCGACTGGTTTGAGATTGTATTGGTTGAGTTTACTATTTTTATAGTAGTTGAGTTGTTTTTTATTTTACTTTTAGCCATTGTGGCCTAAAGCGTTCATGAACATATTTTCCTTTTAGCTATTTTTATGATCCACAAAGGTTGTTATTGGCTTTATCTGGCAAAAATTAGTTTTTAGTGATTCAGCTAGCACTTTAAAGCTGGATATATTAGTCTTAGTTGTCGTTTCTTAATCATAGCCTTGTTTAGTTGATTTGTTTTTTTGAGGCTTGCTGGTTGAATCGAATGGCTTGCATTTGATTGATTCATTTTTTTCAAAGTTTTCCTTCCCCTCTACTTTTTTACCATAGCATAGTACACTTTAGATACGCTAAATTGAGTCTGTTGAGCTTCTGTTCTCACTTTATGTTTTTGCACTGTTTTTATATTCAATACTATTAATCAAGGGGATTGAATGTAAATGAGTTCGGTACTAGCTTTTGCTTTAAATTTAAAAAGACTTTTGCATTTTGTACTGCTTCTCGAGTTCGTAGTTAGCTCTTCCTGATTTGGGATGATTCGCTACTTCGTTAGAACAGTGTATCCTAGGGGTGGATTAAAATTTAACGGATTATTGATTTGAACTTTGCAAGATTTTAGTTTTATAATTGGTGACTTTCGAAATGCCTTTGGGCTTTAGTGCCTGTTTTGTTGAGTTTGGATCAGCTAGGTGTGGCAAGAGAGGTGTGGATTTGTTATTTTTATTGTTTTTTGAAAATACTTTCATATTTAATATAATAAACATAAAATCATACTGATTATAGCTATTAGAGATCTTCCTTGGCTCTGTAGAAGTTTGCTATTTTTTACAGCTTACTAACAAAAGCTTCAGCATTCTTCGTGGTGCGGAAATTATTCATTGCTCCTAAGACATGGCGATTGCCTTCTAAAGCCAATCTTCTCAATATCTCATAGCTATTCTGCTTGGCGTACTTGATAAGCAGTCTCATATCATGTTAGTTTTTCTATCTGCTCTCTTCTCTCAGCGGGTGGAACTCTTTTCTCTTTTTCAATCTGGCAGCCAGCTCGATTTGGTCGACCACAAATTCGAAGTATTATCTAAAGAGTTTGAAGGTTTCATGATCTTATTGTAGTATTTGTGATTTGTAGAGACCTGCTTCCTTCTAAGTAATCAGGCCTTTGAGTTCTAGCTACAGAATGAGGTTGATTGCTTGCTATTGTTACAGAGTTAGAGGGTACGAAGTGCTTATTTTCTAGACTACGTTGTTGTATTTCCTCACAATAATTGGGATTTCATATCTTTTGGTGCGGTTTGCACTTCTAGCTCGTTATCTTCTCTATTATTTGCTTTGTATGTCACTACGACTTTAGTTTCTAAAACCTGATTGGATGCCCATTTGATGTTTTCTTAAAAACTCCTGAGGATTTTACAAAGCCTGTGACTTTAATTTATAGAACTACAATTAGGTGATTTCCCCTTCCTCCTGCAGGCGATTTAGATTTTAAATACATGAAGATATTTTTAAAGATTCTTTGATATTTTCATTTTGGTTGCCCTCTTCGAGTATCTCGCCTTAGCCAACTTTGCTCTTTTTTTTGAATTCACCACTTTTTGATGTCCGCATCTTCTCGCTCACAGGATTATCCGCGATCAGTCCTTGGATAAAAGAACTTATTTCAGTATTATTGCTCCAGTTGTCGTTATAGAACTCGCAGACCTTACTGGTGCCCGAATACACAATGACTGAGCTCTTTTTCTCATTAGGATAGAGGTAATAGTCAAAGCTAGTCTAGGAGGAGGGGCGGGAGTTCCCAATGCAAGCAGCAACTACAGTTATTTTCTATTCAGCCAGCACCAATTACTAGAAAAGCTATAAATTGCCTATAATACCCAAACAGTGAGATTGGTATTCATTAGGAATCTACAGAGTAGGCTCTGTTTTTTAGAAATCTTGCTAGTAGTCATTCTTTGATTGCTTTTGGTTGTACTCAGAAGCTAGATATCATCAAAATTACCGAAGGACATGTTTTATTGGTTGAGATCTTTGGCAGTTACCAGGGAGTATATCTATTTATTGGAAGATAGTTCGCTGTTGAGCTATGAAAGATCGTAGAATTTGCCTGAACGGTCAGTAATCCCAACTACCTGTTCGGTCAAATTAAAGCATTGGACTATGAGGCGGTTGAGCTAATTTGAAGGTAACGACTTGGCTACCGTTATCTTTTTAACTTGTCCCTTAAATTTTAGCTGGATTTGATACATCTTATTATATGAAGTGAAAATCAAATCTAATTTTATCTTTTTGACAGTGAATCAAAATTATTTAACTATGGACCATTGAAGCTATTAATCCCGGAATTATCAATAATAACATTTAAACGAGCATTCAAATTTAAAGCATCTTTTTCTACTTTTTGGCTGTAGTTTTACTGACTCCTTTGTCGCCTTCAGGCCCTTCTTTCTCTATTGGCATGTTTTTGCACTCCTCGCATTTACAGTTCTCACCACATTTGAGTCCAGCTTGGTAGCACTCACAGTACTTTTTCAAGCAGTTGGACTTTTTGCAGTTGCAGCCTTTCAGATGCTTGTCGTCTTCGATTTTTTGTCCGAAAGGATCAGGGTTACGATCCATGAGAACTAAAATTGCGTTGTTCCTCTCCTAGTTGTAGATTTACAGATTGTGGCACCCCACACAGTTGCAGCCTTCGCATGTTTGGTTCAGTCTGAAGCAGTCGCAATACAATTTTAAGCACTTGGTTTTTTTACAATTGCAAAAAACCTTCTTGTTGGGGTTGGTTTATTTTTGGGTGTGGCCAGAAGTGCGTGGTTTCGAGGTCCGATTGCGAATTTTGACTTCTTTTTCGACAGGGTTGTCCAGATCCTCGGAGGGCTAGCCGCTAGATTATTATTCACTGTTTGAAGGCTAGGACTCTTAGGGTTACGAATGCAAAGACGAACTGTTGGGAGTGAGGTCATCTTCTTCTGAGCTGGATACTTAACTGGAGTTGTTTTGAGCATCTTCTGCTTCATTTTAGAAAATAATTTTGTTCATGATCATGGTAGGCTAATCTTGAATGGGCATAAATCTGGGGTGTTATTTGATAATCGGAGTGTAGATCTCCTGAATTTCGCTGGAATAGCTGTAATTCGAGCCATAGACGTAGTGGTTGGAATTGTCCAATTTAGGCGGGATAGGCAGTGGAGATAAATATGACGGAATGGGGAGGTCTGAGGCCCCACTTCCCTTAATAGGAGTTTCAGGAATCTCCTTGGTTTCAACTTTCTTCCTGTTGAACTGGGAGTGGTTTGCATGCTTCTTTTAGTTATTGCGACTTTTTTAGGCCATAGTTAGTTAGAGTGTTATCTTTTAAATTTAAATTATCAAAGATTAACTACCAAACATCCGTAGCAGACTTTCATTGACTTTTGTAATTTTAGGACATTTGTTTGTCATATATTTTTGTAAGGAATTGAGTTTTTAGCAATAAATTCTCAATAGCCCAATTTTTATTCCTTCCTTGAAAATCTAGGCAGCAAAACTAAATATCAGATTTTCAGTTCAATAAATCTGAGATTATAATTGATGCAATAATCCAGCTCTGTATAATCGAACAAATACCAATAAATATATAACAATCTTTCCGAGACTGAGCTGAATCTCAAAATAGCCCTAAGACAATACCAGAATCTGCACAACCATCTTTCTGTCAAAGCCAAAATAACTTACGACAACAATCAGCATCTCCTCACTGCGTTTGTCAGTGTTGCCTCACACTCTTTCAAGCCAATAGAGCTCATATTGCGTTTTTTGGAAGATGCTGACTTGCTCAATTTGGCTTCGACCTGTAAAAGTCTATATAGGTAAATTTGCAATGAATAAGATTTATGTATTCTCCTCTGGGGTATCGGATTATGCGTAGTTTGAGGCCAGTTGTGGTCAAAGTCAAGAAACAGAATGAGATGCCCGTTTTTACTAAAGGCTATTTAGAAAATCTTTGCAATGATGTAAGTTTAGTCAATATGGATTAAGACGATAAAGCAGCGATTATACTCACCATGAAAACTGTAAGTTTGAGCTTACTTAGAATTTGATGGCGGCGAGACAAAAAATTAGGGAGATCGAGCAATGCAACCAAGAATGGGAAAAGAGAAAAGAGCTGATCAAGAAATAGATGAATAAAGTCGGCCACAAAAGAGATGAGTTGAACAAGCAGATTGAAGAGACGCTCGAGCAAAAATAAAAACTGTACTAGCTGTTGAAAGAAAGCTCGAAAAACATTGCGAGACTAAAAGATGAGCAATAAAAAATGCTAATTTAAAGGGAAGTTAGGAAAAATGATCTGGAAATAGACAAAAACAAGTTAGTCAGGCAGAAGGATCTGCTGATAAAAAAGATAAAAGCTCAGCAAAAGTAACGATAAGAAGGCCTAATTTATGCGAG
>Ga0316217_10007310_pt1 | contig 10594 bp, 8 predicted proteins | sample 1anoAmetaG_FD_203633 | JGI IMG/M metagenome (GOLD analysis project Ga0316217, IMG submission 203633) | Freshwater microbial communities from Trout Bog Lake, Wisconsin, USA - 1anoA | ecosystem: Environmental > Aquatic > Freshwater > Lake > Hypolimnion/Profundal zone | place: USA: Wisconsin... | reverse complement strand
GAACTTTTCACCCCATCTAATCAACATGGCGACTTTGCTCTCTCCTTTGTACTTTGACAGCACTTGCTTGCAGCAGTTATTCGCAAAGTGCAGGTCCCTATTCTTGAAGTAGATATCTGCGGCAAACTACTCTTGCCCGACTATTTTCAACAGTCGTGCCATCCTCTTCTAGATCTGCAGAATGTCGATCAAGTCTCTCTTCTTCTAGTTGAGGGTGTCATACTTTAGGGCTATCAGGGCATAGCTGTTGATGGCCTAAACTAGCCTCTAGTGGTCCCAGAGGTATTGAGTGGCTATTCTGGAAGCTTTGAGCTCATGGATATGCAGCTAGATGTACTCTAGGTCGTTTTGGATATCCTAGCTTGCGTTCTGCCTGATGACAAGCAAATACAGGTCATAGTAGTGAATGGGCTCATCTGATTTGATTGACCTTTAGTTGGAGATGATGAAGCTAAGGAGACTATCTTTCTTGGGCTTGAACTTTTCGAACAAAGATTTCAAGGTGCTGGCTGTTGAGATATCTCTGCCTGTAATCTTTTTGATTTTCTAGCTGGAGTCGAATGCGAACATGAGGAAATCAAAGTATCTTTGCATGTTTTAGCAAAATAAATCTTGGTTTTAGGAAGTATTGAGGAAGGTTTTGTTGATAGCATTCACCAACTCATAGAGCTCTTTGAGATTGTCCTTCCATTGCTTGAGCAGAATGATTTGGTCATTTTTGCTCAACATTTCTGTTTGACGATATTTTTCAGTAAAGTCCAAGATTAGTCGATTGAAAAAGTGAATAAAGGTTAAGCACTAGATTGAAGAGGGGATTTTGGGATAGCCTTTCTCAATTTTTAACTTTTGACCAAGTCTTTAGTTGGTATAGAACTCCTGGAGCTTTACGTTCTGAGGGAACCACAGTGAAGGGCTGATGTATAGCTCAAAGGCATTTGGGAAAGTCAAACCAGAGGATAGCTAAGTTTAAGAGTAGATGTCTGAGAAAGATTGGTTGACATCTTGAGTAGCTAGCCTTTTCTCTCGGTTCAAATGCTAGCTGACTAGTTTGACCACAGTAGCAATGCAGCTAGCAGTATCCACAGTAATCTTGTTCCAATTGTCAACAAAATCTTGGATAACCTTATCGATGGCTTTGTTGTTGCTATTCTGCATGTTCTAGTAGATTTTTGTTCTCACTCTCTCCGGCTTGTGGAAATGCTGAGAATTGAAACAGTCAATCTTTCCAATTTTGAATTGTCCTTTCTCTGACTATAACCTGGTTGTAACTAGTTAGTGGTTTGCTTCCTAGGCTGAGGGAGCACTAGAGTCGTAGTTGTAGAATATGCACTGAGGGTTGGCGCCTTGTGGGACGCTGAAGATCTTTTTGAAATCAGAAGCTATGTACTAACTAATCTTTTTGTATCTCCTCATAGTCATTTCTGCCAAAAAGCAAATACTGTAGGTTTCAGTCTTCTATAAAATGGTACCCACAAAAGCCTAGATTTTGAACATCTTCAAGTGCTTGTCTTTGGCCAATTCACAGTTTTGCCTGAATTTCTAATCTTTTTCTATGTTCCATTTATTTTGAGCCTCTGTCAAAGCCCCGTATTGCAGGTTGGCGTCTGAAAACCTCTTCTTTTGATCCTTGTCCTCCTCTTCTAGCTTTTCTTGCTCCTCTTTTAATTTGGAGATGTCGGCTAGATCCTTTTGAATAGGAATCACAACTATCCGGAGTTCAGCCGTTTCCGTCTAATAAAGCACAATGTTGTTCAAAGAGTTGACTCCTTCTTCCACTTGGAAAGTTGTACTAATAATCTTTTGGTCTTGGCCAGGTTGCACAGTAAGCTTATCAAAGTAAGCCTTATAGCCAACTTTGATTTCCTAAACAACTACTTTAAGTCCGTTATCTAGTAGGACTTGAGCGATAGTATGAAGGTTGTGCAAATAGACACTATCAGCTTCAAGAGTTGAGTAGAAGTCATAAAGGATGATAGTTTTCTTAGCTTCTTTGAAATTGTGCTGGAGTCGGCATAGCTCATTTATTAGCTGTATCTGAATCTGTTCCTAAGTTTGTTCTTTGCTCTACTACTTCATCTGAATCTGTTCCTAAGTTTGTTCTTTGCTCTACTACTTCATCTGAATCTGTTCCTAGGTTTGTTCTTTGCTCTACTACTTCATCTGAATATAATTATACTTATGTAGCTCTAAACTACGAGAAATTATAATAACTCTTACAAGAAATACACACATTTTAATATGGCTTAGATCACTCAAAATGTAGTGCCAAGTAAGAAAACATTAAGCCGTAAGAGCTTTCGCAAAGATACGTAAATTGAGGAAGTAAGCAAAAAAATTTTGGTTAGGCCTTTTTCGACACAAAATCTTGAATATAAATTAATATTGTTAATTTAAAACGATTTTTCAACTCAATTAAACCTAATAAACGTGTATTCTTGCATTTTAACGTCTTGAAGAATGGCACAAATAAGCATTTCTCATTTTATTTCAAATTTTAATGATTAATACACTGCGTTTTTTAAGAACTCGTCAATTTAGCCTTTTTTCATCAATTTTTTGCATTAAAAATGCCAATTTTTTAAGACAAATAATCCTAAGAAACACTCTTTCTATTTGAAATCAAATAGCATTTGACCTTTGCATTGCAAAATCACATTGTTATCTGCAAAAATGTCTCTGCTGTCTTAATTACAATTATTTCTTACTTTGAATATACTAACCCTTGAACAATATTGCCTTCAAGATCTACAAATCATACTTACACAGGTTATCATCAATATTGAAGCTTCTAATTTCTTTTGTCTCAAATAAAAGCAGAGATTTATTAATTCGCTCCAATACTCCGTTTAATCTTACTTTGTTTACAAACTGCCATAATATAAATTATTAATAAACTATGCGATTGGGCCAAGAAGTGTTATCTAAAGTAACCTCATTTTAAATAAGATCTAAAACCTCCTCACTCACATCGATAAAAAGCCAACAACGCCACGTCCGAATAAAAAGATTACCAAATAGAATAGAGATTGCAGCAATTATGTCAGATTACATGATGACTACAGAGTCAAGTTGAACAAGATACAGCAAAAGCTTGCAGAAAGGGAAAGCATATAGAGATTGTAGTGCAGTCCTTTTAAAGTTACCAATAAACATTCTCTTTTTCTGAACTCTCAAAGGCCCAAATCTCCCATCTATCAAAGAATCTAAGAGCTACAAGCAGAAAGATTTGAAGATATGCTCAGATTAAGAGAAAAATATCCTCCAAAAGTGCCTTAAAACGATTTATAGATCTTTAATTAATCTGATGAGTAAGAAATTGAGCTCAAAAAGAAGAATCAAAAGAAGTATTCTAAGTAATAATTGCAACAAAGATTACGAGAGTACCAAATGAAGGAAAGAGAGAGGCTTTAAAGAATCAACATGTTGAAAATCAAGGCAATTTAGTAGCACTCAAAAGATTACAGATGCAAGCCTTACGTAAATAGAGAAAGTGACAAAATTTGGAAAGACTACAGGCTAAAGAAACAATTGAGCTCACGTGTATTTTAAAGGTTTTAACAGTATTAAATCGAAAGAAAAACCAATTTGGAAAAAATATAAAAAAGAGTTAAAGAATAAATAACTCCATTTAGACCGAAAATCTCTTAAAACTCTAGAACTATAGTTTCTCGAAGCTCTTCTAAAGCAACTTTACATAAGAAAATGTCGCGTTCGATTTCCTGTAAATGCTTTCAACGGCCAAAACTAAAACAGCAAAACACTTCAACAGCTTTGCATTCGAGCCGGAAATACTGATATGATTAAATATTTGATAGTTCCTTAATATCTTTGTTCTCATCACTTCTTCTTAAAAGGCTGAAACAGTCAATTAAAACTTATAATACTTAATAAAATGTTGTTTAAAATGTATAGAATCTAGCTCATATCGATCATTTTGAATGGTTATCAATGTAGATTTGGATGATCTTTTATTGACCTTAGCTGAAATGCTCCTCAATCAGCTTATAGTACTCATCCACATTCTTGGTTCCAAAGTACTCGACCATGACTTTGAGAATGTTACTTTTTTAAATGTTTTCTTTCTTGAAGCTATTGCTTTTACTCTTCTTTTCTTGGTAGATTTCTCTCTTTTCATTAGATTTTTCGCACTTTTTCTCTTTCTTTTCTTCAGATACTTTTTCTTCTTGCTTTTTCAAAAATGGGGAAGAGGATTTCTCTTTACTACATTTCTTATTATTCCACCATCTGTTTCCCTCACCATTGCCAAATCTGCAGTGCTTAAAGGCCCAAGGATGCATAAATCCCTGCCCGAATTTCTCCATAACCAACCTCTTTAGCTGATGACATTTAAGTTCTAAATTCTCTGTTACAATAGATTTGAAGGTTTCAGGCTCTTTGTCAAACATCTTTCCTAACTTTTAACACTTCAAAGCAATTTTTTTCTGGGCTAGCTAATCTGCAGAAATGTTATTCTCTTTCGCATACTTTTCCACTAGCTCTTTAGGCTTTAAACCAATGTTTTATTGCACGAACTTTTCAAAGTGGGATGCTTATAAGCCAAACATTTTTGATAGCTTTTCACATTTTCTACCTTTGAAGCAAAATTATTCAGCATTTGAGAAGTCCCTGTTATTTTCTTTGGCGAATTTGCTCAGAGTTTAGCCGATTTTCAAATCTTTATTTGCTTAAACAAACTCTTTGTAGTCTTAAGGCTTGCCTCCAAAAAACTTGGCCAGTTTTTTGCCTTTTTTTAATGCCCAAAACTAAGGATCTTTGCTCTTTGAACTCGATGAAGAATGAGCTCTGGAGTAATGTTTTCCCCATCCCCATCTTTTAAAAGGAAAAGGAATTTAAGAGTTTTTGCTTTAATCGTTCTCAATAAATTTCATTTTCAGAAGATTGTGAGGATGTTCAACAGTTGCTTAACATGCTTCACATAAGCTGAATTCAGGACAAGTGAGACATTTGTATCTAATTCCAGTTATAGGGGTAGCATAGCACCCTTTGCATTAGGTGCTTGGATGGACAAGAGAGTTAGGAACAGAGAATAGCTTAATAGGATTTTCAGAGCTTAGTTGGTTTTTCAAGCATGGCAATAAAACCTTTATCCTTTCATCGACTTCATGAACAATCCTTGCGTTCATAAAATGGTGCATTTTTTGGAATCTATTAAAGTGGTGTTTTCCTTCAAAAGAGCTTGAGGATTCTGAGTGTCTATGGTGTCCATATTGAGGTTATTCTCCTTGATTTTTATGATGCCAATGATGGCCATGATGTCCATGATGTCCATAATGCCCATGTTTTCCATGTTTCCACTTTTTCTCTTCTGAGCATTCTTTCTTATTTTCAACTTTTTCATTTTCCGATGTTTGCTGTTGAGGAGTTTCTTAAGTTTTGGTCTATACTTTTTCCTCTTCAAGAAGGATTTCTGCTTATTTTTAGTTTCTAGCCTTTTCCGCAGATGTATCTGTGATCTAAATGAGGTCTTTGGCAGAGTCCGAAATTTTGATGTTGACCTTAACAATAGGCTTCTCCTTGTATAGCTCCACAAGAACTCCGAAATCTTCATTTGTGCAAATGGTGATCTCATCTCCTTCTTCATCAAAGTAGGACAGGAAAAGGTTTTATCCAATGATTTTGAATTCTTCAACAGCAAAAGAAGATATTGCTTCAAAGTTCAAAAGACCATTGTAAATCTTGACAGTGTTTTGGTGCTTAAGTGCAATTTTCATAATGAAATAATACAGAATCAAATCATACGAATCTATTTAATATATGGAATTGTTGATTTCTGATGCTATCTATCAAAAAATAAAATAATCTAAATTATAATTGCCCTCAAAAATGTTTGACTCAAATGACGATAAACAGAGAATTTCAATGAAAAAGATAATCTAGAAAAGTATTTGGCTCAAAATCTTTTATTTCTATCTATTTTCCCTTGCAATAAAAATCTAATAATTTCTGATACTACTGCCTCTTCTGAGAAATTTAGCTGATTTTTATAACTATGTATTACTAGTTATTTCAATTCATTTCTTTTATAATAACAACAGTTGATGCGAAAGGTTCTTTGCTCTCTTACGGTGAACCCAGATTTCGTCTAATTCGGAATCCCATAGTTAAAATCCATTTTGCATAGATGTGAAGTTCCTTTAAAGGTTCTACTTAATGATTAGCTAAAAGAGAAGTAATACAAACAATCCTATGAAATAAACCACAGATTGTTTTCTAACTACCCATTCATAGTATTGAACGTACCCGATTTTTAGAAGCATCGCCGATGTAAAAGTAGTTATATGAAGTTTTCTAAAACCTTTTCAAATAATCAGTGATGGTCAACAAAACAATTCTGCTCATATCAATGGGATAAACCTATAAACATTTGTTCTAAAACAAAAACTAGTAGCTTCTTCAGAAATTCTGTCGAGACAATCAATCGCAAGTGGTCTGTGAGTTTTATAGCAGAAATAGAGTCATAGAAAGATAAGAGCAAATACATAAAATTCATAGTGTTTTAGGAGGACTAGATATACGAGGACAAGTCAACTTCAAAAACCCCGAAATCAGGTATCAGCTCATTTAGGAACACGAATGGTACCAGCAACACCACAAAACCTAAACTTCTGCCACAGTGAAGAAGCTGTACTTTGGAATAGAACTCTGCTCAAATAAAATCGCAACTGCGAAATTCAACTTTAAGTATGAGCTCAACAAGAGGATTTATCTTGGCCCTACTTCAACTGACAATGACTTGGCGTTCCTTATGTGTAATCAAGGCCTAGTGGAAAGCGGCAGCATTGTGATTGATCCTTTTGTTGGCACAGGAGGACTCTTAATTCCTTGTGCAACTAAAGGGGCTATTGTCTTTGGCTCTGACCTAGATATTAGGGTTCTAAATGGCTACTCAGTTGGAAGAATCAATAAGAAGTCACCCTTTTATCAAGCTTAAAAAAAATTTGAAGTTTTTACTCCTAAGATCAATTTAAACTTTGAACAGTATGGCTTGCCTATTCCTAACATCATTAGAATAGATGCAACCAAATTAACATTGAAAACTTAGTAATATTTTGATGCGATTATTACTGATCCTCCCTATGGAATCAGAGCAATGAGTAGGTCAGTAACCCAAAGACAAAACTAAGTTGAATAACCCGAAAAATAAGAGCCTAATCTATAGTAATCAGCTTCGTATCATGAAGAAGAATAATCGTCTGACAAATAGGAAACAGAAATGAAATAGAGTTAAGAAACCTAACAAGTTCCTCTTACCCCTGAGTAGCTCTAGAATCAGCTGTTGAAGAAAAAGAAACAAGAGAAACGAAAGATATTAAAGTAAAATAAAAAGAAAAGAAAGTAGCTTCTTCCTGAAGAGGAAAAAATGTTCAAAAAACACTTAATGGCAAGAATGAACAAAGAAAGAGTTGAAAACTGGGAGAAATTCGACAGAACTAAAGTTTAGACAACAGAAAGAGAAAAGATTTTTGAAGGACTATTGTAATTCGCAAGAAAATATTTGAAGAAAAAGGGCAGATTAGTGTTTCTGTATCCAGTTTACTAGGAGTAAACCTACAAAGGAATCGACAGTTTACCAATCCACGCAGGCTTCTCTGTGGTAGATTTAAGCGAAAACAAAATGTGCAAAGGTAACTCACGTATTTTAGTGACACTTTAAAAGCAATGATTATTTACGATTGTACTATGACTTGACTTTATTTAAATTAGAAATGGAAAAAGACTTATACATCACTTAGGCGCCTTACTATCCCACCGAGTCTAACGAAATTGTTGTGAACAAATAAAAACCTAGCCCTTTCACGCAGGCAAATCGAACCTTCGGCAAATAAAAGGCTAAAAACTCGATTGAGAATCTTCCCTTATAAAACTACTATTAAGATAAGAAAATCAAGCCCGGCATAAGTCTCTTTAAAGTACGTTGTCTCTTATATAGACCATCCTAGACTTAGAGTAACTAAGGGCTAACGGATAATTCAATGGTCCTCTCTTGCGTTTAGCAATACCAGAAACTGTCCTACTTAATGATAATAGTAATAGCATGATTTACACCTACAATGGAGTAGTAAAAGTGGAGCCTTTTGTAACCAACGAAGCCTTTCTAGCCAAACTATAAGTTAGCACAACAGAAAACAGCCTTTTTCCAGTGGTAGTCCACAGTACTATCGCAGGAATAACCTTCAGTAACTCGATTATGATGTCTAATGAGATAGTTGCAAACAAAATAATCCCCAGAAGTGAAGGGTTCATCTGCCGAAGGTTTATCAGACCTTACGCTGACACTCCAAACTTACTTAGGTTGTATTACACTCCAAAGTCTCAAAGGACAACAAAGAAAAACTATGCTTACAAAATGATGAATACCAATGTAATGGATTAAGAAATGTTTAAAAAGAAACACAGAAATACTCATAGCTACCTCGTCAATCCTGAAAAGCCCTAGTTTTATACAATCACTTTAATGAAAGGGAAGTCATTAGAAAGATGTGAATAAATGAGTTAGTCTTTGACCTAGTATCTCTAAAAAGGCCTAGGTATTAAAATAAGTTAACTTGTGTTGGATTTTGTGATAGATAATGACAAAGCTCCATGGCTTTTTGATTTGAAAAGCATTAAGAGTAGAAACTTGACTAAACTATGGGATATAGGCAATTTGTAAGAAATCTAATTGATTACCTAAAAAAACAACAATTCTCAACTCTGTAGACTCTGTGGAATGATGTACTCTAAGATATAGATGAATAAACTCGTAACAAATAAGCTTCTTTGGTAGCTAATCGACCATTTGAAGGCTAGAGGAATTTAGTTTCAATCAAACACTCATTTGAAGAAGGAGGGATTGAGCTTTGTCTGTGATGTTTGCTATTAGCTGATTGTAGCCTAACATCAACTTGTAGATATAGAGAAGGAATTCTCAAGTTTACTCAACATCACTCCTCCCCAAATTTAAAGAGTACAGCTGCCTGATTCAAATGTTCAGACAAAGCTGTGCTTTTTTGAGGAAGGAGACTTTTAAGCTGATGGTAAAGAACCTCCCAAATTCAAAGCTTGGAGATTGTTCTTCTACCTTTAAAGAATAAAAAACTATTAAAGGATTAGTAATAAAAAACCTTCAGTTATCAATTTGGAAATGTCTTTTAAGCCTTTTAAATAAACTTTTACAAAAATTCTGCAAGATGATTCTCCTCCTGAATTTTCACACAAAATGTAAAAAAGCAGATTTTCTTCACTTACTAGGACTCACTCATCAAAACTCTCCAAAAAGTCAATTTTGTTGTAAAAGTTCGCACAAAGCATAGTCACTCGGCAAAGTCACTTTTCTGATGGAAAAACGTTCTAATCGAGGGCAAATGATGCGAAAAAAGAAGTATAAACTGCAACCACTATGGCTTCAAAGATGACTACAGCTCAGGCACAAGCAAAGTAGGTGCTTTCAATCGAAAAAGTCAAAATCTTTGCTTTTTACACAAAAAAACATCAACTAAGCAACATTTTCGCTAACAGCGAAATGTAATTTCATTTGAAAATCGACAACGAAGTGTTCTAAGGAAGAAGCTTGACTCTTCAATAGCTTAAAAATAAAGATACATGTCAACGCCATAGCTCTGAAATATTTTTATTCAACTAACAACTAAAATACTGTAACTTATAGCTGACAGTGGGTTTGACTTGTGACGGTGAAGTTGAAATGGACCAACTAGCCCTTGAGGAAGTAGATGGCATATTTTACCATAAACGGCCTTTAAGCATCTGCAAGCCTCTGCCTGACGAATGGATGGAGGTGTTTACTCGTGGAGAATATGTGCCTAACCATTCGAAAGAGCTGATTTATGACTAAATTAAGTCTTCAAAAATCCAGAAGTAAAAGTTCATCAGGGAAAAGCTGTAAAAAATTGATTTTAAATGATATTCGTAAGTATTGTAGTCCTTTATCAGATTCAAAAGATATAATCAATATTTTTTTAATGGAGAACTTGAGCCTGATGGCTTAAAGTATGAAGGTGGCTCTAACAAAGATGTTTGCTTTGGGGCAGGGCTTTTTCCTTCCTTCTTTGTTTTGCTTTTTGAAAAACTGTTATCAACCCTTTGCAGACTCGATCTTAAGGAGCGATTTGCAGACAATCGTTTTCTGCTATCAGCTCTTGGTATCTTTTCCTAAAAGGGAGACGTAAACACCAATCTATCGTTGATGATGTTGCGTACTTCCTCAAAATTTCTTAAATCTTCTTCATAAGTGGTTTCATGGTACTGGCACAAATTTGAAGGAATAACCTACTTTATATTGGCTAGGTGACTTGCGATATTGCGACTCATCAGCAAATTTTACTCTCCACCCTTTGATCTCAACTAGGCAACCTTTTCGACCAAATAAATGTTAATGTTCTCCAGTTACTTGGCAAATGACCCATATTAATACTTCAGCCTTGCCCAAGTCTGCTGAATATGCTATATTTGCTAATTATGCTTCTAGACAAGTAGCTCACGCAAATTTTTGTAAAACTTTTCAACCCTTAAAATGATTTCGGGAAAGTCCCTTTCCGTCTTTTGTAGGAAACTATGAGATTGCCCTATAAACTTA